>JRHI01000759.1_pt1 | contig 32705 bp, 32 predicted proteins | sample 215371 | NCBI WGS metagenome assembly JRHI01 (sample SAMN02929681, study PRJNA255918) | sediment metagenome | biome: cave system; feature: Ice Cave; material: Sediment; isolation source: sediment from deep within a dark volcanic ice cave with no known source of... ...
GCGCCCTGCTCGACGGTCTGGAGCAGCCAGTCCTCCTGGCCGTAGACGGCAAGCAGGGACAGGGACTTGACCAGGTCGAACGTCCAGGCGTGGGTTCGGACGGCCGGCTGCTGCTCGCCGGTGACAGGGTCCACCGCCCGCCCGTGGCCGCGTCGGCCGGCGCCGAGGAGCAGGGCCTCCAGGCGCTCCCCGGACCACTGCTGCGTGGGGAGGACGCCCAGCGCCTCCAGCGTGTCCGCCGCCTGAATGGGCAGCCCCGGGCCGTCGCGTCTGGCGCTCAGGCACCAGCGACCACCCGCCCCCGACGCGGCTCCCGCGGCGAAGTAGTCGGAGGCCGCGTCGCCCGCCTTGCTGCCGGACGCGGCCCCCGCGGCGGTCGCGGATGCCTCCGCTGAGCCCGCGCCGACCACCGCCGCCGGAGCGGCGCCGCCAGCCCCGTAGTAGTCGGCGACACCCTTGGCGACCCGCTTGCCGGCGGCGATGGCGGCGGGGTCGGACCCGCCCACGATGACCGTGATCGTCGACTGTCCGGGCTTGGCGCGGAGGGGCACAGCGCTGATCTTAGCTGGCATAATGTGCGTACTGTGCTACTGATTCAAGAAATCACGGCGTTCCGACCCTCCAGCGCCCCTTCCCGACGCCTCCCGTGGCCGGTCTTGCTGGCCGCTGAGGCTCGGGCTTGGCGGAGTTTCGCGAGCCATCTGGGAGGGTGCGCGTACTGTCGTCGGGAGCTGCTGGAGCGCGGTGAACTCGATGCGCGGCTGCTCTGTCCGGCTGGAGCTGCTGGGCTGGCGGCCTGGGACACCGCCGAGGCGGCCATCGCCGATGTGCTCACCGCAGGGGCGGCGTGACCGGTGCGGCGCTCGAGGAGGGCGTCGTGGCGGCGGCGATGGCCACCGTGGAGCGCGAGGGTGGCGTGGTCCTGGAGGTGGTCGACCGGGAGCCTCCAGGTCGACGCAGCCGGTGGTACCGCATCGCCATCCAGCCCGTGCTCCTCGGCCCCGGGGTGGACGTGATCCGCGAGTGGGGCCGGCGGCCGGCGGGGGATGGCGGCCGGCGCTTGGTCTCATCGCACCTTGATGAGGCCGCCGCTGTCAGCGCCGCCGCTGGCGCGGTGGGTCGGCGGCTCCGGCGCGGCTACCTGCTGCGGAGCGGCTCCCGTTGAGGGGCCGGCCCGACGACCCCCTACCGGGCGGCCCCGGGGGTCGCTTGGGAGTCCCGGCGTGGGCGGCGGGAAGGTTGCCAGCAGCATCTCCAACCCCAACCCGAGGCCGGACTTGGCCAGGATGGCGTCGATGGTGATGGGCGTGTTGCCGGGCGCGGTCTTTCAGGATGGCAGCGCATCTAGAATGCGCGCCGATTCACAGCCGCTCAAGGAGACGTGCACATGGCGACGCTGAACAGGGAGGTGCTCGCCGAACGGCTCTCCGAGCGCGCGGAGATCACCATGGCGGCCGCGCGCGACGAGGTGCGGTGGTTCTTCGACCAGCTCGGTGGCGCCGTACTTGCCGGTGAGGAGGTCCGCATCCATGGCTTCGCCAGCTTCCGGCCGGTGCAGCGGGCCGCGACGGTGCGTCGCAATCCCCGCACCGGCGAGCCGGTGAACGTGGCGGCACACCGGGCGGTCCGCTTCGTTCCGTCGACCACCATCACGAACGCACTCCGTGCACCGGTGAAGAAGGCGGCGCCCAAGCGCGGCGTCAAGAAGTAGCCGTCCCCGCTGAGCGGAATCCCGACGTCGGCGAGCGGGTCTTCCGCGCCAAGTCAGGGACGGTCTGGCTGTTTGAGTTGTCGCGCTTCGTGCGGGACGGCACCCACGTCCAAGTCGAGCGGACGCCCGCCGAGTCGGCACCAACACACGCAGACGAGTGCCATGTGCCGATCCGTGATTCGCCGGGATCATCTCGTGGCCTGAAGACAATGGCCGCGGGGCAGCGCTTCCTGGAGGCGTTCGTGGCCGTCATGCGTTGCGCCGGACCCGTCCGTCTCGCTCGACTCTTCCCGGCCACCGCGGCCGCCGGTGCACCGCCCACGACCGGGCACGAGCGGTGGCGACGGCGATGAACGTGCTCGCGATGGGACTGACCAATGCCGGCTGAGCCCGGCCGCTCGGAGGTGGACGATCTCCAGCGCGCGGTCCGCCCTCAGCGCACCCAGCGACTTCGCAGACTCGCTCGGAGACTGTGAGTCCGCGCCCGGCTGTCGCGAGTGGCCCGCCATGGCGCGGTTGGGCTACGCGGAGACCGTGATGCGGGCGCCCACGAGGGCATTGGCGAGCGCCTCGGCCTCGGGCAGGCCCGACAGGTCGACCCCGTGGCTCACGCCCAAGAATTCCATCCCCAAGGGGTGGCCGGCGGCGTCGTAATCGACCAGGCGGGCGTCGTCGATGTGGTCGGTGCGGTCCAGGCGACCGGTGCGGAGGCGGACGTAGACGGCGTCCGCGTCGGGGGCGTACTCAACCGCTGGGTAGCGGGGAGCGGCCTCCGGAGGGTCAGCGGCGGCCAGGGTACGGGCACGGGCCATGCCGTGACGATACGCGGCGGGCGGGCGCCCCGGCCACCACGACGACGACGCGACGCCCGCCGGAGGAGCCTGTGATCAGGTCGGTGGGCAGGTCAGCCTTGCTCGGTTCTCGCGTGGCCGGGGCGGCCCTGGACAGCCTCGACGTCGGCGCGGAGGATTCCGCGCTCGGCCAGGCGTCGGCGGTGCCACTTCACACCCGCATCGTCAGACAGCGGAGGCCAGCATCGGTAGCTGAGGGTTGGCACCATCGACGCGATCGCTCATCAGCATGTCCACGGCGACAGCGCTCATGGGCCGGGCGAAGTAGTTGCCCTGGCAGGCGTCACAGCCGAGGGCGCCAACCTCCTCATACTGGCGCAGGGTCTCGACTCCCTCGGCGACCACGGTGAGCCCCAGGGCATGGGCGAGGCTGACGATCGCCGACACGATGGCGTGACTGGCTCGGTCCTGGCCCAACTCGGCGATGAACCCCTGGTCGATCTTCACGACGTCCACGGGGAACTGCTTGAGGTAGCTGAGTGAGGAGTAGCCGGTCCCGAAGTCATCGAGGGCCAGCGTCACTCCCAGGCTCTTCAGATCCCTGAGGACCAGGAGTGCACGCTCGCTGTCCTGGACGAAGATATTCTCGGTCACCTCAAGGGTGAGCCACCTGGAATCGGTCTGGGTGGTGAGCAGGAGGTTCTCGATCCTGCCCGCGAAGTCCGGAGACATGAGTTGTTCTGGCGACACGTTGACGGACATGGCGAGGTCGTCGATCCGGTAATGGTCACGCCAGTGGCGCAGGTCTGGACAGGCCTGTTCGAGGACCCACTGGCCAATCTCGGTGATGCTGCCGGTCTGCTCGGCGATGGGGATGAGTGTGGCCGCCGGCATCAGTCCGAGCGATGGATGAGCCCAACGCACCAGGGCCTCAACCCCGGCGACGCGGCAATCCACGGTCTTGACGATTGGCTGGTATTCCAGCCGCAGCTGGCCAGTGCGACAGGCACGCCGCACGTCGCGCTGCAGGGATGCTCGGTGGCCGATCAGCCGCAGCGCGCTGTCATCGAAGGCTTGATGGCGGGCGCCACCGCGGCGCTTCGCTGCGTACATCGCCCTGTCGGCGTTGTCCAGCACCGCCTCGGGGATGTGGTCGGCCGAACCCGCGAACGCGATGCCGATGCTGGCGGTGGTGGTCACCTCGGCGTGCGACAGGAGGAATGGTTCCGCGAGCGCGGCCTCCATCCGAGCCGCAATCGCTTCCACCGGCGCTCCAGCGGCGACGTCCTCGCACAGGATGACGAACTCGTCGCCGGACAGGCGGGCCAGAGTGTCGCCGGGCCGGAGTGCTTCGGTCCATCGCCTGGCGACGGCCACCAGCAACTCGTCGCCGGTCCGGTGGCCATGCTCATCGTTGACCAGCTTGAACTGGTCGAGATCGGCGAAGAGCACGGCCGCCGTCTGGCCGGATCGGCTGCCACGACGTAGCGCGTGATCAAGAAGCTCGAGCAGAAGGGTCCGGTTGGGGAGGCCCGTCAGCGGGTCATGCAGAGACGTCTGACGGGATCGTTCGGCCGACTCCTTGAGTTCCGCCCGCGCCTCCGCGATGAGCAGGTAGGCGGCGGCGACGTCGGCCAGGGTCTGCGCCGCCGCCATCGCGCCGGCGTCCAACTCACCGGGAGTATCCCGGTAGAGATCGAGCGCGCCCAGCCGTGCCTCCCCATTCCGCAGCGGGAACGTGAACACCGCCACCAGCCCCGCCTCGATCGCAGATGGCCGGAACGCCGGGAACCGGCGCTCCAGGCGGAGGTCCGGAATGGCGACGGGCTCGCCGGTCTGGTATGCCACCAGGCACGGCCCCTCGCCGCACTCGGTCTGCAGCTGCTCGAAGCGCAATGCCGCCGGGTTCGAGGCGGCAACGTAGCGTGGATCGGCGCCGGGCGCGATCAGCGTGACGCCTGCGGCGGTGATCGGCATGATGTCGACGATGCGCTGCACCAGGTGGTCGAGGATTGCCTGGATGGGGAAGTCGGTCACCATGGTGCGGGCGAACTCGCTCAGCACATCCGAGAGTGGCTGGTCGCTCGACATGGTTCCCCCAGTACGCGATGTCGCCCTGAGGCACGCCACTGGCGCCCCAGGCCAGGGCCTGGCGCCGCACCGGCTCGTCACGGCACCCCATTCGCCGTCGTCCCTGGAGGCTATGGGTCGGGCCTCCGCCCGTCGGTACTGCACCGCACAGAGGAGAGCCACGTCGCCGCCACTGGTTTTCCTCGTCTCCGTACCTGAGATGAGCTACTGGGTCAGCTCGGTGGCGGACTTGGCGCCCTGCTCGCGCAGCCACCGCACGAGTTCGTCGGCGTGTTCGCGCGTCGCTGCGTCGAGCGGCGTCAGGTTCTCCCAAGGCGGTATCCAGTTCAGGTCTGCGCCTCGGTTGAGGAGGTACTCCGCGCAACTGCGGCGGCCACCGTGGCACGCGCCCCACAAGGCCGCGGTGACCTCCTCCGGCCCGGGCAGTGTCGCGGCCGCGAAGTAGGCGGCTACGCGGTCGGACAGCCCCAGTGTCGCGGCGTCGACGAGTGTGGTCCGGGCGCCGCGCTCCACAAGTCGGTGCGCAACCTTCCAGTTCTTGAATCCTCGCGCGTCTGCCAGCGGGGGACCGCCTCCGAGGACTGCGCCGGGGGCCTCGATATCGGCCCCGGCGTCGAGCAACGCGTCAAGTACCTCGATGTCGCCGGTGCTCGCTGCCCAGTGCAGCGGTGTTTCTTCGTGCGGTCCCCGGAACCGGGCGTTGACGTCGGCGCCGGCATCGACCAGGGCGGAGACGGTTACCCCGCCGTGCGGGAAATGGCCGGGCCAGTCGGTCACGACATGGAGCAGCGTGCGCGACATCCCGTGCGGTTCGTCGTCACCCAGTCTGGCGTTCGCCAGCCAGGGATTTTCGGTCAGTAGGCGTTTCAGCGTCGCCAGGTCGCCGCTGTGGATGGCTGTGACCACCGCTATCGCGGCGGGATCTTCGGTGCTGACGGTGGACATCGGCAGACCTCATACGACGTCGGACTTGGGCCCGGTGCCCTTGCTGGTTGCCCGCTCTCCGGCACCATCGACCCGAGGCAGGGGCCAGTGGCCGGTCGGTCCGAACTGGGCGAGCTCGTGATCGTTATCGACGGTGATGGTGCGACGCCGACCCACCACTCCACCCCACGGTGCACGAGCCGGCCGACATCGTAGATCGTGCCCGCCGGATGATGCCGCTCCGCACAGTCCTCAAGATGGGCCGGGACGGCGCGTACTCGATCCCCAGCGCCGTGAGGGTGACCGCTTGGCCGACGCCCACATACTCTGCGTCCGGGCGCGCCCGGACCTGTGGGAAAAACCAGAGTCGTGGCTGGGCGGCCCTCGGCGAGAGGCAGCCTGGCCGGGGCGGCCGTCAGCGCCATCCGGTGTAGCCCTGGGCACAATCGGGCCACGGGGAGGACACGGTGCGCGGTGCTGGCCCACTTCGCCTGCCAGGGTCGAAGTACCGAAAGGTGGGTGCCGCCCCTGCTGCATGTGGGGCAGGGGCGTGCACGCCGCTCCTCATCGCCAACGTGGATGACCCGGTCCTGTGTCCAGGATGCGCAATCCGCTGGCGGTGAGGACGTGGGCAGCGACGATGAGTCACGCCATAACGAAATCCAATGAGGAGCGGTTGGCCCGCTGGCTCTCGATGAGCCACGACCGCGGGTGGCGACACGGCGCTCGCGGCGCGATTCCGATCCGTTTGAGCGGAGCGTCTGAGGCCAGGCGCCCCACCAAGTGGATGGACGGCCTCTGGGTCGGGCAGGCGGCGGCCACTTCCACCTCCGGCACGCTGCCGCTGTCGGCCTCGACGGTCGGGAGCGGCGGTGTGCCCTACAACGCCCGCCGCCCCGCGACCACCCACCGACATCGTCGCTGGCCAGCCGTTCGTTGTGCCTCCCCGGCACGGATGCGGGGCATCCGGCCCGGGTGTGGCTCTTGACAGCCGGCGAGGCCTGCTCGACGTGGTCGATCGTGTCCGGACGAGGGCGGATGCCGGTGGCGTCGTTTGTGGCTCACCGGTGGGTGTCCATCCAGTCGGGGCGCACCACCTGTCAACTGAGGAAGTCGCGCAGCTTGCTCTGCCGCGACGGATGCCGCAGCTTCTGCAGCCCCTTGGCCTCGATCTGCCGGATGCGCTCACGGGTCAGGCCGAAGCGCTTGCCCACCTCCTCGAGGGTCATCTCCTGGCCGTTGAGCAGTCCGAAACGGTGCAGGAGCACGCGGCGCTCCCGCGGTGTCAGGGTGTCGAGCACCTCTTCGACGCCGGTGCGCAGCATCCTCAGCGAGGCGGCGTCGGCCGGCGAGATGGCATCGGTGTCGGCGACGAAATCGCCGAGACTCGCATCCCCCTCCTCTCCGACTGGGCTGTCGAGCGACAGCGGGCCCTTGCTGACTCTGACCGTCTCCCGGACCTTGTCCGGGGTGGTCCCCATCTCCTCGGCCACCTCCTCGTCGGAGGGCTCGCGACCGAGCTCCTGAACGAGGCGCCGCTGGAGGCGGATCATCTTGTTGATGGTCTCGATCATGTGGACCGGGACGCGGATGGTCCGCGCCTGGTCGGCGATGCCGCGGGTGACGGACTGGCGGATCCACCAGGTGGCGTAGGTCGAGAACTTGTAGCCGCGCCGGTAGTCGAACTTCTCCACAGCGCGGATCAGGCCGAGGTTGCCTTCCTGGATGACGTCAAGGAACGGCATGCCGCGGCCGAGATACTTCTTGGCGATGGAGACGACCAGGCGAAGGTTGGCCTCGGTGAGCTTGCGCCGAGCGTCGTCATCGCCCTGCTCGATGGCGATGGCGTACTCGACCTCCTGCTCCTTGCGCAGCAGAGCGACGCGCCCGATCTCCTTGAGGTACATGCGAATTGGGTCGTCGATGCCGCCGGCGTCGAGCGCCATGGCGGCCTCAAGGGCGGCCTCGTCGGTCTCGTCGACCGCCCCGACGTCCTGGCCGACGGCGTCGGCGACCTCGATTCCGATCTCACGGAAGGTCGCGTAGACGCGCTCGACGTCGTCGGCGTCGGCCTCCAACTCCGGGAAGGCGTCGAGAATGTCGGTCGGCGACAGGAAGGCCTGCTCCTTGCCACGGAGGATCAGCACCTCCGCGGCTGTGACCAGACGGTCCTCCTGCGTGTCGGTCACGGCGCGCGCTGCGTGAGCCCTCGCCATCGTTGCTGCTCAGAACGTTCCGACCCGGCTGCGGGCCAGGTTCGGGTGAACGGAATCAAGAGCCAGGAGACCGGCGCGATGCGTGCCGGTGACGGCCGCGTCAGGGGCCGAGGTCAGCATCCGCCGGCTGCGAGGCCACCTCGACGGAGGCGGGCTCGCGAGGTGCGTTTGGTCGCCAGCAGGCGCAACCACCGGCGATCACGTGAGTCCCGGATCTGACTGCCTGCGCCCTCGGAGACGTCGAAGCCAGCGTCCGTCAGGAGTGCGACTGCCTCGACCAGGCTGTAGCGCGCGAAAAAGCGTTGCACCTCGCCGAACTCGTCGCCGTGCTCCCAACTCTCGTCGTCGCCTTCCTTGACGCCGAGGAAGAGGCTGCCACCGGGTACGAGCACCCGATTCACCTCTTGCAATGCAGGCACAGCGGCAACCTTGGAGAGGTGGTGGAGGGACGAGGCGCACCAGACTCCCTGGAAGCTGGCGCTCCGGAATGAAAGGGTGCGCATGTCCATGAGCACCAGCGCGCCCGCGGCCGTTGCCCGGGCGAATCGCAGCATCGCAGGCGAGAGGTCGATTCCCGTGACGCCTAATCCGCGCGCTTCGAGCGCCGCCATGTAGCGGCCGCCTCCGCAGCCTGCGTCAAGGACGCGCGACCCAGGTCCGACACGCTCGATGAAGCGATCGAGCACCCCTCCCATGTCGGCGGCGGCGCAGGAGTACGCCGCAGCGTACGCCTGCCCCTGGCGGTCGTACGCTGCCTGTACGCCGAGGACGATTGCATCGTCGCTGACAGTCGGCCCTCGTCCGACGCGCACGCCATCCCTCTTCCCCACGCGGCTGATTGTAGGGCGGTGCTGCCGGCGGGCGTGGGCCAACCCGAGGCGGTACGTCCTTCAGGCACCACCTCCGCGACCCGGCCGCCGATCCACCCGGGCGGCGACCACCACAGCCGCCTCCGAGAGCTGCCTCAGTCGCGCCATGCGCTGGCAGCGTTTACGACGCCGTTGCGCGATCAATCCTCACCGGATGACCCGACCATGCAGGCGTTCCCAGTGCCGTGATGGCGGCTCAGGATCTGAGCAGGGCCCCGGTGTCGGGAAGCACCCCGAGCTGCTGCAGCAGCCCGAGCCGGTCCCAGAGCAGCCAGCCCCTCACGATCCGCCCGTGGTGGATGTGCGCCGAGTAGGAGGCGTGGACAACGATGGCCACCCCCGTGGGCGGGATGCCGAGGAAGGTCCCCTGGTGCGTTCCCGTCCAGCGCAGGCGGGCGGCCGCCGCCGGACCTTCCTCGACGACCTCATCCACATGCCAGTGGAGGTCCGGGAAGGCCTCGGTCCACACGGCGACATCCCGCGCGACGTACTCCGGTCCGAGCTCGTCACCGGTGTCGACGCTGTCGAGTTGCAGCATCGCCGTTCGGTAGTCCGGGGCGACCAGGTCGGCCGGGCTCCTGCGGCCGTTCCAGGCCTCGTCGATGAACCGCCGCAGAACCGCCGCGCTCTCACCGTCCATGCTGTGCTCCTCCGGAATTCCTCACGGGCGGCCAGACGAGTCCTCGCGGCTGCGAGCCCCGTCAACCAGAGTCGTCGGCCTGCAGGCCTCCTGTCACCTGCTCACGGGAGTGGAGTGGACATCTCAGGGACGACGCCCAGCTGCCGCATCAAGCCGAGGTCGTCGTTGTGTCCCCAGTGCTCGGCCACTCGCCCCGCCTCAACGCGGATGATGTGGGTACCGGCAACCTCGACGCGCCGCCCGGTCGCAGGGATGCCGAAGAAGTCGCCCTGGTGGGTGCCGGTCATCGTCAGCCGCATTGCCACGCGGTCACCGTCGACCAGCATGTCGTCGATGCTCCACCTCACATCCGGGAAGGCGACGCGAAACAGATCGACGATGCCGCGGTGGCCGGAGAGTCCATGCTGGAGGTGCGGCGGATTCGTATGGTCGACAAAGTCGGGATGAATGATGCGCTCGGCGGCCACCGGATCGCCGGTGTTCAGGTCCTCGTCGATGAGCCGGCGCGCGATCGTACGGCTGTCCTCGGTCATGGGACGCCCCCTTGTGTGCTGCTCCGCATTCGGAGTGGTTCGATGATCGTACTAGATGGTACGAAAATCGAACCAAACTGTCAAGATACAATCGTGCCGCCACTCCCCCCCCACGCCGACCACCTGGCCCTGCACGACCGCGGGTCCCTCGTCGGTGCTCTGCTGCGCGCGCCCCGGGACGCCGTCGAGCGCCACATCCAGGAGGGCCTGGCGCGCGCCGGGCATCCCCTCCACCGCGCCCACATGGCCGTGTTCCGCCACATCGACCACGCCGGAACGCGGCTCACCGTGCTCGCCGAACGCTGCGGCGTCACCAAGCAGACGATGGTCCACCTGGTCGACGAACTCCAGCGGCGCGACTACCTCGAGCGGGTCGCCGACCCCGAGGACGGCCGGGCGAAGACGGTGCGGATGACCGACCGCGGTTGGGACGTGCACGAACTGGCGCACCAACTGGTCGCGGAGTTGGATCGCGTGTGGGCGGAGCACCTGGGCCACGCACGCCACGCTCAGCTGAAGACACTGCTCGAGGATCTTGACCGTTCTCTTGGCGCGCCCGAGCACTGACGTGCCAGGCGGCGGCGCGCGTCCATCGCAGCCCAGCTCGAGTCAGCGGAGACTGGGCAAGCCCCCAGACTACAATCCAGGTCACACGCAACACCGTTGTCGGGAAGGCCATATGGCCCCGTAGCTCAGGGGATAGAGCAGAGGTTTCCTAAACCTTGTGTCGCAGGTTCGATTCCTGCCGGGGCCACCACCCACCGCGTCGGTACGGTGTCGGACAGACGCTGGGTGGTCGCCTGAGCGAGCATCGCTGGCCGCGACCACCGCTGACGCCGTCACCTCCGGGCCTCAGCGCTTCGCAGGAGGAGTCATGGACGGCACCCCCGGGCGGATCACCTCGGCTCACACCGCGCGCAGCAGTTCTCCCCCGACGGGCCCCTGCTCGCTCCTGGTCGAGGCGGCGGCCTGGCTGACCGACAGCCGCCAGATGATCCAGGCGGCTCTGGTGGAGCTCGAGGCCTTCGCCGGCGGCGAGGAGGACGCCGACGCCACGGCGGTCCGCCTCGCGCGGCAGGCCGTGTTGATCCTCGGTCAGGTGCCGCTGCTGCTGGATGCGGCTCAGATCCTGACCGAGCAGGCGCAACGCCGCCCGCTCCCCGCCGGCGTCGCCCTGCACGGACACAACGGCGCCGCCGTCCTGGGCTGACAGCCGGCGCTCGGACCCGCGGACGGGGCGGCGCCTGCCGGGCGTCAGCCCACGGACTGCACGTCGATGACCAGCCGCGGCGGCCCCGCGAGTGCGGTCACGCGCACGCAGCCGGCAGACGCCAGGCCGGCGCCCCAGGTGAGCACGCGTTCGAAGTCACCCAGCTCCGTCACCTCGCGGAGGGTGGGCAGGGCCGGCTTGAGATCGGTGCCGCCGTGGTATGTCGGGGACCCGTCGAGGCCGACCCCGCTGGCGTTGCGGATCACGATCCGCAGGCCGGCGGTGCCGTCCGCGGTCACCGCCCGGCCACTGGCGTCGCCGGTGAACATGGCCGATCCCTGCGGGGTGACCCGGTACTCGGGCACTCCGGCAGTTCCAGCCGGCAACGACGCGAACTCAAAGGTGATCCGGTCGAATCCGGGCTGGTGCGCGGTGCGCACGGCGGTCAGCTGGCCGGGGGCGCCAGGCGTTCCGCCGGAGTGCACGGCGCACTGGAAGCCGGCCGCGACCGCACCGGGCGGCGTCGGCGCTGTGGGTTGCCGACCTGGGCTGTCTATCGGCGCCGCCTGCCCGGTCGGCGACGGCGCCGCGGTCGCGGTCACGACGGGGCGGCCCGTCTGAAGGCCGGCCGGCGTCACCGACGCCGGGTCCGATTGCCGGCCGTGCAGGTGCAGCGCCAGGCCGGCACCGCCGGTGGTCAGCGCCACCGCTGCAGCGACCGCCAGCGGAGCCCACCGGCCGGCGCCGGCGACGGGGCGCGGCTGCGCCCAGCGGCGCGCGCTCGCCGGCGAGCCGAGCCGGCGAAAGAGAAGGGTGAGCCGCGCCTCCTCCGGGCTCGGGTCGTCGGTGGGGCGGTCATCGGTCATGACGTCTCCCGCAGGTTGGCCTGGAGACGCGCCAGGGCGCGCCGCGTCGCCGTCCGGACGGCCGGCTCCGACATCCCGACGATGGCGGCGACCTCCGCGAAGCTCAGCTCGCCGGCGATGCGCAGCCCCACCAGCTCCCGGTCGTGCCGGCGCAGCGCCGCCATGGCCTCGACCACCTGGCGCAGCTCGTCGCGCACCACCACCTCGGCCTCGACCTCGCGGCGAGGCCGGACGCCGGGGTGCAGCAGGGTGAGCAATCGCTGGCGGCGCGCGCGCCGCCGCAGCTGGTCGATGCTGGCGTTGCGCGCGATGCGGAAGAGCCACGCCCTCACCTCGCCGGCCGGCGGATGCACCCGGGCCCAGGCGGCGTAGGCGGAGACGAAGGTGGCGGCGGTGGTGTCCTCGGCGTCGGCAGGGTCGCGGAGCAGCGAGTAGCAGAACCGGTAGACCGAATCGGCGTGGCGCAGGTACACGTCCTCGAACGTGGCCGGCCCTGCTTCCACTGTCGCCATGCTCCTGATGGGGAGCTCCCCGGCACGGATCATGCACTGATCAACGCGCGAACCCGGCCGAGGGCGTCACCCGCTCGCCGCCGGCGGGTGGCGTAGCCTGGATGGCGCATGCGCATCCGGCGGCTCCTGCAGGCTCCCCTGCGCCCCATCACGACCGACATCACCCGGCGTTTCGTCGCCGTGGAGCGGCGGCTCGACGCCGCCATCGCCTGCTCGCCACCCGACCCGCGCCGCTTCGAGGAGATCCTCGGCTGCCTCGACGGAGTGCTCGCCCGCCTCGATGACGTCGAGCGCCGGCTCCACGAGCACGGCGCGGACGCCGGCCCCGGCGATATGAGCTCCTAAGTGACCACGGCCGCCGCCGGGACCCTGCGCACCTCGTCGCCGCCGCGCACGCGCCCGCTCGTCACCACCCGGGCGCACACGCCGCGCAGGTTGAGCGCACGGCCCACCTCCGAGTTGACCCAGCGCATGGCGTCGAGTCCGTAGCGCGCGGTGAACTTGGCGCAGCCGCGGTGCGGCATCGAGGTGATCTCGAGGACGGCGGTGCCGAGCTCCAGGCTGGTCCCGGGCGGAAGGTTGTCGCCGCTCAGATCGAGGTCGATGAAGAGCTGGTCGCCCGCCAGCCGGCGGCGCTCGGCGGTCACGGCCACCAGCGCCGCCGCTCGGCTGCCCATGAGGTTGATCTGCATCTCCGGGTGGGCGGCGCCGTCCGCAGTGCGGGTGCTGCCGCGGACCCGCCAGTTGTCGCCGACCAGACCCTCGACGGGGTCGAACTGCGCCTCCTCGAGCTCCTCGCGCTCGCCGGTCACCGGGCGGCGGCAGATGAGGTCGACCCGGCCGATCTGGCGTGGCGCCCGGCGAATCTCCGCCACCCCGGCCATCAGCTCGTCCAGGGTCAGGTGCCTCATGCGTCCGGCTCCTGGGTGACGGACAGCACATTGCCGTCCGGGTCCTTGAACCAGGCGACCCGAGCGCCCGAGGGCGAGCGCCAGATGCCGCTGGCGTCCTGGTCGGGAAACCCGTAGCGCTCGAAGGTCACGCCGCGGCCGGCGAGCCCGCGGACCGCCAGCTCGATGTCGTCGACGCGCCAGCCCAGCACGGTGAACCCCTGGGGGGTGAAGGAGTCGACCCGGGCCACCCTGAGGGTGGTGCCGTCGAGATCGAACACGAGAGCGAAGCCCTGGTCCTCGACGAAGCGGAGTCCCAGCGTCTGCGCGAAGAAGGCGCGCGCACGATCACCGTCGGTGGTGGCCAGGAAGGCGGTCGGACGGGCAGTCTCCAGCACGGTGGCGAGCATAGCCGCAGGCCCGCCCGCCTACAGTCCGGGGGATGACCGTCCTCCACTGGCTGGGCTTCGCCACCGGGCTGGGGCTCATCGTGGGCACCATGGGCAGCGTGGTCTCGACCACGGTGGTGCCGCGGGGCACCCACTCGCGCATCGTGGCCGTCACCGCCCGCGCGCTCGACCTCCCCTTCCGCACCGTCGCCGATCGGGTCGACGACTGGCGCCTGCGGGATCATCTGCGCGCCTACCAGGGCCCGTCGTTCGTGCTGGTGATCCTCGCCGTCTGGCTCCTTTTGCTGCTCAGCGCCTACGCCCTGCTCATCTGGCCGTTCACCGACGATCTCGGCGACGCGCTGCGCATCAGCGGGTCGTCGCTCTTCACCCTCGGCCTGGCCAGCAACCCGGCGCCGGCGCCGACGACGATCGCCTACGGCGCTGCCGCGTCGGGGCTGATCGTGATCGCGCTGCAGATCGGCTACCTGCCCGCGCTCTACGCGGCCTTCAACCGCCGGGAGGTGCTGGTCACGGTGCTGGCCGGCACCGCCGGCACGCCCGCCTGGGGTCCGGAGATCCTCGCCCGCCACGCCATCTTCGACAGCCTGGAGCTGATGCCGCGCGTCTATGACCGCTGGACGGAATGGGGCGCCGACGTCGCCGAGAGCCACCTCGGCTACCCGGTCCTGCTCTACTTCCGCTCCCCCAGCCCGGACCGGTCATGGGTGGTCTCGCTCCTCGCCGTGCTGGACGCGGCGGCGCTGCACCTCGCCTTCTGCCCGGTCACGGCGCCGGGGGAGGCCCGCCAGCTGATGAGCGTGGGCATCGCCACCTTCCGCGACCTGGCGACGCGCCTGGGCATCGCCGATCCCACGCCGGTCCACGAGCGCACCCTCCAGCTCCAGCGCCACGATGTCGAGCTGGCGTTCACGCGCCTGCAGAGCGCCGGCTTCCGCGCCGAGGACGGCCTGGACGAGGCCTGGCCGCGGTTCCGGGGGTGGCGGGTCAACTACGAGGCCGAGGCCTACGGCATCGCGCGCAACGTCGACGCCGTCCCCGCGGTGTGGTCGGGGCCGCGCTACCACGCCGGCCACCAGATCGCTCCTGCCACCGAGGAGCGGCTGCGACCCCCGGACGACCACCGCCTGCTCGTCGAGGTGGAGGAGATCCGGCGCACCGGCGAACTGAGGCGTGAGGCCCGGCGGGACGGCACGGATGCGCGGGACCCCCTGGAGGCGGAGCTGGAAGGGGCCGAGCCGGACCCGTCGTGAGGGCGGACGAAGGTCACGCGCCGCCGCGGACGCCACGCCGGCTGACCCTGGCCGGTGGGCTGAGCGCCGAGATCCATGATGGCGCGGAGCCGGTCACCGTCTGGCTGCATCACGGCATCGGGTCCACGCGCTCCTGGGACAGCCTGCTGCCGGCGGCGGCCGGGGGCCGGCGGGCGCTGGCCTACGACCGCAGGGGCTTCGGCGGCTCGCCGAGGCGCGGCGCACCCGGGGTCGACCTCTTCGACGAGGGCGAGTCCGACCTCGCCGCCGTCATCCGTGCTCTCGGCGACGCGCCCGTCCACCTGGTCGGACACAGCGACGGGGGCACAGTGGCGCTGCTCTGCGCCGCCCGGCGCCCCGACCTGGTCCGCAGCGTCACCACCGTCTCCGCGCACGTCAGAGGCGACCCCGAGACGATTGGGACGCTGACGGCCATGGGACCGCCCGCCGGCTGGCCGCAGCCCCTGCAGCGTTCCCTCCAGCGCGCCCACGGCGAGGACTGGGAGGAGGCTGCCGGGGGCTGGCACCGCCTCTGGACCTCGGCGGTGTGGCGGGACTGGAGCATTGTCGAGGAGCTGGAGCGCATCAGCTGCCCGCTGCTGTGCGTCCATGACCGGCACGACCGGCTGGCGCCGCCGCTGCACGCCGAGGCGCTGCTGTCGGCGTGCCCGTGGACGCGCGTGGTCTGGTGCGAGAGCGGCGGCCACGAGCCGCACCGCGCCGAGCCGCAGCGCTTCACCAACGCCCTGGCCCGGCTCTGGCGGGAGGCCGAGGCGGGGTGATCCCCAGGCCCCGCGCCGCCTCGCGCGCGTGCATGATCCTGGCAGCATGACCACCACGGACACGCCACACCGCACCGATGGCGCCGGCACCGCCAACGCCGCCGCCTGGCTGCTGCAGCGGCGGCTGGACGCCGGCGATGGCGGCCGGGTGGCGCTGCGCTGCCAGGGACAGGACGTGACCTATGCCGAGGTGGCTGACCGCGTGGACGCCGCCGCCGCCGCGCTTCTGGGCAGCGGCGTCCGCCCCGAGGAGCGCTGCGTCATCCTGCTCCCCGACTCGCCGGAGTGGGTGGTGGCCTTCCTCGGCGCCATCCGCGCCGGGGTGGTGGCGGTCCCGGTGTCGACCATGCTGACGGCGGACGACCTGGCCTTCCTGGCCGCCGACTCGCGGGCTCGCGCCGCGGTGGCGCATCCGCGCTTCGCCGCCGTCGAGGGGCTGACCCGGTCGCCCCGCCTGGCGCTGCTGGTGATGGCCGGCCCGGACCAGCCGGCCCCGGCGCGCGACGGAGTCCGCGTGGCCGCCTGGGACCCCTGGATCGCCGGCGATGGCACCGCCGCGCCGGCGGTGGCCACCATCGGCGACGAGGTCGCGTTCTGGCTGTACACGTCCGGAACCACGGGCTCACCGAAGGGGGCGATGCACCGGCACGCCGACATCCCCTTCACCGCCGCGACCTACGGCGAGCAGGTCCTCGGCATCACCCCGTCTGACCGCACCTTCTCGGTGGCGCGACTGTTCTTCGCCTATGGCCTCGGCAACTCCCTGCTCTTCCCCTTCAGCGTGGGCGCCTGCGCCGTGCTCGACCCCCGGCCGCCGTCGCCGGTCACCGTGGTGGAGACGCTGATGGCGGAGCGGCCGACCCTCTTCTTCGCCACCCCGACCTTCTTCGCCGCGCTGCTCGCCGCCGACGTGCCGCGCGAGGCCTTCGCCTCGGTGCGGCACTGCGTCTCCGCCGGGGAGGCGCTGCCGGACGCGGTCTACGAGCGCTTCCTCGACCGCACCGGCGTCCAGATCGTCGACGGCATCGGCTCCACCGAGGCGCTGCACATCTTCCTCAGCAACCGCCCCGGCGAGCCGCGCGCCGGGACCACGGGGCGGGCCGTCCCGGGCTACTCCCTGCGACTGGTCGACGACGCCGGCGCCGAGGTTCCGGACGGTGTCGAGGGCCACCTGCTGGTGCGCGGCGAGTCGCTGGCCACCGGCTACTGGAACCGCACCGCCGTCAACCGCCGCACCTTTCTGGGCGACTGGATGCGCACCGGCGACGTCTTCGTTCGTGCCGAGGATGGCAGCTACACCTATCGCGGGCGGTCCGACGACATGCTCAAGTCGGGCGGGATCTGGGTCTCCCCCACCGAGATCGAGGGGGCGCTGGTCCAGCACCCCGAGGTGGTGGAGGCGGCGGTGGTGGGGATGCGCGACCCCGACGACGGCATCGAGCGTCCGGTGGCCCACGTGGTGCGCCGGCCCGGCAGCACGCTCGACGAGGCCACGCTGATCGCCTTCGTCCGCGAGCGGCTCGCCCCCTTCAAGCGGCCCCGCCGGGTCGTCTTCGCCACCGAGCTGCCCAAGACCGCCACGGGCAAGATCCAGCGCTACCGCCTGCGCTGATCCGGCGCGCTGTTACAACGATTGTTATAATAACTGTCGTTGTGGCAGAGAACCCCTTCAGCTACGGGTCGCCGGTCCGCGCCGAGCACTTCACCGACCGCCGGGTCGAGGTCGCCGACATCGCCGACCGCATGCTCAACGGCCAGAACGTGATCCTGCTCTCGCCGCGGCGCTACGGCAAGACGTCGGTCCTCTACGCGGCCATGGAGCGCGCCCGCCGGCGCGGCGGCCGCACCGGGTACGCGTCGCTGGCCCAGTGCACCGACCGGCGTGACGTCGCCGCCGAGCTGCTCCGGGCGGCGCTCAGCGGGCCGCTCTCCTGGATCGCGTCGCGCACCGCCGACCTCGGGCGCCTGCTCGGGCGGCTGCGCATCCAGCCCGAGGTCAGCGCCCGGCCGGACGGCAGCATCGGCGTCCGCATCAGCCCGGGCATGGGGGTCGAGACCACCACCGATGTGGTCGGCGAGATCCTGCGCCTGCTCGGCGACGCCGGCGAGGGCAGACATCCGGTGAGCCTGGTCATCGACGAGTTCCAGCAGGTGGAGGAGATCCCCGAGCTGGACGGGGGCGTCTTCAAATCGCTGGCCGACGAGCTCACCCATGTCAGCCTGGTCTTCAGCGGCAGCCGCGAGCACATCATGCGCCGGCTCACCACCGGCGCCGGCGCGCCGCTGCTGGGCATGGGCGAGCCCTTCAACCTCGACAAGGTGCCGCGGGCGGACATGCTCCGCTATGTCGGCGCCCGCTGCCGGGACGGCGCCCACCCCATCGACCCCGGCGCCGCGGCCCTGCTCTTCGACCTCGTCGACGGCATCCCCAACGACGTCCAGCGGCTGGCATACACCACCTTCTCGCTGGCCAACGGCCCCATCGCCGAGGCCACCGTGCGCGAGGGCATGCGCCGGGCGGTGCTGCACCAGTCGGCCGACTTCACCGAGCGCTACGAACAGCTGGCGCCGACGCAGAAGCGGCTGCTCCGGGCGCTGGCCCGCGAGCCGCGCGAGGCGGTCTACGCGCGCCCCTTCCTCGACGAGGTGGGCGTCGCCAACCAGAACAGCGTGCGCCACGGGCTCGGCCGGCTGGCGGGAGCCGAGCTGCTGGTGCGCCGCGGCCGGGTCTGGGAGGTCTCCAACCCCTTCCTGCGCGCCTGGCTCCTGGAGTCGCCGGGCCTGGCGGCGGCGCCCTGACCTACTTGAGGCGGACGTACTCGAAGTCAGCGGGCCGGCCGTCGACGCCCTGCTTCGGCGGCGCGATCCAGCCCGCCATCCGCCCTGGCTCCACCACCGGCACCATCAACGAGCGGACGTGCTCGCGGTCGCGCGCGGTCGGCAGCCAGCCCCCCACACCCGCGTCCCACTCCGCCTGGGAGACCACGCGCCCCTCCGGCGACACCCGCACCCCGGCGAAGCTGCCCACCTGACGGTTGAAGGCGCGGTGCGGCAGCCGCAGCGTGAACCGGACACCCGCCTCGGCGATGGAGGCGTTCCACTTCTGCATGCCCTTCTCGCAGTTGGCGATGTAGTCCTCGCGAAGCATCTCGTTGAGCGCGGTCAGCGCCGGCGCCTGCGTCTCGCCGACGTCTCCGTCCACCAGCGCCGGGACGCCGACGGTGGCCTCCAGCAGGCGGTGATCGTCGGCGCGGGACGCCTCGTGGAAGCGCCCCTTGAGGCCCTGGGCGTAGTAGGTGGCGGCGTTGCTGGAGAGCTCGCTGCCGAAGAGATCGAGAGACAGGCTGTAGTGCAGGTTGATGTAGCGCTGCACGGTGTCGAGGTCGATGCCGCCATGGCCGGCGACGTCGGCGGTGTCGTGCTCGCGCATCAGCTCGCAGGTGCGCCGCACCACGCGGTCGACACCGAACGTGCCGACGGACATGTGGTGCGCCTCCTCGCGGAGCATGAAGCGCGTCGTCCGCGCCAGCGGGTCGAAGGCCGACTCGCTGAGCGCCTCCAGCTGGAACTTGCCGTCACGGTCGGTGAAGTAGGTGAACATGAAGAAGGAGAGCCAGTCGTCGGTCGGCTCGTTGAAGGCGCCGAGGACGCGGGGTCGGTCGGCGTCGCCGCTGCGGCGCTCCAGCAGGGCGTCGGCCTCCTCGCGGCCGTCGCGGCCGAAGTGGGCGTGCAGCAGGTAGACCATGGGCCAGAGGTGGCGCCCCTCCTCGACATTGATCTGGAAGAGGTTGCGCAGGTCGTAGAGGCTGGGGCAGGTGGCGCCGAGCCGCGCCTGCTGCTCCACCGACGCCGGCTCGGTGTCGCCCTGGATGACGATCAGCCGGCGCAGCCCGTTGCGGTACTCGCCCGGCACCTCCTGCCACGCCGGCTCGCCGAGGTGCTCGCCGAAGTGGATGCGGCGCTCCGGCTCGGGGTCGGCAAGGAAGATGCCCCAGCGGTACTCGGGCAGCTTGACGTGGCCGAAGTGTGCCCAGCCGTCGGCGCCCACCGACACCGCGGTGCGCAGGTAGACGTCCTTGTCCTGGAATCCCTCGGGACCCACCGTGCGCCACCAGTCGAGGTAGCGCGGCTGCCAGGCCTCCAGGGCGCGCTGCAGCCGGCGGTCGGCGGCCAGGTCGACGTTGTTGGGGATGCGCTCGGTGTAGTCGATCGACATGGATGGGCTCCGGCCGCTCACACGCGACGGTTGTCGTAGACGGGGCGCCGGCCGGTGCCATAGCGGCGCAGCGCGCCCTCGGGACCGGTGGCGTTGGGCCGCTGAAAGACCCAGTTCTGCCAGGCGCTGAGCCGGGCGAAGATCTTGCTGTCCATGGTCTCCGGGCCGGGGAAGCGCAGCGAGGCCTCCATGGCGGTGAGCGCGTCGGCCGAGAAGCTGGCCCGCTCCTCCAGGAGGATGCGGACCTCGTCGTCCCAGTCGAGGTCGTCGGGGGCGGCGGTGACCAGACCCAGGTCGAGCGCCTCGGAGGCGTCGAGCGGCCGCCCCGCCGCCTGCGCCGCCCGCGCCGCCAGGTCCTCGCGCCCGCTGAAGTGGGCAAGCAGCCGGGTGATGCCGTTGGTGGCGCGCAGCGGGCCCAGGTTGAGCGGGCCGAGTTCCAGGGTGGCCCCCCCGTCAGCCTGGTCCTGGAGCATCAGGCTGCGGTCGGCCACCAGCACCAGCTCCGCCACACTGCCGACAAAGCAGGAGCCGGGCTCCACCAGCGTCACCACGCTGCGGGAGCTCAGCTCCAGGCGGCGCAGGGTGCGGCCCAGCATCAGCACCACCTCGCGCAGGAACCAGTGGGCGCTGCCGGGGCCGGCGAGCAGCGCGTCATGGCCCCGCACCGCGGCCGCGTCACCCTGGCTGCGGAGCACCAGCGTGCCCAGGCCGGGCTCGTTGAAGCGCAGGTGCAGGAGGGCGTCGTCGAGGTCGCGCGCCATGGCCAGCGGCCACAGCGCATCGCCCCGTTCGAGTGCCGCCTCGGCATCTGTGGGGGCGGCCTGCTCCGGACCGAGGACGGTCAGGGTGACGGCGCGCAGTGCGCGGTCGACGGCAAGGTGCAGCGTCGGCCAGCGGATCTGGTCGCCGTCGCCCTGGCGCTCCACGGGGGTGAGCCGCACCCCCTCCGCGGCGGCGGGACGGTCGGAGGTGGCGGCCATGGCCGCCGCCCGCTCCGCCACCGCCGCCTCGAAGCGGCTGCGCGGCGCCAGCTCGTCCACCAGCCCCCACTCGAGCGCGCGGCGGCCGCGGACGCCCTCGGCGGTGGTGCAGAGCGAGTCGGCGAGGTCACGGCGGACCCGGCGCTTGTCGACCAGGCGGGTCAGCCCGCCCGTCCCCGGCAGGACGCCGAGGAGCGGCACCTCGGGGAGCGCCACCGTGGACCGGTTGTCGTCGATGAGCAGGATGTGGTCGCAGGCCAGGGCCAGCTCGTAGCCGCCGCCCGCGGCGGGTCCGTTGACCGCGCAGAGCCAGCGCTGGCCGGAGGCCGAGGAGGCCTCCTCGATGGCGGCGCGGGTCTCGTTGGTGAACTTGCAGAAGTTGACCTTGTGGTGATGCGAGGCGGCGGCCAGCATGCCGATGTTGGCGCCGGCGCAGAAGACGTCGGGCAGCGCCGAGGTGAGCACCACGCAGCGAACGCCGGGGTGCTCGAAGCGCAGCCGCTGGACTGCGTCGGCGAGCTCGATGTCGACGCCGAGGTCGTAGGAGTTGAGCTTGAGCGGGTGCCCGGGTACCAGGGCGCCGTCCTCGTCGACGTCGAGGCGGAGGTGAGCGACGGCGCCGTCCACCTCGAGCTGCCAGTGCCGGTACCGCCCCGGCTCGGTCCGGGTGTCCACGGCAGGTGCGGAGCCGGACGCGGACGCCTCGCCGGCGGGGGCGGTCGTCACCCGGTCAACCGGTCTCGACCTCGGCCTGGCCGTGGCCGCCGGGCACCGCGTGGTCGTGGAGCTGCTCCCAGGAGGGGGCATTGGGGCCGCCGGGCAGCGGGGTGGCCCCGTCGAAGTAGCGGGTCACGCCGGTCGCCACGTTGCGGTACTCGCCGACCCCGACCAGGGTGCCGGCGGCGAAGCGCACCGGATGGTGGGCGCCGCTGGCGTGCAGGGCGTGCTCGGTGTGCGAGGCGGCCCGGTCGGGCCGGTGCTGGTAGTGGTCGCCGATCTGCTCCCAGGAGGCGCTGTTGGCACTGCCCGGCAGCGGAGTGCTGCCGTCGAAGTACTGAACGGCACCGCTGTCGCAATTGCGATACTCGCCGGCGGGGACCATCGTCCCCGGGCCGAAGCGAACCGCCCGATGCTCGGGCATGGCATCTCCTCCTGAGGGGGGCTGGCCACGCGCGTCCCAGCAGGCGCGCTCTGCTCACGACCCTATTCTCGCTGGCGGCAACCCGCGGGGGCGGCCCCCTGTGGTCATGGTAGTCCGAGATCTGATCGCTGGGGCACGGAGGCGCGTACGCTGGCCGTCCACGCCCGCGGCAGCCGCGGATGCCGCCCGGAGTTCCAGCGAGCCTCATGTCCCCGATGACCCAACGCCAGTGGCTGCGCGGCCTGGCCGCCGTGGCGGCGCTGATCCTCGCCCTGCCCGCCGCTGCGCTCGCCCATCTCCGAATCCCCACACCGGGGGTGGAGCTGATGGTCGGGGTGGTCTACGCCACCTTCGAGGGGGGCCTGGGGGTGGGGCTGGTGGCCGCCGTCGCCGGCGAGGTCTACCTGGCGCTCGACCTGGCGTCGAGGGGGTTGCTGATCCCGGACTTCGCCTCGGCCACCGGCAGTGGCACGCAGCTGGCGACGTTCGGGGCCAGCGCCCTGGCGGCCACGGTCATGGTCGCCAGGCTGCGTCACCGCAGCGAGCGCCGCTTCCGCCAGGAGCGCGAGCACCGCGAGCGAATGGCCGACCTGGAGCGGGTCAAGAGCCAGTTCCTCAATGTGGCCAGCCACGAGCTCCGGGGGCCGCTGGCGGTGGCCCGCGGCTACGTCGCCATGCTCGCCGACGGCACCTTCGGCCCGCCCGCGGCGGCCGACGTGCGGGCCGTGGTGCCCGTGGTCATGACCAAGCTCGACGAGATGAACCAGCTGGTCGACTCGATGCTCGACACCGCCCGCCTGGAGGAGCACCGCCTGCTGCTGATGCGCGAGCAGCTCGACGTGCGCGACCTTGTGGACCGCGCCGTGGCGGCGGTCCAGCTCATGCTGACGCCGCGCCACCACCTCAACTGGCGGCGCCCGCGCCAGCCGGTGCTGGTCGAGGCCGACGATGCCCGGCTCTCGATCATCATCACCAACCTCATCCAGAACGCCATCAAGTACTCCCCGGACGGAGGCCTGGTCGAGGTCTTCTGCGCCGCCGACAACGGCCGCGCCACCGTCACCGTGTGGGATCAGGGACTGGGGATTGCCGAGAAGGACATGCCGCGGCTCTTCACCCGCTTCGGCCGCATCGTCACCCCGGGGAACTCGCACATCCTGGGGACCGGCCTGGGGCTCTACCTCTCCCGGGAGCTGGCCCGGCTCCATGGCGGAGACCTGGTGGTGACCTCCGCGGCAGGTCGCGGAAGCAGCTTCAGCCTCACGCTGCCGCTCGCCGAGCCGGCGGAGGAGTCACCGCCTCCCCCGGGCGAGACCGTCGCCGAGCCGCCGCCCGGCCGCCCCGCCGACGTCGCGGAAGCCGTGTAGGCGACCGGTGACGCCGGTCACCCAGCGCCGCTCGCCGCCCCCGGGGTGACCGGCAGGCCGACCGCAATATCTGGCATGGTGGAGCGGTCCCCCTCAACAGAGTGAGCGGGGGGCCGCGCCAGGGACGCGGCGCCGCCGAGGGCGGCAGGCGTAACCGGAGTTTCGGCGCGTCCATCGCCAGGATCAACGTCGGCGGACAGGGAATGAGCTGAGTGGCACTCTTCAAGGTCGAGGCGGAGGGGATCCGTCCGGCGACCGCGGCCCTGGGTCCGAAGCCGCAGACCATCGAGTTGACCCGCTGGCGGCTGGGCCTGGTGGCGGTGGACCTGGCCGGGATCACGGCCGCCGCCGCGCTGGGCGTCTCGGTCCGCTTTGACGGCACCGCGGCAAGCGTGCTGGGCGTCTCCTACGCCGCCCTCGGGGCGGCGCTGCTGCCGGCCTGGATCGCCGTTCTGGCCCTGGCCGGTGCCTACGACGCGCGCATCACAGCGGCCGGCCCCGACCTCTACCGGCGGGCGGTCACCGGGTTCTCCTGGCTGCTGGCCGGTGCCGCCTTCGCCTCCTTCGCGCTCCACGCCAACCTCAGCCGCGGATTCGTGGGCATCACCCTGCCCACGGCGCTGGCGCTGACGCTGATCGGGCGCTACGCGGTCCGCAAGGGGCTCCACAGCGCCATCGTCCAGGGCACGCCCATCCATCGGGTCATCGTGGTCGGGGGCGCCGATGCCGCCGCCGACCTCATCGCCCATGTCCGTCGGGCGGCCTATGCCGGCTTCCATGTGGTCGGCGTGGCCCTCGACGGTGCCGGCGGCACGCTGCCGGCCGACGTCGATCTGGTGGGCCGGGCGCCCGACGCGCTGGTGGGCGCCTGTCACCGGCTGGGGGCGGACACCATCGCCGTCGCCGGAGTCGGCGGATTCACCGCCGGGGCGCTGCGACGCCTGGCCTGGCAGCTGGAGGGAACCGGCATCCAGCTGATCGTCGCCCCGGCGCTCACCGACATCGCCGGCCCCAGGATCGTGGTGCGGCCGGTGGACGGGCTGCCCCTGCTCCACGTCGACGAGCCCGAGCTGGTCGGCGTGCGGCGCGTGATCAAGGACTGGGTCGAGCGCGCCGCCGCGGTGGGGCTGGCCCTGGTGCTGGCGCCGCTGCTGATCGGCATCGCCGTCACCGTGCGGCTGACCTCGCCGGGTGCCGCCGTCTACCGCCAGGCCCGGATCGGCCGCAACGGCCGGCCCTTCACCCTGTTCAAGTTCCGCACCATGGTCGACGGCGCCGACCGGCTGGTGGACGGGTTCATCCACCTCAACGAGAGCGATGCGGTGCTCTTCAAGATCCGCGAGGACCCACGGGTGACGGGGGTGGGCCGCTGGCTCCGGCGTCACTCACTGGACGAGCTGCCCCAGCTGCTCAACGTCATCCGTGGCGACATGTCGCTGGTGGGCCCGCGACCGCCGCTGGCCGTCGAGGTGGCCAGGTACGGCGACGACGTCCGGCGACGCCTGCTGGTCAAGCCCGGCATGACCGGGCTCTGGCAGGTCAGCGGCCGCAACGACCTCAGCTGGGAGGAGTCGGTGCGGCTCGATCTCTACTACGTCGAGAACTGGTCGGTGGCGCTCGACGCCATGGTGCTCTGGAAGACCCTCGCCGCCGTCATCCACGGCCGGGGCGCCTACTAGCCGGCTCGAGTGCTCAGGGTTCCTCCCAGCCGGGGAGGCGGTCGAGCAGCCAGCTGAGCACGAACGCCTCCTTGCGCCAGGCCTCATAGCGGCCCGACGGCCCCATGTGCCCGGCTCCCATCTCCGTCTGGAGCAGGATGGGCCGGGTCGAGGTGGTGCGCTCACGCAGGCGGGCGACCCACTTGGCGGGCTCCCAGAAGCCCACCCGGGGATCGTTGAGGCCGCCGAGGACGAGCAGCGCAGGATGGTCGGCGGCGGCGACGTTCTCGTAGGGCGCGTAGGAGCGCATGTACTCGTAGAAGTCGCGCTCCTCGGGGTTGCCCCACTCCTCGTACTCGATGACGGTGAGCGGCAGGGAGGGGTCGAGCATGGTGTTGATCAGGTCCACGAAGGGCACCTCCGCCACCGCGGCGGCGGCGAGGTCGGGCCGCAGGTTGACCACGGCGCCGATGAGCAGGCCGCCGGCACTGCCGCCACGGATGCCCAGCCGGTCGTGGGAGGTGAAGCCCTCTCGGACCAGGTGGTCGGCGCAGCTGGCAAAGTCGGTGAAGGTGGTGCGCTTGGCGAGCAGCCGGCCGCCCTCATACCAGGAGCGGCCCATCTCGCCTCCGCCACGGACGTGGGCGATGGCGTAGACGAAGCCGCGGTCGAGCAGGCTCAGGCGCAGCGAGCTGAAGGCCGGGTCTCGGGAGTACTCGTAGGCGCCATAGCCGTAGAGCAGGCAGGGTGCGCTGCCGTCCAGGGGCACCCCGCGATGGCGCACCAGGGAGATCGGCACCTCGGCGCCGTCCTCGGCCACCGCCCAGTGCCGCTCGGTGATGTAGGCGGTGGGGTCGTAGCCGCCGGCCACCGGCTGCACCTTGACCACCGTGCGACCACCCCCGGCCAGGCTGTGATCGATGTCGCTGGGCGGCGTTGTCAGCGAGGTGTAGTGGCAGCGGATGGTGGTGGCGGCCCACTCGCGGTTGGCGCCGACGGTGACCCTCGAGACCGCCTCGGGCTGCCGCAGGTCCTCGACCTGCCCGGGGTGGGCGATGCCGTGCACCAGAGGCAGGACGCGCAGCGTCCGGACCCCCCGGTCGCGCTCGCCGAGCACGGCGCCCTGCTCGAAGAGGTCGACGCCCAGGAGCCGCGTCCCGGGCCGGTGCGGCAGCACCTCCTCCCAGTGGCGGTGGTCGGGCCGGTCGAGCGTGGCCGTCACCAGCCGGAAGTCGCGGGCCCCGCCGTCGTTGGTGACGATGTAGAGCCGCTCCGGGTCCTGGCCGGCGCCGTGCGGCATGCCGGGATGGTGGTCGACCGAGTACTCGACGTCCTGCCGGCGCTCGTCGACAAGGCGCGGCAGCGCGCTCGGGTCGGCGGCGTCGACGATGTGGACCTCGCTGGTGGTGTGGCTCGCCGCGGTGATCAGCAGCAGCGCCCCGCTGCGGGTGCGGTCCACCTCGAGAAAGAAGCGCTCGTCCGGCTCCTCGAGCAACAGCTGGTCGGTGTCCGCGGCGGTGCCGACGACGTGGCGCCACACCTGGTGCGGGCGCATGGCCTGGTCGGGGCGGGTGTAGAGCAGGGCGCCGGCGTCGGAGTGCCAGGCCACCGAGTAGTAGACGTCGTCGACCACATCGGGCAGGTCGGCGCCGGTGGCGAGGTCGCGGATGCGCAACTGCATGCGCTCGCCGCCGGTGTGGTCCACGGTGTAGGCGCAGAGCCGCTGATCGGGGCTCATCTCCAGGTCGCCGACCTCGGTGAAGTCGTGCCCCTCGGCGACCTGGTTCTCGTCGACGACCACCGTCTCCGGGCCGCCGCCGCGCGGGTGGCGCACATGGATGGGGTACTGCAGCCCCTCCACGGTCCTGGTGACGTACTCGAGCTCCCCGTCGGGGACGGGCGCCGACTCGTCCGTCTCCTGGATGCGCGAGCGGATCTCCGCGTAGAGGCGCCCGCGGAGTTCCCCCAGGTGCGCGGTGGCGGCGTCGGCGTAGGCGTTCTCCGCCTCGAGGTGGGCGATGACGGCGGCGTCGTCACGGTCGCGCAGCCAGCCGTACTCGTCAATACGGGTGTCGCCGTGGAGGTGGTGCTCGACGGGGCGCCGCTCGGCGACCGGGGGGGCGGGCAGGTCGGTGGGCTGGAGCATCGCCGGCATGGTAGGGCTGCCCCCGGGTCGGAGCGCGCCCGCAGGGACGCGCGCGGGGGGTGAGGCCGGCGGGCTCCGCCCGATGGCAATGTCTCGGGGGGCTGGCCCCCCGCGTCAGGTGCGCCCCAGCTCGACGATGTCCGCCAGCGCGAAGGGGTGCGGGGGCTCCAACTGGTCGTAGGTGCATTCGCGCGGCGCCTTGTCGGGGCGCCAGCGCAGCAGCCGGGCGGCGTGGCGGAAGCGCCCCTCGGTGAGCTGGTCGAAGTGCACCTCGCAGACCAGCTCGGGCCGCAGGCGCACCCAGGAGAGGTCCTTGCCGCCCGTCCAGCGGCTGGGGGCGCCGGGGGTGCGGCCGCCGCCGAAGCCCTCGTCGCCGTCGGTCTCCATCGGCGCCAGCCCCTGGCGCAGCTCGCGCCGCTCCCCGGCGGTGAAGGACGAGGTGTGGCCGACGTGGTGGAGCACGCCGTCGGCGTCGTAGAGCCCGAGCAGGAGAGCTCCGACGCCCTGCCCGTCCTTGTGCAGGCGGTAGCCGCCGGCCACGCAGTCGGCGGTGCGGTGGTGCTTGATCTTGACCATGGTCCGCTCGCCCGGCGCATAGCCCTCGCCGGCGCGCTTGGCCACCACGCCGTCGAGGCCGGCGCCCTCGAAGCGCGAGAACCAGTCGCGAGCGGTGGCGGCGTCGGCGGTCTGCGGGGTGAGCGCGACGCGCTCGTGCGCCCGCATGCAGTCCACCAGCCGGGCGCGCCGCTCCGCCAGGGGAACCGCGCGCAGGTCCGCGTCGCCGAGTGCCAGCAGGTCGAAGGCGACGAACCAGGCCGGCCACTCGACGCTCAACCTGGTGATCCGCGAGGCGGCGGGGTGGATGCGCTGGCTGAGCCGGTCCCAGTCCAGGCCGCTGGGCCCCTGCACCACGATCTCGCCGTCGGCGACGCAGCGCGGCGGCAGCGCGTCCCTGAGGTCGGCCACCAGCTCGGGGAAGTAGCGGGTCAGGGTCTGGCCGCTGCGGCTCCAGATGTCGCAACGGTCGGCGTCCGTGGCGTCGCGGAAGACGACGCCCCGGAAACCGTCCCACTTGGGCTCGTAGAGCCAGCCCTCACCGTCGGGGACAGCCTCCCCGTGGCGGGCGAGCATGGGCGTGAGGGGCGGTTCCACGGGCAGCACGACGCCGGGATGGTAAGCACCTCGGGCTCAACGGCCTCCTAGGGCTGAGGGTCGCCCGCCGGAGCCGCCTGCTCGGGCGCCCCGCCCTGACCGCCGCCGGGTTGACCTGCATCGGAGTTCGCGGACCCTGGCCCGGCATCACTCCGCCCAGCTCCCCCACTGGAGGCACCGGCGCCGCCGGAGCTCCCGGTCTGATTCGGCTCCGGGGTGCCCTCGGGACCCTGCCCTCCGGCCGGCGATTCCGGCTGCCCGGATGGTGCCTCGACGCCAAGCTGAGATCCGATCTGGTTCTCCTGCTCGTGGAGGTTCCCGATCTGCTGCTGAACGTCGTTGCGGGTTCCGGTGTCGATCTCGCCCTGGGACAGGTCGCGGGCGGCGTCCTGGAGGTAGCTGTGCCCGTCGCGCAGCAGGGTCTCGAGGACCGCGCGATCGGAGTGAGGCGCTGAGTGCGCCTCCTCAAGCCGTTCGCGAGCGAACTCCACGCGCAACCGCTCGCGATCGGCCGGGCCGGCCGTCCAGAGCCGGAGATGCTCCCCGGCGACCCGCAGCGAATAGGTGGGTGATCCCGGCAGGGCATGGGCCGAGAGACCCAGCGCACCGATACCGACCCCGAGGAGAACGGCCACGGCCGACACCCCCAGAGCTGCCAGCCGCAACCGGCCGCCCCATCGCCAGGACCGGTGGGCCGCAGGGGCGCCGCCGGGAGCGGCATGCATGGCCGCCAGCAGGCGCGACCGCGTCTCGGCCGAGAGCGGCGCCACCAGGGTGGTCAGCCGCTGCGCGATGCGCTCCTCGGACGGGGAGAGATCGTCTAGTTCCATGTCATCGCCCCGGCCCCCAGCCGCCGGTTCAGCGTCGCCAGCGCGCGATGCTGCATCGACTTGACCGCTCCGACCGGCCGACCGGTGATGGCAGCGATGCTCTCGTTCGCGTACCCCAGGATGAACTTGAGGACGATGACCTCTTCCTGCTCGGGCGTGAGCTCTGAGAGTGCGGCGCGCAGCTCCTCGGACTGGGCGCGCGCCTCGGCTGTCTCCGCAGGCCCGGCCTCGGCGGCCTCGGCAGCGCCTCCGGAGGTGGGGAGCGGCTGCGTCGGCCGCCTGTACGCCTCCCGGTAGTGGTCGGCCACCTTGAACCGCGCGATGGAGAAGAGCCAGCGAAGAAAGGCCGGCTCGTCATCCCCACGCAGCCGGTGCACGGTGTTCACGGCCCCGATCAGCGTCTCCTGCACCACGTCGTCCACGGCCGGGCTGGTGGGTCCGAGGCGGAGGGCCACCAGCCGGTAGACCGAGTCGAGGTGAGCTTCCACAAGTGACTCCAGGGCGCCTCGGTCACCGCGCTTGGCGCGGGCGACCAGGTCATCCATGCTGATCTCTTATCACCACTGTCGTGATCATCCGGTCGGTGGATACGGCGGGGGGCGTCTGAACATGGAACGAGGGCCCCCGGATGGGAGCCCTCGTTGGCCGTGCCGGGCGCCGGTGCGGCGCCCATCCGTTACGGGGTGCTGGTCCCGGTGGACTGGCCGCTGGCACCGTCGCTGCCGGACTGGTCATTGGCTGCCGTGCTCTGCCCGGCCGCGCTGGCGCCGGTCTCCTGGTCGCCGGACTGGCCCTCGGGCTTGTCCGACTGGCCGCTGTTGCTGTCGCCGGTCTCCTGCTCGCCCACCTGGCCCACCTGGCCGTCGTCCACGTTGAACTCGGCGGCGGTGTCGACGTCGTTGGTGGTGGCGTGCTCTCCGGTCTCGGCGTTCTGCACGTCGTGGCTGAGGTCGGAGGCGGGAGCGGGCGTCGAGTCGGCGTGGGCATGGACGACGCCGACGCCGAGGGCGCCGAGGCTCAGCGCGGCGGCGACGACAAGGGTCCGGATGCGGGGCATGTGCGGGTCTCCTGGTGACATCGGCGGCAGTGCCGAGTGGGTTCTGTTGTCTGCCCTGTCGTGGGTTCGGTCCCGGCGGATACGGGCTGGGGAATCGCCGGTGTGGTCGTCACCGGCCTGTGAGCCGCCTGTCAGTCGCGCGTGACGTGTGGCGCGCCCGATCAGGCGACGTCGTATGTGACCTGGCCGGCCGAATTGCCGCTGACGTAGAGCTTGACCAGGTAGTGGCCGGGGGTCAGCGACTTGCCGGCCGCGGCCGCGAACTCGAAGTAGAAGGAGCGGGCGACCTTCATGACGCTCGACTCCCTGGAGTCGACGAACTTTCCGTCGAGAGTGCGCAGGAAGCCGAGCTTGGTGCCGGGGACGACGGTGGCATCGAGGGTCAGGACGACCACCACCTTGCGGTCGCTGGCCGCCCGGAAGCTGCTCCTGGGGTCGGACGCCGTCCCGTCCGCAGCGATACCGGAGGCGGTCTGGGCGGAGACGATGCCGTGCGAGAAGCTCACCGGCGTGGCGGTCACACCCGGTGTGGTTGCCCCCGGGGGGGCCGGGACCGCAGTGGTGCTCGATGCTGTCGTGGTCGACGCCGGTGGTGAGGACGTGGAGGGGGGGGCGGTGGTGGCGCTGGTGGCACCACCTCCGCAGCCGGCGAGGACGAGGGCCACCGCCGCGGTGATCACGTATCTCATGCAGGTCCAGTCGGTCCGACCAGGGCCGACGATACGGCCACCGGCGCAGGGAGGATCCAGACCCGTCAGGCCTCGACCACCTCGGCGTCGATCACGTCGGCAGCCGCCGGTGCCCCGGGACCCGGGCCGGCGCCGTTGGTGATGGCCAGCCCGTCGCCCGCGGTGGTGACGCGGATGCCGTCCCCCTCGCGGAAGCGGCCCTCGATGATGGCCATGGCCACCGGGTCCTGCAGGCTGCGCTGGATCAGACGCTTGAGGGGACGGGCGCCGAAGGCCGGGTCGTAGCCCTCGGTGGCCAGCCAGTCAAGCGCGGCGGCGTCGATGTCGAGCGACAGCCCGCGGGCCGCCAGCCGGTCGCGGAAGGAGCGCAGCTGGATCTCGACGATGCTGCGCAGCTGGGCGCGGTCGAGCCGGGTGAAGACGATGATGTCGTCGACGCGGTTGAGGAACTCGGGCCGGAAGTGCCCGTGGACCGCCTCCAGCACGCGCTGGCGCATCCGCGCCTGCACCGGCTCGGGAGCGTCGGGCGCCACCTCGGCGATCTCCGGCGAGCCCAGGTTGCTGGTCATGATGACCACCGTGTTGCGGAAGTCGACGGTGCGCCCCTGGCCATCGGTGAGGCGGCCGTCGTCGAGCAGCTGGAGCAGCACGTTGAAGACGTCGGGGTGCGCCTTCTCGATCTCGTCGAACAGGATCACGGCGTAGGGCCGCCGGCGAACCGCCTCGGTGAGCTGGCCGCCCTCGTCGTAGCCGACGTAGCCGGGCGGCGCGCCCAGCAGCCGGGCCACCGAGTGCTTCTCCATGTACTCGCTCATGTCGATGCGGATGAGCGCGCGCTCGTCATCGAAGAGCAGCTGCGCCAGCGCCCGGGCCAGCTCGGTCTTGCCCACGCCGGTGGGGCCCAAGAACATGAAGGAGCCGATGGGCCGATTGGGGTCGCTGAGGCCGGCGCGGCCGCGGCGCACGGCATTGGCGACGGCGTCGATGGCGGCGTCCTGTCCGATGACGCGCGTGTGCAGATCCTGCTCGAGGCGCAGCAGCTTCTGCATCTCGCCCTCGAGCATCCGCGCGACGGGGACGCCGGTCCACGCCGAGACGGTGCGGGCGATGTCCTCCTCGTCGACCTCCTCCTTGAGCAGCGGGTGCTCACCCTGCATCTCGCGCAGGCGCGCCTGCTCCTGCTCGAGCCGGTTGGCGAGCTCGGTCAGGGTGCCGTAGCGCAGCTCGGCGGCGCGGCCGAAGTCGGCGGTGCGCTCGGCGCGCTCGGCGTCGTGCTTGACCTGTTCGACCTGCTCCTTGACGTCACGGATGGCAGACAGCGCGGACTTCTCCTGCTGCCAGCGCTCGCGCATGGCGCTGCCGCGCTCCTGCAGGTCGGCGAGCTCGCGTTCGAGCGCCTGCAGCCGCTCGCGGCTGGCCGCGTCCGACTCCTTGCGCAGCGCCTGGCGCTCGATCTCCAGCTGCCGGATCTCGCGCTCCACCGCGTCGAGGTCGGTGGGCAGGGAGTCGATCTCGATGCGCAGCCGGGAGGCGGCCTCGTCGACCAGGTCGATGGCCTTGTCGGGCAGGAAGCGATCGGTGATGTAGCGGTTGCTGAGCACCGAGGCGGCCACGATGGCGGCGTCGGTGATGCGCACGCCGTGGTGCACCTCGTAGCGCTCCTTGAGGCCGCGCAGGATGCTGATGGTGTCCTCGACGCTGGGCTGGTCGACCACCACCGGCTGGAAGCGCCGCTCCAGGGCGGCGTCCTTCTCGATGTGCTTGCGGTACT
>JRHI01000760.1_pt1 | contig 32677 bp, 33 predicted proteins | sample 215371 | NCBI WGS metagenome assembly JRHI01 (sample SAMN02929681, study PRJNA255918) | sediment metagenome | biome: cave system; feature: Ice Cave; material: Sediment; isolation source: sediment from deep within a dark volcanic ice cave with no known source of... ...
GCTGGCATGTTCTTTTATATCCGCTTAGCATCAGGTGCGCCGACGTCTGGTTTGAATAGCGAACTCGATGCCATCGCGTCGGTCGTCATCGGTGGGGTCGCGCTCTCTGGTGGCGTAGGTGTGCTCGTCGGGACGGTCCTCGGCGCGCTTATCCTCACGACCATCACCAGTGGCCTCATCATCATCGGTGTGGCGCCCGATTGGAAGCAAGTCGTGGTCGCCGCCTTGATTGCGTTCGCTGTCTTGGCTCAAAGTGTGCGCCTCACGAATAGGAGTGCCTCATGACCACTGTGACTCAATCGACGCTCTCAACTCCACTCTATGAAGTTCGCGATGTCTCAAAATCATACGGAGCGGTCGTCGCGCTCGACCACGCAAACCTCGCTATTCATGCAGGTGAAGTCGTGGGGCTTGTGGGCGATAATGGGGCTGGCAAATCAACACTCGTGAAGATCCTCTCTGGCGCCTTGCAACCAAATAGCGGGAGCATTTTCTTGGAGGGCGTCGAACGCTCGTGGCACTCTCCCCATGACGCGATCGAGGCTGGCATCGAGACGCTCTACCAGGACTCTGGTTTAGCTCCGCATTTGTCCGTCAGTGCCAATGTCTTTCTCGGTCGCGAGGTCGTGCGTCCTGGCATTCTCGGCTGGCTGGGCTTTCTCGCACAGAAAACCATGAACGAGAAAGCCCACGCTGATCTCGAGCGAGTCGGGATCGCCGTCCCGAACTCAAACCGATCCGTGTCACAACTCTCCGGCGGGCAACGCCAGGCGGTAGCGATCGGGCGGGCGGTCGCGTGGGCACGCAAAGTCATCATCCTCGATGAGCCGACCAACCACCTCGGTGCTCGCCAGTCGGGTGAAGTCCTCGAAGTGATCAAAGCGGCGAAGAGCAAAGGGCTGGGGGTCATCTTTATCTCACATACGCTGCCACATGTGTTGCAGGTGACCGACCGTATCGTCGTGCTGCGCTTGGGCCGAGTCGTCAGCAATGCGCCCACCTCCACCTTTAACGCGGATACATTGCTCGGAACCATCACAGGACTGATCGAATCACAAGCATAACGGCCTAGTTCACGTAAGCTGTCATGAAGCGCAAAGTGGAAACAAGAAGAACGGGAGAGAAGAGTAGAAAGTGTATCACTTCCACGCTCTAGGAGTTCTCTCAGGAAAGCCTTCTTTTCTGACAAGAAACAGGCCGCTCACCAAGGGTAAGAGCCTTCCTTGTTCCGGGCCTGCGCTGTATTTCTCGCAAAAAAGATATTTCCTGCTTGCTACTTTGCGCTTCATGACAGCTTACGTGATACTAGGCCGACAAAATGAGCGGAAAACGCTTTGATCGACCAGAGTTCTTGAAAATGCTTGATATCGCTAGGTCAGGAGATGTGATTGTGGTCTGGAGGCTTGACCGCTTAGGCAGATCACCCAAGCAACTCATTGCGCCCGTCGTGGAGATACACCATGTCGATGACGTTGACCACGCCGACGACGGGCGCAATGAATTGCTGCCCCTACCACGCACCCCATCGATTGAACATTGGCAGACTAGTAATACAGATACATCCTACTCGATCAAATAACTGACTAGATGAGATAATTGATTATGTATAACCTAATGGAAACAGGAAACACGCGACCAACAGCTATATCACTCTTCTCTGAAGCAGGGCGCATGGACCTTGGCGTCTCACAGGCTGGCTTTGACATTTTAGCTTGTATTGAAATAGACCCTTACTGCTGCAACACCCTACGAGCTTCAATTCAGCGTGAAAACCCACAAACGAAAGTTTTCGAGGCTGATATACGAACAATAAACCCAACAACATTAATGGCTGAATTAGGGTTGCAAGCAGGCCAGTTAGACCTTCTTTTTGGCGGCTCGCCATGCCAAGCGTTTTCCCAAATTGGAAAACGCCATAGTCTCGACGATGAACGGGGGATGCTCTTATTTGAAATAATACGTTTTGCTGAGGTATTTAAACCTCGCACCGTTATGGCTGAGCAAGTAAAAGGTCTCCCTCAACGCTGTAGACTACCAAAATAGAAAGGGAGGCGTTTTTAGCCTTTTCCTAGAAAATCTCGAGGCGCTAGGATATGCCACCCATTGGGATACTATCAATGCTGCCCACTATGGAGTGCCACAGACCAGAGAACGCATTTTTATTATTGGCACACCTCCAACCAATCCATTTTCTTTTCCATCGCCTACACGTGTTCAATCTACAATTTCAAATGGTCTATTTCCTCTACCTGCATATGTGACAGTTGGTCAAGCATTAGAGGGATTGGGTGAACCGCACAGAAACAAAGAAATGTTAGCAGATGATAGCCATAGGGATGTTACTCCAGAGAGAGACCGCGAACGTATTCACGGTGTTCCAGAAGGATCTCATCTAGCGGCACAACTCCACTTACCAATAGCGCAGAGATGTAGGCTCACCAAGAAAGACACCACCAAATTTCGCGACTTTCCAGAAATGAACCATCTATCACCTTGCGTGGCGGAGAAGCTTTTTATCATCCAGTAGAAGACCGCTATTCTTCCACCGTATGGATGAGTTGCATAGACATATCCAGCTTGAGGCATTCTCATTGAGCTTTGCCGTCACGAGCATCGTCACCTTTAGCTATGGCTTTCTTGAGAATGTTGGTTTCCCTTCCATCAATATGATCTTTGTCTTCCCCTTCATGATCCTCGTATGGGGCCTTGGCACTGCCATCGCCTCACGCAGATTCCAATAAAGATTATGGAGACGAAGATGCGCAATAAGTTAAAGGTATTACGTGCCGAACGCAACTGGTCACAGGCCGAGCTTGCCGAGCACCTGAACGTCTCGCGCCAGACCGTTAACGCGCTCGAAACAGGCAAATATGATCCAAGTTTGCCACTCGCATTCAAACTTGCCCACATCTTCCAACTTCGTATCGAAGACATCTTTCAGTATGATCCAGCCCTTGACGGCGGAACTATATAAAGGAGAGGATTGACATGACAACAATCAATTGGCTAGCATTTACACTACAAATAGCTATAATGGTGCTCTTTCCGCTTGGTCTAGCGATCTTTTTCAATCGTCGTTTTCATACATCCTGGAGCGTGTTTTTCATTGCGGCAGGCTTCTACCTAATCAATCTTGTAGTGCAGTTGCCTTTTGTCTTTGCTTGGTACACCTTGTTTCCTAAGCTCCCATGGCTCATGCTTGCGCTCAGCACACTGACCTACGGAGTTAGCGAAGAAACCATGCGCTACCTCAGCTTCCGTGCTGGTCGGCGCATGAAAGCCAACCGCACCGCTAACGGCGCACTCATGGCAGGTGTCGGGCATGGTGGAACAGAATCGATCATCTTTGCTATTGGTGCTGCCTTTAGCGTCTTGACCGCTTTGCTTATACCACAATCGCTCAAAGCATCTGGCATCACTCCAGCTGAAATCCTGGGCGCACCATGGTGGACCTTCGTCGTCGCTGGCCTGAGCCGTGTTCTGGCAATCACCGTACATCTTGGCTTTGCCACCTTGATTGTGCTTGCTTATCGCCGCTCATAGCTCTTCTACCCGCTAGCCATCCTGGTCCATTTCGTCGTCGATTTCAGCACCTTTGGCATCCAGAACCTGACCGGAAGCACTCTCTGGACGATGCTCCTCTTCGCACTCTGGGCACGAGCCTCTCTTGTATTCATTATGCGAGTACGGAGTACGCCTGCTGTGCAAACAGAAGGAGTAGGTAGTATAGAGCATGCAGCACAACTACCAACCATACCTGTATAGATCGAAATACCATTGATGATAGTGTTGAGACAAACCAGATGAGAGCGCATATGCGCTCTCATCTGGTTTGTCTCAACACTATCATCAATGTTTATGCTTTACTGATATCTCAATGCCTCGGCAGGTGCAATTTTGCCAGCTTGCCACGCGGGGAGGAGCGCTCCAAGAAACGAGGCGAGCAGGGCCACGCCAACAATAATTTCTAACTGTTGCCAAGGTATGCCGAAGGTGAGACCAATATTGAATTGCTCAAAGAAGTTCGCAGCAAAGATATTGCGTGCCAGAACGAGACCAAGCACAATACCGATGCCACTGCCAAGCGCCCCCACCAAGAAAGATTCTAACAGAAATGCTCCTTGTATTATATCTCGCCTGCATCCCAATGCGCGTAACATGCCAATCTGTTGACGACGCTCAATCACGGCCCGCGTGCCGGTAATCGCTAATGCCGCTACTCCTAGCAGTAGCGTCATACCCACGACTCCCAAAAGCACATCACTGAGCAGAATACGTGGGCCACGTACCTGCCATATGGCGTCTTCTAATACCGTCGTTTCTAAGCCGTAGTTGAGGTAGGCAGACCCCAGAGCCAGGGCAAGCGCACGCTTATCCTGGCCTGGCGCAACCTTAAAATAGTAGGTCTGTGTATTCGTGAACGTCTGATCATTTGGTGCAAAGAGGCTCGTATCAAAATCAACGCTTTGCGCACTATAGGCCGTATTTGAAACATACAAACCAAAGTGCCCGCTATCACTGTTATCCACCACACCAATAATCGTCATTTTCAGCGCTTGCCGACTCTTGAGGCCCGTAATCCAGATCGGTGTAGCTGGAAACGAGGTATCACCCTGATAGACACCGCTCATGGCATAGGTAAACTGTGGCGGGAAGTTCGGTGGCGTCGTAGGCACTCCCGCAGCGTTCGCACTAGGCGCATTGGGATCGTATACAGGCGAGTTGGTAACAGCATTCGGATTATAGGGAATCGCGCTACTATCAATCAGTGCATAATTAGGATGCGTCTGCAAAGCCTTCCACACATCGCTATCACTGTTAAAACCCTGGGCACGTGCAGTTAAGTGTAGTCCATATCCTTGCAGGAAACCGCCGCTCACCACCTGCGCGGGGTACACAGCCCAACGCGGTGCATTCGCACTCGGCTGCATCATCAGGACGACCGTTGTATTGCGCACACCTATCGTAGAAAAGGCATTCGGGTTAATATCGTGCTGCGCCAACGAGGAACGCAAATCAGGTAACGGCTTAAAATAGGTCGTCGCCTGGATATCGTAGCCCCCCGTCTGTACGTTAATATCAGCATAGTTACCCTGCGTGGCATTCGTGATGACCGCCATCACCGTCATCGCAAAGACGACTAGGCTAAACATTACCACACTCAAACCTGTACGAAAGCGTCTATGTAATGGATAGGCCGAGGCGAGTTTCGTCATCGCATAGACCCTCGGCACGAGCGAGCAGAGTGCCAGCAACGGCCCAAGAATCAGTTCTGCATTTGTGATCAACACCCATGCCATACCCAGAACCATCATCACACCCGCCACAAAGAAAACCTCAATCCCTCCCTGGAAACGCGGCAAGCCCAGGTTCGCCAACGCATCAAACGGTAACGCCCAATAGCCCACAAGCGCCAAACCAATCACCGTCACCACAACACGATGCACGACGCGCAGAGTGCGAACGGCATTTCCATTATCCCGATGATCAACAAAAAATAATTTGTATCCAACACGGTACAACAACCCTATCACGGCCTCTAACAGCAGTCCACCACCAATCGCTAGCAAGGAGAGACCAAGCGAGAAAGGGATGATTTGCGTATACTCGATACCTAATTGGAGCAGCCAGTAGCCCGCCAGCAAAGGCAAAAAGCCTAATAGAAGCAACGAGGAGATAATTCCCATAAGCGTATCTGGCAGATGTTCAAACAAAATGCGGCGGAGCACGCGTCCCTGCTGCTGCATAAGCGATGCAGCGCCTTGCTTCAGTAAGTCGAGCAAACGTACACCCAACTCACCCAATGAGAGGCGATTGTTCGTTTGTTCTGGCAAATCACGCATGGCCTCAACCACTGTCATACGACTGACCAGCCAGGAAGCCAATGCCACCGAGCAGAAGGTAAAAATGACACCTAAGCAGTAGGCAATAATCAGGCTACGTGGCTGAAAAGAGAGCTTGAGTGGGAAATTAATGCGTACCAACAGAGGGTTGAGCGCAATCACCAGCAACACACCTATCCCCACACCTACGAGTAAACCCACAAACGAGGCAATCACATCATAAATAGACCCCTCAAAGAGAAACATTAAGATAAGATGCCGACGTTGCACACCAATAGCCCGCGCCATACCCATTTCAGCACGTCGCTCTGCCGCTAGCAAGACAAAGATCAGGAAAATGAGCAAGAGGCCGATTGCTAAGGCGAAGAGACAAAAAAGTGCAAAGATACGTGAGAAGATATCTTGCGCCTGTTGCGACACATTGATACCATTCTGCTTCACCTGAATGACATGCACATAATCGGGAATCCACCCGTTGAGAGCATGAGTGACTTGACCAGAGAGGTTAACACCATTGATGCCACCACCGCCACGGTTAGCAACAAATATCTGATTAATGCCATCGGGATCATGTTCGATAGCACGAAACGTTTGCACATTGCTGAGCATGAAAGGATTATCACCCACTAACCCATCATCTGAAATAATCGCCACCACGTGCATAGTATATTGTCGTCCGGGCCAGCGTTTCGAATAGATATACAGCGTATCACCAGCGTGTGCATTGAGTAGCGACGCTACAGTTTGATTGAGATAGACCTCGTTCTGCCCCAGTTTAGCGATAAAGCGATGTGCCTTCGTTTGCACATCCTGCATACCACCAAACCCCTGCTCACTACCAGGAATGACTCCAAGCGCGGTGACATTTGCCCGCACCTGACGCGACGTCTGGTCAGCGATCAGCAACCCCTGCTCACGTAGAGCAGCCGCTACGGCTGTAACAGCAGAGCTATGTTGCGCCTGTTGTGCAACCCTATAGTAGACACCTTCATTGTATAAGCCAATATCTCCATGCCCACCCTCAATCAGCTCATCAATATTACCCCAATTGTAGACAGCGACGCTCTGCACAGTTGCGGTGAGCACATCACCAGTCGATAGAACGCTAGAGAGCAGCGTGGTTGAAAGCATCAATGCAAAAACAATCAAGAACATCTGGGTACGACGACGTGGAATGTTACGCACGCCAATCTTAAAAAAGATGCCGTTAGTCACTGCTAGAATAATCACGCCACCCACAATCAGCCCCGCCACAATTAGCAATATGACGGTTAAGGTATCAACCGGTACACCAAAGAATTGTGTCATTTCTGGTCTCTACTACTCTCCCAAAATTCATACGATGGGGCGTCGTATGGGCCCGATAAATCGGGCCCATACGCATCAAGCTAAGAATGGATGGGCTTTGCGAAGTGGAGACGCTCCTCGTCCCTACGGGGACGGTTATATAACCCCATCAATTCACTTAGCTTGATGCGTATGGGGTCCCGATAAATCGGGACCGTCGTAGGCATGGTCAACGTCATAGACATTGCATATCTCCACGACAGGCGCGATCAATCGGGCCCCTACGACTGTAAAACTTGATAAAATATTTCCGCTAATCGTGTATAGCCGAGAGCGTTGGGATGGAAACCATCATCGCTGATGTATTCGGGATGGGCCGCCAGATCATTCCAACGCACATACAGATCAATGAGCAATGCATGATAGCGCGTTACAAGGGTGGCAATACGAGCATTATAAGCCGCAATTTGTGAGCGTAGAGCCTGCGGATCTTCAGATTGAAAATGTGGTAATAACGTCAAGTCGGGCACATTCGCAACCGCGATCCGCGCATGGGGAGCCGCCGCACGCAATTGTCCTAACACCTGATCGAGATCATGAGTGTATGAATCAAGTGGTACATTATCCGCAAGGTCGTTTACTGCTAGCCAGACGGTGATCAGATCAGGATGGCTGTCAATGGCAATAGGTACCTCGACATGCAACGCTTGATGGGCATCAATAGCTGGAATACCCAGGTTGATAAGTCGTACTCCGCTACCAAGTTTCTCTGCTAGGTCCGAAGGCCAACTCTCCGTTTGCGGGTCATCAGTACCAATCCCAAAGGTATCTGATGCTCCAATAGCAACATAGGTGAGGCTACTCTTGGGAGTTGACTGTACCACAAGGTGGGCCGTAGTTCCATGAACTGGGGGTAAAACAGTACAAGCCGTCAGTGTACTCAAAGACAGCAGCAAGAGATAAGATAGCACGACATGGACGGATTGCCAAGAACGTCCACGTCGCATTTGTGAGTTTTTAGTGAAGTGCAGCACTGAGTACAGAGATGACAGCGAAGAGCACCACAAAGACAATCGTCATGTTGAACACCAAACGCTCCACACCGCGCCGTGTCTTAAACACAGATCCGGCGCTACTGCCACCAAAGGCACTTCCTAGACCCGCGCCGCGCACCTGTAACAGGATAAAGATAATGACGGCAACGCAGAGGATAATCTGTACGATTCTGATTGCCGGAAGCCACTGTGCCAAGGTTCTTACTCGCTTTCGTATTGTGTATCCATCAGGATAAAGGAATTCTGAGTTCTGAGAGATTATATCATAGTCACGAAAGACCGTCGAGATATTTTCAAAAGTTCCTCCATTAATCACCAATATGCGCCTTCTCGTGACACTCTGGACACAGCACTACAAAATGCACAGGATTGTAGCGGTCAAGCAGGTTAGCGGCAAAATGTATTGTGTGCAACTGTAGGGCATCAAAAGCTTGATGACACTCTGGACATATATACTGCGCTTGCTTGCTTAATGAATGCTTGAGATAGCCCATTTGGGTAACGTGAATGGCATCTAAGCTCACATGGAAGACAAGGCCCGCTAGAATAAGAGCTAACAGGCGCGAACGAAGGCGCATCGCCAAAAACAACAGGCTACCCAGAACAAGTGGAGAATGCAACAGTCGTGCCTCTGGCAACTGCGGTGGATCAGCTTGCCCGAAGTAACGTACAGCGGCTCGCAGGCTAAGCGTACGATGTACGACCGCATGCCACACATAGTGATCAACATCAATAAAAATACTGGCGACAAAAGGAATCCAGATATCCTTTTTGAGCCAGGGTAAGACGACTAGAGCGGCGGCAGTAGATAATTTGAGATGTTCCTGTACACGCATAACAATGTCTACCTTTTTTCGTTGAGTATAGCCAGCGTCTTTATGTCTGTCAACGCCCTATGTGGATGAACAAGGAAATTGTCCCGCCATATGTGGGCAATTGTCCACGCGTTGCGAGACAAATCACCCGTATGTCTCTATTTCATCACTGCATTCGCATATTTATAACCACATCTTAACCAGAATCCACCATCTTTCCCTATAGTACGAATGATACGCTACTATGCAAGGAAATAGTGGTTATATATCATGATAAGAATATGTAGCTGAGTATCCAAGAAAGACCAATACAAAACATTCTATAACAATCCTACTCATTGGGAGAACGCTCTTGCGAAGAGAGCAACCCACCTCATTCTCGGTCAGGCAGGGCATGAAGCTAGGGGATAAAAATAAGCTGAAGGAGAGACTTCGTTCATGGTCATAAAGGCGAATAATGACGTAAAGATACCACAGATAGATATACAAGAAGAGGATGATAAAAAACGTGTTGGGTGCAGCATAGGTATTATGGCATATAATGAAGAGGCAAATATTGCACGCACCATCAATGCGGTATTAGCACAACAAGGGCCATCTATTCGTGTCGAAGAGGTCATCGTTGTTGCCAGTGGCTGTACTGACCGCACCGTTCCCATCGTGGAAGAACTTGCGACGAAAGACTCTCGTGTGCGCCTTTATATACAGGAGAAGCGTGAGGGTAAAGCCTCCGCCATTAATCTTTTTCTCAAACAGGCAACGAGCGAAGTGGCTGTATTGATTGGGGCCGATGTGATTCCCGACGAGTCTGCATTTGAGCAATTGTGCTCACCCTTCCTGAATCCAAAGATTGGCATGGTCGGCGGACGACCGGTACCCATCAATGATCCGTCAACATTCATGGGGCATTCAGTACATCTATTATGGCGTTTACATGATCGTATGGCTCGCAAACACGCTAAGTTAGGCGAAATCATCGCATTCCGCAATGTAATTTCTGACATACCCACCGATAGTGCGGTTGACGAAATCTCTATACAAGCACTGATATCGCAACTTGAGTATGATTTACAGTATCAACCTGAATGCGTTGTGTATAATAAGGGGCCTGTCACTGTGCGCGACTTTCTCAAGCAGCGCCGTCGTATCTACGCGGGACACCTCAAGGTACTTGCACAACAGAACTATGAAGCTTCCACCATGAAAGTTGCTCCGATTGCAAGCCAGCTCATCGCCTGTCGCGACTTTACCATGAGCACCCCTAAACAGGCACTGTGGACGCTTGGCACGGTTGCTCTTGAAGGTTTTGCGCGTCTTCAAGGGTACTATGACTTTTCACGCAAACGTGAGCACCATATCTGGCAAATGGTAGATTCGACCAAAGACCTTGAAGCTGGTGCCCGTAAAGTACGTCGCATCTGCAATGCACAAAGCGTTATAGTATTCCGTCTGATCCTCGAAGGCGCGGAAGGGAGCGATGTCAATCGCGAACGTGAGGACCGTGAATCTACAGAAGCTGCACGCAAGCTCGTGCCTTACCTACACAGCAAAATGCGCAAAGAAGACAAACTCTCAGTCAATGGTCCTGGCATCATGACCGCAGTCATTCGTGCCGAGCAGCACGGAGCTGATATTGTTGCCCAACGTATCAAAAAGCTTGTCGAAGAGACAACAGTGCGTGTCGGTGTACGTGGACGCGAGGTCAAGCTCACAGTAGCTCACAGTTCGCTCACCTTTGCATCGAAAGCTGCCAATGGTAGCATGACCGTGAGTGGTCCCCTACTGAATGATGCACTGATTGCCGCACTCACCACAAATAACGAATAACGAATAACTCGGATTAAGCAAAAATCCGCGTGTCCTACTTCTCTTGTAGAACACCTATCCCTGTGGTACAATATCATTCGGGCGAGGACATCGATTAGTCCCCGCCCGAACTTATGTGAGAGAAGTACAAAACATCATCATGGAAATATCATGGTTCGGCCATGCCTGTTTTCAGTTGCGTGGCAAAAATGCTATTCTAATCACCGATCCATTCTCTCCTCAGCCTGACGAGCTACTCCGGCTGAGCAAGGCCAACCCCACTATCGTGACTATCAGCCACACCCATCCCGGACATACCCAGGCTACTGGTATGAGCGGAACGCCCTATGTGGTACGTGGACCTGGCGAATATGAGATCAGCGATGTGTTGATTACTGGTGTCGCATCCTATCACGATGACAAAAATGGCAAAGAACATGGACGTAACACCATCTATGTAATCCATATGGATGATCTGGTCATCTGTCATCTGGGAGCATTGGGCCATACACTAAAAGAAGAACAATTAGAGGAAGTCGCAGACGCGGACGTATTGCTCATTCCTATTGGCAACAATACGACCATCAACGCGACACAAGCTGCTGAAGTCATCAGTCAGGTAGAACCACATCTCGTCATCCCTATGTATTCCGTGACAACAGCAGAAAGTGGTATACGTGAGACGGCTGACCCACTCGACAAGTTTTGTCGTGAAATGGGAGTACAAGTCAATACCCAGCCACAATCGAAATTGAATGTTACTCGTTCCAATGTACCGCTTGAGATGCAAGTGGTGTTATTATCACCAAGGTAACAAATGTATACAAAGCAATGCAGCTTTTTGCGTACAAGCACTGCGGCAAGACTCCAAGGTGACGGAGGATTCTTATGTCTCAATTTATCTTTGTAACTGGGGGTGTGGCCTCATCAGTAGGAAAAGGGATTAGTGTCGCATCACTCGGACGCCTCCTCACAAATCGCGGAGTCTCCGTCTCCCTCATGAAATTAGACCCTTACATTAATGTTGATCCAGGCACGATGTCCCCCTATCAACACGGCGAGGTATTTGTCACCGATGACGGTGCCGAAACGGACCTTGACCTTGGACATTATGAGCGCTTTACGAATGAACCAGCATACCAAGCAAATAATGTGACGACTGGGCAGGTCTATGCCGCCGTAATCAGCAAAGAGCGTCGTGGAGAGTACCTTGGCGGCACCATCCAGGTCATTCCACATATCACCAATGAGATCAAAGAGCGTATCCATGCAGCGGCACGCCGCTCCGATGCCGATGTGGTCATTGTCGAAGTCGGCGGTACCGTTGGCGATATTGAAGGTGAACCATTTTTGGAGGCCATTCGCCAGATGCGCAAGGATGTAGGACGCCAAAATGTGCTCTACCTGCATGTCACACTTCTACCCTATCTCGGTGCCACGAGAGAACTCAAAACGAAACCCACTCAACATAGTGTGAAAGAGTTGCTACGTGTTGGTATTCAGCCGGATGTCATTCTGTGCCGCTCAGATTATCCCATGAACGACGAGCTACGCGAAAAAATCGCCCTCTTCTGCAATATTGACGCTCAAGCTGTCATTCCTATGCTGACCGCCGATACCATTTACGAAGTACCACTCGTCTTAGAAGAAGCTGGCCTGGGCGAATACCTTGTCAAGGAACTCGGCTTGCCGCAACACGAGCCACAGATGCAAGAGTGGCGCGAACTCGTCTCGACTATCAAACGTCCACGACAAGAATTAACGATAGGGCTGGTGGGGAAGTACGTTGAACTCCACGATGCGTATCTCTCGGTAGCAGAAGCGCTGGACCATGCTGGTTGGTTTCATGATGTTGATGTACGCATCAAATGGATCAACTCCGAAGCTCTGGAACATATGGGCGAAGGGTATACCGAGGTGCTAGAGGATGTGGCCGGTATTGTCGTCCCTGGCGGCTTTGGTCATCGTGGTATCGAAGGTAAAATCAAAGCAGCTGGCTTTGCACGTCGTAAGTACATTCCCTATCTGGGCCTTTGTCTCGGCTTGCAGGTAGCCGTCATCGAGTTTGCACGTCATGTCTTGGGGCTAGCAGATGCCAACAGCACCGAGTTTGACCCACAGACCTCTGCTCCCGTTATCGATTTAATGCTCACCCAACGACAAATTGCCGACAAGGGAGGCACAATGCGCTTGGGAAGCTGGGTCTGCTGCCTCACCTCTGGCACCAAAGCGTACCAAGCTTATAATGAGCCTATCATCTTTGAGCGTCACCGCCATCGCTACGAGTTCAATAATGAGTTCCGTAAACGTATGGAGTCACACGGACTCGTTGTGAGTGGACGTTCAGCCGACAATAGCCTCGTCGAAGTTATTGAAATGGCAAACCATCCCTGGTTCGTAGCTTCGCAGTTCCATCCCGAATTCAAGAGCCGACCAACGCATCCACATCCACTCTTCCGTGATTTCATTGGGGCCAGCGTTGCACATGTGCAAACGTTGAACAGCAAGCAACAAGCCGAGGAAGACCGTTTTGCACGAGAACACGCAACCAGTAGTGTCACACCGGATTTCCGCGTAGAGAAGTGACGGTTATGTTTTACTTGAGTCAACTGCTCAACGCAACCGTTGAAGATTTACAACAACAGCGTGTGGGCAAAATCATTGAGGTCTTAACACCAGTCGTACGGGTAGGCGAAACAGCCTACCCTAGCGCCTTGCTCGTAGAAGGCGAAGAGGAGCAACCCTGGCGCGTACCACTCACTGACATTGAGCGACACGAGCATATCCTCCGCTTACTAGTGTCTGTGGCGCAGTTAACGCTACAGCCCAAAGAGCAATCAAGGCAAGAAGTGTATCTGATAGAGGATGTACTCGATAAACAGGTGATTGATATCGTACGTAAAAAAGCCGTACGTGTCAACGATATCGGACTTGATGAAGATTGGCGCATTCTTGGTGTCGATACCAATACACTGGGTCTAGTACGTCGTCTTGCCCCAGTGTGGCTGCTTGGAGCACAACGTCTGCAAGCGCCAGTTCATCTCGTGCCTTGGTCATATATAGAAATTATTAGCACACAACTGATTGAAGAGCAGGAACAAGTAGCTTCGGCCTCCTCGCCAACCTCAGCAGACACTTTCCAAGCATCACCCCAAGCTCCATCTTCTCCACATATCTCGCGCCCACAAAGTGGACAACTAGCAGAGCTGCATCCCGCCGATATTGCCGAGATTGTCCATCATCTCACACCTGGACAAGGGGCACGTCTGATCGAAGGGCTCGACGATGAGACCGCCGCCGATACAATGGAAGAGATCGATACCGAGCGGCAACGCCATATCCTCGAAAACATTCGGGTTGATCGTGCCGCCGATATTCTAGAGGCCATGGAGCCTGATGAAGCCGCGGATCTCCTTGCGCAATTGCCAGAGGATCGTGCCGCGGAGCTTTTGCGTCTCATGGCCCCCGAAGAGTCAGAGGAGGTACAGGACCTCCTTGCATACGCGGAAAACTCTGCAGGTGGTTTGATGACCACTGATTATATCGTGCTTAACCAGACACGCACCACCGCAGAGGCTCTAGATATCGTACGCACAAACATTCGCGAGCACGATGTACGTATCGCGTATATCTATTGTGTTGCCGACGAAACACAAGATGAAAGCCACATTCTCGGTGTTATCTCACTCTGGGAATTGCTGGTAGCTGATACCACGCAGCCTCTCCAAGAACTGATGGAGACCGATATCATCAGTGTCCAGCCCGATACCAGCCCCCGCGAAGTTGCCGAGATCATGGCAAAGTATAATCTCCTAGCCGTGCCAGTTCTCAATAGCGAAGGAATACTAGAAGGTGTCGTCACCGTCGATGATGCCCTCGATGTCCTCCTTCCCAACGAAAGCCGCCGCCGTCCCACTAGAATGTATTAATAACAAGTATAATTTCAAAATGGCTTTCCTCGCCATCGGCGAGGAAAGCCATTTTGAAATTATACTTGTTCTCTATATTTCTTTTGTGCCGTAGGAGAGGGCAGCATCAAGAGCAGCTAGTACATGTAGCACATCTTGGCACACCTCCTCCATTACCTGCGGCAACCACTCTTCAGGACGCGGCGTATCAGCAAGCACCTCGCCACCTTCTTCCTCCATCGCCTTTCGGTGTCGCTCGGCTCTACGCCGCGATAGTGTATGAGCATCCTCATGCAACCCCTGCATCCCATCAGGATGCCAAATGGGCAACTCTACACGTTGCTGAAGCGTGAGCATATCAGGCTGCAACTTGTTCTCGTGCAGTACCATACTCACACCGGGCCGTGTCTCCACCGTACGCCGACTATGCTCACTTGCATGCAACCGTAGCATCTGTGTCAGCGAAAGCAGGGTTGCATCTGAAATGGGATTCCCATTCAGCGACAGCGAATAGGACAAGTCAATCACTAATGGTGGAATATCGCTCGTATGCAAGTGTGGGCAATTGTATTCGGGTTCATGAAAAAAATCACAAACACCGACAGGTCCCTCAAGCGAAAGTGCAGTATCGAGTGCGCCCCATGTGAACGAGACTGTACAGGCGCTATACTGCTCTGCCTCCTCACAGCTTCCTGCATGACACGTACATGCAAATTCGCGTTCAAGCGAGCGCGAGTTCATCCAATACTCAGGATGCGTCATCAGCGAAACATTGCCTGCCGCCTTCAAGAAAAATGCGGTTACATCTTCGTACGTTAACACTCTTTTTTTCTCTCTCTCATTGCCGCCCATCTTCCTGGTAAACTGCTAGTATGAAGCTCAGGTTTTCCTGTTCGGCGTATCTCATATATTACTAACAGAACCGCTATGTGTCAATATAACGTTTTCTTGAAAACACAACAGCAGAAAATGGCATTGAGGGCAATGCTAGGCTGTGGCCTAGCATTGCCCTCAATGCCATTTTCTGCTGTTGTGTTTTATTTACACCATTGGGCGAATGGTAAGAATAGCATAAGTGGTGACACCACCGGGGGTTGTCACCGTTACCTCATCACCCTCCTTGTGGCCCATGAGTGCCTTCCCAACGGGGGATTGGTCGGAGATCAGCCCCGTTTTGGGGTCTGCTTCAAACGTCTCGACCAGCTTAAATGTACGCTTCGCGCCGCTTTCTGTCTCCACCTCCACCTGCATCCCTATCCGCACCTCATCGTGTATATCAGTCGTCATAATCTCAGCAGAGGCGAGGATACGCTCCAGTTTCTGAATCTCCCCCTCAACCATTGCCTGCTCATTCTTGGCATCCTCATACGCGCTGCTTTCGCTAATATCGCCCGCTTCCTTGGCCTCATGAATGTAGTCGGCCACTTCTTTGCGCTTGATATTACGCAAATAGTCCAACTTCTCCCGCATTTTGACATACCCATCTGGCGTTAAGCGGTATACTTTGCGCTCAGACTTTGCATCACTCTGTCCACCAATACTCATAGTTAAACACTCCTCCCTGGTAATGAGACACTCGACCTACGGTCGGCCACTATTGGTTACTACTTGTTGCCTCTTCCAGATATTTACCGATGACTCTTCTTTTATCGCTACTACTATCCACTATCATATATTTTTTTAGGATTTTTATAGTATCCCTAACTTTCTATCCTGCAACCAGAGGCATCCCATTTATATATGACCCCCTATGTACTACTGTAAGTACAGTAGTATGGCAAATCTCAGGAAAAGAGAATGAGCCTTTGATAGTAAGGCTTTTTTTGAAGCTTTTCCTATGGAATGTACGTTCCACCCACATTGATCGAGGCGATACCTTCCTACGTATTAGGAACTCAAAATGAGGGTACCTAATACGCATGAAGGTGATTATACGTCTAGAATTATAGAACGTCAAGTGATTCTGCCACTACTTTCGCCTTTTATTTTTTCTTCCTGGTTCGCGACGAAACGGAAGAGGCGCGTGCCACATACGGGGCAGGTGCCCTCTACCGCATGACGCCCATTTTTCAGCAGTTGACTGAGGCCCAGTAATGATGTGCTTCTGCTTGCATTTCACACAATATGCTTCAATCTCCTCTATTGGTGCGCATAGACTTTTCTGCCACTCGCATATATGCCTCACAACTGCCTCTGATTGCTCCTCATCAACCATTCCTTGGATTTGTAACGTCGGTTGTTGTAACGACGCCAGAGATGCTGTGATGTCCGTCGTGTCGAGCTTCCCCGCAAGATAGGCCAAAGCTGCACGATACGCATGTAGTTGATGAGCAACTGCAAAACGATGATCGCCTATCTCATTGCGTGTCTGGGCATTCACAGACAGATAGTGACGTCCGATAAAGGCTCGTAAGACGACACGCATGCTCAATAGTGAGTAGAGCGCAATGCGCAGAAAAGGCAGCCGTGTGATAAAAGCCAGCAGTCGTTCAAACGCTGACGTAGCAGGTACAGCAGGGGACGTGAGTAGCACTAATCCTTCACAGAGCGCAGGATGTTGTTGAGCCAGAATGACACAATAGTTTCCGCTTAACCCGCTTGCCAGTAAGAGAGCTGGTCGCCTCACTACTGAGGTGAGGAAATCCCGAAACAAGGCGATGTATGTTGCAGCCGTATAGTCTATCGGTAGATGGTCAGATAAACCAAAGCCCGGCAAATCCAAGGCATAGACACGATACTGTTGCGCCAGCCCAGCCATAATACCACGCATCTCGTATGCAGACCCCCCTATCCCTGGCGCGTGAAATAAAACCATAGGTGCAGCTTCGACAGGGCCAGATACTTTATAGTAGACATGCCCACACGTCCCTTTATAGAGACGTGCCTCGCCGGGTAAAACACTTTCTAAAGGTTGCGGAGTCTTTAAAATATAGCGCACAATGAGTAGTACAGTTCCCATCATGACAACACCACACAATATTACTACATTTTTGAAAAATGAAAGAACACCTCTCACAAAAACCTCCTTACAAACATCCAACCATAGTACGGTATTATAACACGGTTACTCAATTCACGCCTATGCGTTGAAAACACTGCATAGAAATTATTCAGAAACACATAGGCATACATCAATGGGAGCCAGCATGCGTATCATTTATAACCTTGACGAGATGACTAAGGTAGCACGTGGTTTACTGATGGGTGGGTCTGTCGGTTTTATTCCCACTATGGGTAATCTCCATAGCGGGCATCTAGCACGAATACAGGCAGCAGATGCAGAATGCGAAATCAGCGTCATGAGTATCTTCGTCAATCCGTTACAATTTTCTTCGTTACAGGAGGTAGCGAACTATCCTCAAGACCTGCAACGAGACCTACAGACCCTTAGTACAACGAAGCTTGATATTGTATTTATTCCTCACCAGGAAGATGTGTTCCCTCCTACCTTTTCTACGTATGTTGACCCTCTTGGACCAACCGCCAAACGCTTGGAAGATACGAGAAATCGCAATTTTGTACGCGGCATTGCGACCGTAATGACCAAGCTCCTACAAATTGTACGCCCAGACATCGCCTATTTTGGGCAAAAAGATGCGCAACAGGTGGCTATTGTCCGACAACTCGTGCGTGACCTCTCCATTGACGTACAACTACGCATTTTGCCCACTCCGCGTGAGCACGATGGACTTGCCACAAGCAACCGCAATCAGCAACTTTCTGACGAAGAACGTCAGGTCGCCCCACTCCTCTATCAAGCACTGCTAGCAGGAAGAGCCTCTATCGAGCAAGGTGAACGCCGCGCTTCAGCCATAAAAGAGGTGATGGGTCGTGTGCTCAGTGTACATACATTGATCACGCCGAACTATGCAGCCATTTGCCACCCCGACACGCTTCTCGACGTGGAAGAGGTTGTCCCTGGCACCTTACTGGTAATCGCAGCCCATGTGGGCCATACACGTCTGACGGATACCCTATTGTGGGCAGACAATGGACAATGGCCCATCTAGTAATTTCCCCTAAACGAGTCTATAATTGTGTCGTAGATCTAGCATCATACGCTCATAATGCCAGACTAGGACCCATTATTCCGTTGAGAGAGCACTACAAAGAAGTATAGAAAGGCAGCGCCAGGATGCTGAACATCATCGGTTCACTCTTGCTAGCGGCAGTTATCGGCTACCTCTGGGGCTCGCTCCCCGCTGGCTATTGGATGGGCAAATTGCTACGAGGCAAAGATTTCGATATACGCGACTATGGTAGCCACAAAATAGGTGTCACTAACGTGCTACGGACACTCGGTAAAGGGCCAGCCGCAATTGTCTTTCTCTTTGATATCTCTAAAGGTATCGTGCCAACATTGCTTGCGCTCTTTATTCCCCAATTGAACGTCGCAGGTCACTGGTGGGGGCCAGCATTAGCAGGCATTTTCGCATTGATTGGACATTGTTTTCCGGTTTTTATTGGCTTCAAAGGTGGACGTGGCGTGATGACCGGAGGTGGTGCATTACTCATTATCTCACCGTTGGCGTTTCTGGTCAGTGCGATTGTAGCCCTTGGCACGATTGCTCTCACACGCTATGTTTCGCTCGGTTCCATTCTTAGCTGTCTCTCCGTCATTATTTGTGGTATCGTCTTTTTTTTCCTCGGTTGGATCACCTTTGGGCAGATAACCTTCATGGTTCTTGCTCCCGCCCTTATCATCATACTTCACTATGATAACATTGGACGCTTGCTCACAGGCAAAGAACGTAAGATCGGTCAAAAAGTGGAAACTCCAGGCGTCGTAGGGACCAGCTTGAGCGCGTCCGCCGTGGGGACCCGTCGTAGGAAGTGAGATTTCCGCAAGTAAATCTCACTTCCGTAAACCAGATTGAGCGCGTCCGCCGTGGGGACCCGTCGTAGGGACCAGCTTGAGCGCGTCCCTACAATACCTCTTTTGGTTGCTCGTTTTGGAATATCGGCAGGGCACCCACTGTATACTCTATACCCGAAAAGACCGTCCAGATGACCGCGACTACTAAAAATATATCAGCAAGTAAGAGTAACAATTCATTGAATACGAGCGTGCTACTATTAAACAGAGGTGGAAAATGTGCGAAGAGGTTTAGTTGATGTGCCCCTAAGCCTTCCGCTAACAACAGAGCAACCATAGCAACAAGTGTGATAAACGTTTTTTGTTTGCCCCACATGCCAGACGGAATAACCCGCCCTTTCGCAGCCGCCATAGAACGTAACCCCGACACCAGAAACTCACGCGTCACAATGATAAAAACAACCCAGGCTGGCACTATCCCAATCTGCACCAACGCAATCAAGATGGCAGAAACAAAAACCTTATCGGCGGTCAGGTCTAAGAACACCCCCAACGAGGAAACCACTTTGAGACGACGCGCCAAGTAGCCATCGAAAAAATCAGTGACCGATGCCAGAACGAACAACACCGTTGAGAGTAGAAACGCCCAGGGCTGGTTGACCAATACCAGAATAAACACAAGCAGCGTTGCCAGCAAACGACTGAAACTGAGGGCGTTCGGGAGATATCGCATTAAGAACTCCTCGTCTATGTTAGTCAGGTACTTCACGTGTTATTGAGCGACGTTTTTTAAGAGCAAACAAAGAGTTAGCCCTTGACAAAAAGATTTCCACCGAGTATTATCATTATACAACTGCATATCTACAGAAGGACAACAATAAAGTCAATGACCCCTAGATACAGCTAGAGGCTCGTCTCAGGACTCCACCGCAACTCTGCATACCTGCGAAGGCGTGCAGCTTTGGCTTCATGGTCCGAGGCATCAGGGGCAACTGACAACTGCCCCATTCTCACCCAATCCTGTCGGATGAGACGCGTTCGCATCGCAATGTTACGAGCACCCACTACATCACTGTGCAAAGTATAGGCATGCCCTGTCCGAACCTTGTACGAGCATGCCGTGTTCTGGCACACAAACAACAAGCCATTCCCCGGACGGTTGCGCTTGTCGATGGAGCCACACATCGGGCACGCTTTACTGGTATAATCGGCATCTACCTTGACAACGAACGAAGACTTGGACAGCGCCGCTTTATAGGTAATGAAGGCGTGCAACTCAGCAAAGGCCCACGTAGACGCATGACGATTGGCGCGGTGTTGCTTGGCTGTCAAAGGAAGCACCTGTTTGCCTTTCCGTCTCCGTTTCGGTCGTTTGGTGCGTTCTCGGATGCCTATTAAGTCTTCTAGTCCAATCAAGGTGTTGGGGTGAGTACACACAATAGTTTTGGCGATGACATGGTTGGTATTCAGCTTGAACCGTCTCTCTCGCCCTGACAGCACGAGCAAACGTCGTGTGGCAGAGCGAGTGCCTTTGCGCTGAAGCCTCTTGCGCAGTCGCGCGTAGTGATCGGCTTTGTCTCGGACTGCTGTGCCTGAAAAGAATTGGCTCTCGCGTGAGAGGGTGGCTATGACCGCCAGATAGCGTTGTCCCACATCCACGCCGATCACGTGGTGTTGGGTCTCTGGTATTGGCTCGGCTCTCTTGATCTCTAACGAGACTAATAAGTAAAACTGCTTATGGGGTTAAGATCGTCTGCATTGCTTCTCCCTGGTTGAGCGCTTGACCGCTCGTGGGACAAACACGAGCAATCAAGCCAAACAGAACCCTATTTCTCTGACCACGAGAAACTATTGCCGTGATGAAAGAGCACATACGGTTGCCCATCGACCGTAACAATCACATCAAGCTTGCCGTCATGGTTGACATCGACCAGAGATAACGTGATAATCTTGTTGCCACGCTCATCATGGAGAATGGTAATGCCTGTATAGAGATGGGTTCTCTCTGGATGGGCTTGATTGACTTCAAGGACAACCACATGACCGTTTTGGTCATAGGCTACAAAGTCTTCACGTCCTTGTCCTAGATCAGCGCAGAGTCGGGTCATGTGGGCATCTCCATAGTGCCATTGGGTGAGTAGGTTGTCATAGGTAGGCACGACCCACCACATCCACACCGCAACACATCCCACCACAATGAGCGCACCACACCCAAACGACGTGCGCCACGGTTGCTCTTTGTTGGCAAGGGCTTTCACGTTGCCAGGAGGTTCGGTCGTAATCGGTCGGGTCACGGCTCCTGGGTATGCTGCACTGGCACGTGGGGGAATAGGAGAGAGCACCCGTTGGTGGTGTGTGGTGCGCTGCTCACAGCATTTCCCCTTTCACGGTTCGTGTTGCTTCTTCTAGGGTAAGCAATCCATCTGCTACCTGGAGCAGAACGCTTGCAATCAAGCTTGTATCTTCATGGCAGGGACAGCTAGGGTCATCAAAACAAAAGGGGCGAGTAGCCGTGTGACGAAATTTAAGGATGGCTCTCATTCTGATGACACTTAATATGTTAATCATGTGGAAGGTGAGTATGTGTACTGTTTGTGCGGTTCTACCGTATTTGCCCTTGCATTTTGTTTCATGATACAATTATCCTCAAGATTGTAGTACGTCTGGTAGCGCGTAAAGGCGTTGTAGCTCCCAACGTAGGCACGTATTATCGCGGCGTTGAAGGAGAAGAGCTAACAGAAGAAGTGCCTGACACGAACAAAGGCTTAGGGCTTTATTGTTTTTTTACCACTATCACTATAGGGAAGAGGACAAATCGTGGCAAAATATGTGCTTTCCCTAGATCAGGGCACAACGAGTTCGAGAGCTATCGTTTTCGACCATAGTGGCTCAATTGTCAGTGTGGCACAACAGGAATTTCCACAAATCTATCCATCCCCCGGATTCGTGGAGCATGACCCAGAGGCCATCTGGTCCAGTCAGCTTACTGTAGCACAAGAAGCTATGAAAAAGGCTGCGGCCTCGGCTGGTGACATAGCCGCCATCGGTATCACCAATCAACGTGAAACCGCAATTGTCTGGGAGAAATCCACGGGGAAAGCAGTCTTTAATGCTATTGTGTGGCAGAGTCGTCTGACTGTTCCTATTTGTGAAGCATTGACGGCAAAGGGTTTCGACAAAGAGATTCGCGCCCGCACAGGTCTTGTGACCGATGCATATTTCTCTGGCACCAAGGTGAAGTGGATTCTCGATAACGTCAAGGATGCACGCGAGCGGGCCGAGCGTGGCGAGTTGCTCTTTGGCAACGTTGACACCTTCCTCATGTGGCGTCTCTCTAAGGGGCGCATCCATGCCACTGACCCCTCAAATGCCTCACGTACGCTTCTGTATAACATCTATGAGAACAAGTGGGATGATGTCATTCTCAATGAACTCGGCATCCCCCATTCCATGCTACCCACTGTCATGCCATCGAGTGGTGTCTTCGGCGAAACCGATGCTGAGTTCTTTGGTACACCGCTCAAACTAGCAGGCGTCGCAGGAGACCAGCAAGCGGCGACCTTTGGGCAAGCATGCTATGAAATTGGTATGGCAAAGAATACCTATGGTACAGGCTGTTTCATGCTGATGAACACCGGTGAAAGGGGCATTCCTTCCAAAAATGGCTTGCTCACCACCATCGGTTGGGGCATCGACAGCAAGACGATCTATGCGCTGGAAGGCTCAATCTTCATCACAGGCGCCGCTGTGCAATGGCTACGTGATGGTTTGAAGGCAATCAAGGCGAGTTCCGATGTGGAGACATTGGCTGCGACAGAGCCTGATAACGGTGGTGTGTACTTCGTACCTGCCTTCGTCGGCTTAGGCGCTCCCTATTGGGACCCCTATGCACGAGGTTCTATTCTTGGCTTGACGCGTGGCTCAACCATGGGACACATCGCACGCGCTACCCTGGAATCCATGTGTTACCAGACCCGTGATGTGCTAGAAGCCATGGTTGCTGATAGTGACATCCCCTTCAAGGCATTACGGGTTGATGGCGGAGCAGTGGTCAATAACTTGTTAATGCAATTCCAGGCCGATATCCTGGGTGTCATAGTACAACGCCCAAAGGTGGCAGAGACCACTGCACTTGGTGCTGCCTACCTTGCAGGTATCGCAGTTGGCTTCTGGTCTGGCCCCCAGGAGGTTGCCGAGCAATGGGCCATTGATCGCTCCTTCGAGCCGAGCATGAGCGTCGATCAGCGCGAATCGCTCTATGCTGGCTGGAAGAAGGCTGTCAGTCACTCTCAGGACTGGGTCGAGGCTTCTCAATCATAGTTCATAACCTCCAAAGAAAGGATGAACAATGTCTATGGGTCTGTCCTGTGTGGGCATGTCTACACAGGACAGACCCATAGACATTGTTCATAGTTATCATGCAACTCCTATCATCAACCGTGCGTATGCACAACCTCTCACAACTGAACAGCGAACAGTTCGATGTTCTGGTCATTGGCGGAGGCATTACAGGCGCAGGTGTCGCCTTAGACGCAGTAGCACGTGGCTATAAGGTAGCACTCGTTGAAAAAACTGACTTTGCTAGTGGAACAAGTAGTAAATCAACGAAGCTTGTACACGGAGGCATTCGCTACCTTCCTAATTTTGACCTTGCTCTGGTGCATGAAGCGTTGATCGAACGTGGCCTCTTACTACAAAATGCCTCATTCCTGGTCGATCCGGTTGGCTTTGTGCTTCCTATCTATGAAGGAGACCGTCATCCGGTGGGCATGCCATTCACTACCCCTGGCGGCATTGGACTTAGCTTCCTCCTTGATATCGGCCTCTGGCTCTATGATATCCTGGCCGGGCGGCGCAATGTCCACCGTCACCGTCATCTGAGCCGTGCAAGGGTTCTGGAGCTAGCTCCGTCTCTTATCACGAAGGGACTTAAAGAAGGTTTCATCTACTACGACGCACAAACGAACGATGCACGTCTGACGATGGCGCTGCTCCGTACTGCTGCTCAATTCGGAGCAGCCATCGCAAACTACGCGGAAGTGACTTCGTTCGTCGAGGAAAATGGCAAAGTGCGTGGAGCACACGTCTGTGATCAGCTAAACGATCAAGAGATTACGATACGTGCCCGTCACATTATCAACGCAACTGGCATTTATGCTGAGATGGTCGAGTCACTGGTTGGTGCCCAGCAACAGGTCAAAGTGAGTCCAAGCAAAGGCATACACCTCGTTTTCTCTCGCGAGGCTCTGAAACTGGGGAATGATGCCATCGTTCTGCCAGAAACAGACGATAAGCGTATTCTCTTTATTGTTCCTTGGGAGTCAAGAGCCATTTTCGGGACGACAGATACAGGTATAGGGAATCTTGACCATCCCGTCGCTGGTCCCGATGATGTTTCCTATCTTCTCAATCACCTCAATCGCTATCTGTCCGTGCACTTGACGACAGATGACATCATTAGTACCTATGCTGGCTATCGACCATTGGTAGAACCAGCCCATTCAGGACAATCCAGTGCGAAACTTTCGCGCACACATGCGATCCTGCAAAGCCCCTCTGGCCTAGTCACCATTGTGGGTGGCAAACTGACCACCTATCGTCGCATGGCCCAGGATACGGTGGATGTACTCTCGCGTCGTGATGGCTCTAAACCCGTTCATCCCACCGAAAACCTGCCACTACAAGGTAATGCAGGTTGGCCGAGCCAGCAAAAAGCAATACAGGGGCGTGGCATCGCTCTTGGGCTAAGCCGTGAGTCAATCGCTCATATCGGCAGAAACTATGGTACGGAGGCAAACAAGCTACTGGACCTGATAGAAGCCGACCCCTCACTGAAGGGTAAACTGATCGATGATCTTCCCTATCTACACGTTGAGGTGATCTATGCGTGTCGCTATGAAATGGCAATGACGCCATATGATGTCCTGGCACGCCGTACCTCTATTACACTGGAGGATCGTCACCGCGGCTTGGGCATTGTTGAAGAAGTCACCACGCTAATGGCACAAGAGCTACAATGGTCGCCCACGCAACAGCAGTCGCTCATAGAAGCGTTTCGCACCCCAATACAACAGCAGATCGCAGCCGAAGGACTTCCGCTCCGATCACCTGAGCATCGCTAGCACCTAGTTCGTTGGTGCTCGGAATAGAGATTTGTCATATATTAAAAGAAAGGGTGACTTTATGATTATTGTTGGTTCTCGTTCAATGAATAACGTGATGGGACAACTGCAATATCCCTGTCCACACTGTCGTCAAAATTCGTTTCACACCGTTGTACGCTCAAAACGCTGGTTTACCTTCTTCTTTATTCCTATCTTCCCATTTTCAAAGCGTTCCATCTCGCGCTGCAACGTGTGTGGCTTCCAAACAGCCATCGACAATGACGAGGCCGACGCACGCTTCGCACAACAGGTGCAACCACCACAGCCGCCGCAGGGACAGCTGCCATATCAACATCAACAATACCCGCCTCAGCAGCAACAGACGCCTCAACAGTATCCACAGCAACCACCTCACTATTAAAGAGTCACTGACTATTCACCGCCACAATCACATCACGATGCTTGATAACACGATCTACCGTATGCACAAACTGTGTATATGGGAGGTCGTTGCGTACCTGCAAATGGGTGTTTCGTTCAATAAACTCCACTATCTCTACACGCTCGATGCGTGTCGCATTCCATGCTAGCGCCAGTGTTCCCCCAGGCAAGAGCAATCGCTCCCAGATAGGCAGAGCGTGTCCTAACAAACTTGTAATCTCACCGAAATGCTGAATTCCATAGGGCAGGTCTCCCACGATAGCATGCATACGCGGTCCACCCGTCACCTCGCGCATGTGCATATCAGCCTCAGCAGCATCTCCATGTGCAAGCACGAGCATACGCGTATTGCCCTTGTGCCCAATCTCAAATTGATAACGCCTACCAGCCCTGCGCCCCCGCTCATCTATCTCTTTATAAGGAATATGCTCACTATTCAAATATTGCTTAACAAAGACAGCTGTCGTCTCCACATCTTGCCGCTCTCGCTCAATCCCAAAGGCATCATAGCCAGACGCCAGCGCGAGAAAAAGCGTGGTGCCTCCACCAGCCAGGGGATCGAGTATCCGCAACCGCTCATCCACCTGCCTACGGTAAGCACCCGCGAAGAGTGCGATATTTAGCAAGACACGCGTAAAGACCTCGTTCGTCTTTCCTTTATAGCGACGCGTTTCCACCATCTCTAACGGCACAAACGGTGTAAACTGCGGCTCAACCGGGCGCAACAATGGTCCCTGCACATCACCAACCTGCTCGAAATATTCATATATCTCGCTTGTCGCCCCCATTTGCGCCAAAATCCTTCGATATAATGGAGATGAAAGCACATCGTCATCAGCCGTAGCAAGTAGATAGCCCTGCCCCGCTAATGGAATGTGCTGCACCTCGCGAATAGCCTCTCCTAGCGGACTCGCCAACAATTCAGGCATAGCCAGGGTCTCAACCATATTCGTATATTGCGTGCTACGCTGCGGCGTTATTTTCAATGCAAGTTTCATAGATTGTTCCCATTCCATCAGATACTATAAGAAAACACCCTGACCGATGTTCCCCAACATCAAGACGAGGGTGTTTTTGATACGTTCACAGTTGTTCTTAGACAGCCACTTTATTAGGTGGTGGAACACGTCTACCTAACTCTTGAGCAACTTGTATCCAGCCTTCAATGGCATCTTGCCCTTGTTTAACGGCTTCCTCGTAAGTATCTCCATGTGTTCTACATCCTGGTAGTTCGGGTACAGTGACTACATAAATCTTGTCTTCGTCATCCCACTGAATGATCATAGAGTAGTGTTTTGGATCGGGGATCATTGTTTTCCTCCTAGCTTCTTCAGCGCTTTTTTGACATCGCTAATTTGGTATTTCTTTGCGTCGTCTCCATCGTGACCTGATATTGTGACTTCTAAGTCAGGTAATGCTGGATGTGTCCAATAAGTGTGACTTCCCTTCGCTGGCCGATATGAAAAACCCGCTTTCGCCATGGCAGCCTTCAGCTGTCTAATTTTCGGTGGCATTCTTCCCCCTATGCCCTTTTAACTACCATGATACCATAAAAGTGCCATCTTTTCACTTCTCGCTTAAACCTTCTGCCTACGTGAAGACGTATAATCAATAGAGGTTTGAGATACAAAACAGGATTATATTATCAAGCTGGGAGGCTTTTTTATGCATATTGTAACCGTCTCAGAGATGCGCCAATTAGAGGCACAGGCAGACCGTCAATACGGCTTGACCTCACCTATCCTTATGAGCAACGCTGGCAAGAGCGCCGCCGACATTTTTGAAGCACATCTACTCCCTCACCATTCGATGAATGGACTTGAGGTGCTGCTGCTGATCGGGCCAGGTAATAATGGCGGCGATGGGATGGTTGTGGCCCATCATCTCGAAGAAGCAGGAGCCTTTGTTAGTATCTATCATTGGAAAGAGGGCACATTAACCACGCGAGGTCAGGAAGTCAATGAAGCCAAGACAGCATTAGAGCTAGAATCCCTAATCCAGAGCGCAGATTATATTATTGATGCTCTGCTTGGCATCGGTCACTCACGTCCACTTCCTGACGATATGCGCAACCTGTTAGGGCGAGTACGCCATGAGCGCGAACAACGCAGCAGCGTGCAACTTGTCGCAATCGATCTCCCCACTGGCCTGAACGCTGACACAGGAGAGGTTGACCCAGGCACTCTCCACATGGATATGACCATCACACTGGCCTGCCCCAAACAGGGGTTTTTCTTCTTTCCAGGGCGAGACTACATCGGCAAACTGCACGTTGGCACTATCGGTCTGCCACTTGAAATAGAGAGCCATGTAAGCACAGAAATGCTCGACGACAAGCTTGTCGCGAGCTTACTTCCAGCACGACCACTTAATAGCAATAAGGGCACATTCGGGAAAGTCATGCTCTTTTGCGGTTCTTTCCCCTATCCCGGCTCAGCATTTCTAGCCGGAAGTGCCGCAGGACGCGTTGGTGGTGGCTTGATTACTATGGCTGTCACGGAAAAGATGCTGCCCATCTATGCCAGCACATTTCACGAGGCCACCTTCGCGCTCCTGCCAGAGGCAGATGCCGAAAGCTTTGAACGCTCCAAAGCCCTCATCAGCCACCTGGAAGGCTATCGCTCTCTGTTGATTGGCCCCGGTTTGGGACAAGCCCCCAACACGCGTGAGACGATTCTCCAGGTACTCGAACATCTACGTGCGCTCCCTGAAGAAAAACGTCCATACCTCATCGTTGATGCCGATGGACTCAACAACCTATCAGCCCTTGAGCACTGGTGGACACTACTGCCTAAAGGCACCGTGATCACGCCACACCCAGGCGAGATGGGTCGTCTCTGCGGTGGCATCAAAGTATCGGGAGGTGATATAGACCGCCTGGAACTGTCACGTAGCAAGGCGCAAGAGTGGCAGGTAACACTTGTGCTCAAAGGAGCATGCACAATTATCGCTGAACCTGATGGACATACACGTATCAACTGGTATGCCAACCCCGCTCTGGCAGCTGCCGGAACCGGCGATGTGTTGGCAGGCATGGTCGCCGGTTTTCTTGCTCAAGGTGTTCATCCCTTCGATGCCGCCAGTGCGGCCGTCTACCTACACACCATTACTGCCAACACCATCAGTAAAGAGATGGGGCATGCTGGTATGCTCGCCTCCGATCTCTTACCCCACATTCCACAAGCCATGTTGAAGACGAAAGGTGGTTGCTTTTTGTAACGCAATGCGTTACACTTAGTCTATGATATAAAAATGTAGTTTGTGATGCATGATTTTTGTAGATAGATTGGTCTGGGACAGCGAGAACATAGCGCATATTGCCCGACACAAAGTTATCCCTGATGAGGTAGAAGAAGTATGTCACGGCAAGCATATAGTTCGCCGGACCTACGATAAGCGTATTCTCCTCACAGGGCCAACACAGTCCGGCCGTATGTTAACAATTATTCTTGGGCCTACAAAAAAGAAGAGCAGCTATTATCCCGTCACAGCACGTCCCGCTAGCAACAAGGAGATTCGTCTTTACGACGAGGAAAGTAGGTAGCACATGACGTCAAAGAGCGAGAATTCCACAGAGCAACACGCAATACCTCAGTTCACTACTTATGAGGAAGAGGCGAACTTCTGGGATACTCATGATACCAGTGATTATTGGAATGAACTAGAGCCAGTGAAGGTAAAATTTGCTAAGAACCTCTCAAAGGGTGTCACCATACGATTCGATGTGGAGACATTGAAGGAATTACGTGAATACGCTCATCGGTTAGGCACACATCCAACTACATTAGCTCGGATGTGGATTTTGGAACGACTACATGAAATCTCTAATTCGCGTTCTCATTTGAATGAGTAGGATTGTGTCCTTGTAAATCTATCAAAACGTGATCTGTAAAAGCGCAGTATAAAATCTATGGTGACAACCATTACCATACTCCTCCTAGCTATTCCAGCGTTGCTGCTGCTAGCTATACTACTCAGCATGAGTTATCAACTCATCGGACGCTTCGTTGATGAGCGTGTTTATCCACCACATGGCGAGCGCGTCGATGTGGGTGGATATCACTTGCACATCTCTACGCTCGGTGAGGGTAGCCTAACAGTGGTGATGGATACTGGGCTGGGACATACCTCACAGATATGGAGCCTTGTTCAGCCACAGGTAGCACAATTTACACGTGCCTGCACCTATGACCGTGCAGGCTATGGCTGGAGTGACGCAGGCCCGCAGCCACGCACCAGCCAACAGATCGTTAAAGAACTACACACACTTCTCAAAAACGCTGACCTATCAGGCCCCTATATCTTGGTAGGGCATTCCTTCGGTGGCCTGAATATGTACCTTTATGCCATTGAGCATCCTGAAGAAGTTGCTGGGTTGGTACTCGTTGATGCTGTCTCAAAGGATATGTTGGCCTCTAACCCCGAAGAACTGCAATGGTTTATCATTATTAATCGCCTCAAATTTCGCATTCAGTCTCTCTTCACCCACCTTGGACTATTTCGCCTTTACATCCTGTTCAGGGGCCCATATGCGGCGATGAGTTTTGTCAAAGACCTACCCAAAGAGGTGCAGCGTCCCATCTTGAGCGCCTTCATGCGCCGCACATTTCACGCGGCCTCGTTGGAAAGCAGCGCAATGGGCCAGAGTGTTACAATGGTACATACACTAGAAACTCATCAGCCTCCACTAAGCATACCATTGATCGTGTTAGTACATGGCGTGCCAGATATGTTTATGGGGCGCATGTCAGAACGAGAAACACAGGAGGCTGAGCAACGCTGGCAGAAACTTCAAGCTAGTTTAGCAACGCTTTCTACACAAGGAGAGCTTGTGATAGCCGAGAAAAGCGGACATAAAATACATATCGATGCTCCCGATGTGGTCGTTACGGCAATTCGGGAGCTTGTTGAACGCGCTCATCAATAAATAGAGGGGAGAACGTCTATGTCTGATGCCATAGCACTACAAGGTGAATATTTTTTCCTACCGCAAGAACATATTCTTTTTGGAGCAGGCAGTTTGAGCAATCTTGCCGACGAGGTAGCCCGCGTCGCTGGTCAGCGCGTCCTCATCATTACAGGGCAATCACTGGCTACACAAACGGATGTTGTCAGCAGAGTCGAACAAGCGTTGGGGCCATTACATGTCGGAACCTTCACAGGCATTCGCCAGCATACACCTAAGAGCGATGTCTCACTAGCGGTGCGACAAGTTCAAACGCTCTATGCTGATGTGCTCGTGAGTGTTGGTGGTGGTAGCCCGATTGATGCTACAAAAGCCGTGGCGATGACCCTCACCCAAGAGCGCGGCACCTTCCCTGCTCATATTGCTATTCCAACGACCCTATCTGCCGCAGAATTCTCACACCTTGTCGGTGTCACAGACGAAGAGAGCAACATGAAGGTTGGTTTTGCCCATACACAGGTAACGCCACGTAGCGTTATTCTCGATGCCACGCTCACGCTACCAACACCGTTGCACCTCTGGCTCTCGACAGGCATCCGTTCCTTGGATCACGCAGTGGAAACACTCTATGCCCCCGGAATACATCCCATTAATGATGCGCTTGCGATAGAGGCCATTCGCAAGCTCTTCGAATATCTGCCACGCTCAAAAGCGCACCCCGATGATCTACAAACACGCACCGAGCTACAACTCGCTGCATGGATGAGCTTCTTTGGCGAGGTCAATACCCCCATGGGCCTCAGCCACATTCTAGGACGGCGCGTCGGTGCCAGCTATAACGTCCCCCATGGTATCACGTCTTGTATTCTCCTACCACACGTCATGCGTGCAATAGCGCCTCGTCATGCTCAACCTCTGGCTCGCATCGCACGCGCCATCATGCGTCTCCCTGATGAAATGGACACACAAGAAGCAGCCCTAAAAGCCGCTGATGCTGTCAGTAACCTCGTCAAGCGACTCGGCCTCCCACAACACCTCCACGATGTAGGTGTGCCTCAAACTGATTCGCATACGATAGCTGCCACAACACCCAATAATGAGTTCACTGTGGAAGAAATCGAAGAGATAGTGAGAAGAGCATGGTAACAGATTTTTAGACACGCTCCAACATGCGGTCTCCACCATAAATGTTGCGCATCTTAAATGGAGCAGGTGTAGTCACAAGTTGCCAAGCAGCCAAACGGCGACCTTCATACAAAAACCAGGGATCAGCCAAAAGATACTGATCCTGGTCTGTCCATTCAGGAGATGATAAGTCGTCTTGCCAACAAAGCCATTCGACCATAGCAGCACAAAAAGCCGCCCAGCGCAGTACTTCAAGTGTAGGGGCAGAAGCTATCGGTTGCGTTACCAATTCATAGCGGTCCTCGACAGCTGAGCGTTTCCAATCATCTAAGAAGTCACCAATAGCTATCCAAGGACCTGTCCCATTGAGAATACGCTCAAATGTTTCTGTTATAGTTTGTCTATGCCACCAATAACGAGAGACAGCAGATATATCACTGGTGTCTCTATTGTGTCCATTCATCAAAAAGGTCCTCAACTACCCTTAAAATAAGGCATATTTCTCAATACTTTGAGTATAACGTATAGACAGGTACAGCGCCACTAACTGGTGAAATAGGAAGAAAGGCTT
>JRHI01000761.1_pt1 | contig 32603 bp, 27 predicted proteins | sample 215371 | NCBI WGS metagenome assembly JRHI01 (sample SAMN02929681, study PRJNA255918) | sediment metagenome | biome: cave system; feature: Ice Cave; material: Sediment; isolation source: sediment from deep within a dark volcanic ice cave with no known source of... ...
AATATTCATTTTCCAGCGGTCAACTTCTAAGTGTGACGTCGCTGCCATGACAAATCAATCAGGACCTAATGACAAACAATCAGGACTTGACAGGAAGATTCGCGGGTCTTTGCTGGCGGCCAGCAACGCCATGATTCCACCTGCGTCCGGCGATACATTTCGCGGAGCGGTGGTCTCATCTCCGTCGCTTGCGTAAACCAAGTCGAACCGCAGCAGCCACTACGAGAATTGTGGCCGTCAACACCACTGCCGTTATCGGCTCCATACCCATCCACAGGCCGTTAAAACACCCCCAAAGATAACTCGTGATGCTGAAGACGAGAATCGCGACATTGACAACCACGTAGAATGTTGTCCGCTGTTGTATTCGAGTTGCAAACGCTGCCAAAATGGCTCCGACTTCGGCTATCAAACTGAGGGGGCAGAAGGCCGTTGGCACGACTTGTTCCGAATGCCGTTGCCCAAGTTTGAATACCGAACGGGCTGAAGAGCCAAATCCCAACTAACGGCACCATCAGTACCAGTCGGAGCAACAGGACAATCGGATGGTTTAGTCCGGAATTTTCGGATTGGACCTCTGTCTCGACCGTCGTATGCTCCTCCATCGGTAGTGTTCGACGAATGTCTGTTTACTTTTGGGACTTTCGACGGGGCTTCTGTTTCGAAGAAATTGACCGGATAATAAGTTTCCCTTTATTCCTTGCCGAAAGGGCTGGGTTAGCTTGAACGATAGCAGCATCGATGAGTGCTCTGACGTTGGGAAGATTTAACGTCTTTGCCGAGTCAAAGCGCAAGAATCGATTTTGCGCACCGGAGCCAAGCAATATCTTTTGCGGGTCGGGCAGAGTTGCACCGCGATAAAAGGACAAGCCCACACCGTTCGCCGCTGCAGCGATAGAGACGATAGAATCGGACGGGTGCTCAGTCGCACTGTAACCCACAACGAAGAAATTGTAGTTATCCCACACTAGTTCGTTAGCGCTGGCCATCCGCTTGCGTAAAGCCTTGCGCATGTCGCGAATTAGGGCCTGATGTTCTGGCTCGAATTTGGCGATGAAGCCCTGAAGTTGCTTTTCGGCATTGGGCGATGTTCTCGGTATGATTTTCGCGGCTGCGCTCATAGACTAGTAAGCCTGTATTTCGAAATCACGTCGATTCTTGCGGAATTGTATATCAGTTCTGCCATCAGAATGAGCGGCCCGACGTTCGGCAACAGCGCCGCACGGAGCGTAACTCCTGATTAGTCGGGTAACCGGACATGTGGTTTTCGCGGCGTTTAACTTTTCCGGTTTGTGCGTTTATCAGGACCTATCGCGACTTTTCGCCACAACTTCCGGATTGCCGACCACTCGTCCAGAATCGCCGCGTCCGCTGCGGATTGCTGAACGACGAGACCATGGGTTGCCACAGGGCGGTTTGCCCGTAATAAGTTGACACCAAGGCTGAAGTTACCCTGCGATGGACCGACGCTAAACTTTCCCCGAACCAGAGCGAGAATACGAAATCTTCCTTAAGCAGGAGTCTGCGGATTTCGACCGAATATCTGCTGCATGTTTTCTGGTGCGAAAAACGCTGGTACAGACACAGTCTGAGCAAAGAGCCCGAAGAACCGATTTGTCTGTTCCTGATTTCCACGCAGGGCTGCCAGGAGTTGCTGCATTTCTGGTGGCGGGGGCGAAAGCGTCGCTAATTGACAGGTGAACTCATACAGAGGAAATGCAGCCTCGTTGCGTCGCTGCTCATAGCACTCCAACGCTGCATCGAGTGGTTGACGTCCACTCAGGCCAGAATCAATCGCGTCCACCAGCAGTTCGGCACTATGGAAGGCGTCCGTGATGCCCTCAGCTGTGCAGGGATCCTTCAGATAACCCGCATCGCCGACGAGTGCCCAGCCGGGCCCAAACGGCTTGCGAAAGTAGTTTGGAATGAGGCCGCCCACAAACCGTTCTTCGCGATGACCGCTCTGGATGCGCCCCGCCAGTTCGGGTGCATCCTCGGCAATCGTTCGCAGGTAGTGTGCTTCAATATCGGTGCGTACGGTCGGGTGGTTTTGTGCAGCAAAGCCGACACCGATCAGGGCCAGGCCATCGTTCGTCATCCAGCCGAACGCTCCGCGATACGGACCTGGATAAAATTCAAATCCTTTCATTTGCACGCCGCTCCAGTACGAAAAGTAGGGTCCTTGCAGCGGCCGTTTAGTGTTGTACTCAGGTGCCTGCACTGCACGAGCTACCGTCGAATGCAGCCCATCGGCTCCAACGACAATACGCGCCTTTTCAGATGTGGCTGATCCATTCTTCTCGCGCCCACGAATTCCGGTGACCCGGTCATTGTCCCGATGTAGTTCTTCAACTGAGAAACCCGTCCGCAACTCGGCTCCTGCGGCGACCGCTGCCTCAACCAGAATGGCATCCAGCACTTTGCGGCGCGGCGCATACGCTTCCTTCACATCATCTGCAGGGGGAGGCGAGCCCGTTAAAACGAAAGAGCCAAAATCGAAGTAGAACGTGGTGATCGGCGGACAATTCGATGCTGCAATTTTATCGAGCAACCCCCATCGCCTCAGCCGTGCAGTCCCAGCTTGATGGATATAGTGAGTAGAGAAGGCCAGATCACTTGGGAACGTTGAGCGATCCACCAGCAATACCTTGTATCCTTTCCGGGCGAGCAGTAGGGTGGTGGCAGAACCCGCGCAGCGGGCACCCACTACGATAGCGTCGTACACTGGACTCTCCTCTAGCTGCCATGCGTCCCGTATTTCAGTCTCCGCCAATAGGGCAGTGATCTGCACTGTGCATGGCAATGTATTCTACGCCAGCTCAGAGAAAGTGCAGACGAGAATGAGCTGATTGAGCCCGTCATGGCCGTACAGTCGGCTACACGTAGAAGTGACGTCGTTCGCAACCGATCATCGACGCCTCTCGGTTTTGCGCCCGAGTCACGGGCTACTCTTACCCTATCGGATTATGGAAGAGTTGCCGACCATCTTCTCGTAATCGATGCGGGCGAGTTGTGGTACCCTCCGGAGAACACATGCCGGTCCGAAGTGTCACTCAGAAAAGGCGGAGACCATCATGATGCCAAAAACAGCATCGATCACGGACGTCGCGGAAGCCTTCTTCGACGCATGCGAGACGGGCAAGGGATGGGAAGTCTGCCGCGCGTATTGTACGTCGAATGCGACATTCTCGGCACAGGCCGAACCATTGCTGGACTTAAAAACGCTCGCGCAGTACACAGACTGGATGAAAGGCATGTTAACCGTCCTGCCGGACGCCCGGTACGAAGTGAAATCATTCGCGACGGACAGCTCTCGGAACAATGTCGCCGCCTACGGAATTTTCTACGGAACGCATACCGGGCAAGGTGGGCCGGTTCCTCCCACGGGTCGAAAGATCAGCACGGATTACGTCTACATAATGCAGTTCGACGGCGACAGGATCGCCCACATGACCAAAGTATGGAACGCTGGTCTGGCGCTCAAGGACCTCGGCTGGGCATAGTTCTGAGACCGCTGAGGTGACGAGGTGGTCGCCGCGGGTTTGGTCATCGTTTCAGCCCTGAGCGGATCACGAGCAACTCAAAAGCGGTACTTCGAAGCAAAGCGAACCGGATTTCTAACTGGTAAAAGGGGACCCGTAGAGGCGCTTAGTTGGCCTTCTAAAATGCAACGAAATTTGCCAGTACCGCTTTCTTGAATCCGGCTCGCCAGCTTCGCGTAACCGCCGCGTAACCGCGAAGCGCATTTTTGGCGTTTCTGGCGGTTCTGGCGTTTTTTAAAATCAACAACTTACGTATTATCAATAATGGGGCCGGGTTCGAATCCCACCCGCGCCTCCAATTTTTTGCACCGCAGTTCGTCAAAAAAAACTCACCGAAATAGCGCCAATTTACCTTGCGGCGAGCAGTCTAGCCGTTTTGGCAAAACAGGAAAAGGCGCTCCGCGCCGATATTTTCTAGCTGGAAGGCTCGTTCGGTGGTCGCCTTGCCAAAGTTATTAGAGTGGTGTCCGACCGCGCCGAAGAGTTGTCCGAGCCTGTACAGACTCTGTTGCCCAGGCTCATGGGGTAAATGAAAAACTAAGAATGTAATTGGCATGCCGTCGCGCACCGGGATCTTGCGAGCTACTGATGCCTTGCGAACTCAGATTGAAAGACTGCTTGTTGAAGAATTCGGGATCTCTCGCATAGGTCTCGCGGTATTCTGCCTGGAACTCTACTAAACGCGAGACGCGATATTTTAATCCGCCGCCATACGTCAGACCCATTTGATAGACGGTCCCGCCATCTAGAGGTGCGGCCCCTGCCGCATGGAACGCGTCTACTACCGTACCGATATGTCGTAAACCATACTTGAAGACACCATTTTTCTTGGTTAGTTTCAGATCCTTGTAGCGGTACGTTGTTACGGCGGTTCCGGAGGACACGAAGGGCCGCAAACGCCATGTTCGTGGAGCGAGATTTGCTTCCAGCTGATAGCCAGTAGTGCGAATTCTTAACCGGTCTACCTGAGGCGCCGTGTCATCGCCAGTTATGAGATTCGCCTGCATGGTGCCGAAAAATAGTTCGTGCGAAAACAATCTGCTGGGATGTAGCGTCACACTTCCTCCGACGACGACCCCAGGTTCAATCTTCATCGGATACTGGAAGACATCCACTTCGCCGGTACTTGGATTTACGGAAGCGAGATAAAGATCTCCCAAATGTCTGCGAAAGAATTGTCCGCCATCCAACGAAAAGGCAACTTCCGGCAAACGAGGTCGGGCTGTCTCGCGTCCAGGGTTCCCGCGAAAGGAGTCCTCTTTGGCAACCGCCAAAGGAGATTCGCGCAATTCCGTTCTACTCCCTGGATCAACAAAACTCGTTGCCATCGATTGGGGTATCGCGGTTACTGACCCCGGTCTTTCTAACGAAGTATTGTGCCAATGAGCGACCTTCCACGCCATCCGGCTTCCGCGATATGCCTGCCACCCCACGTTGTCGCGCAGTAGAGAATTGCGCATCGTAAGGTCAAATTGTCGTACTCCCCGGTACATCACATTTCGTGCTCTTACGCCGCCGTTTCTAGTTTGCTCTTCATCTTCCTGGCGCGGCGCGCAACTTTTCAAACGCAGTACCGCCGCCTGGCCATCTGTGAATAGATTATCCCCGGTGGAGTTGGCAAACTTACGCGGAACGCGCGAGCGTGGCACCATTTCCGTACTATCAACGCAATTAGCAAAAATCAGATCGTTAACAACTTTTGACCGCTCTTTATCTATTGCGGGATCGATTTGGTGGATGAGGGTTTTCTTCGATGACAATCCCATACCAATATCGTGAGTTGCTGCAGCCGTCCAGACCGTTTCGCCATTCCACGGATCTGCGATCTGCCAAACACGAAGATGATGGCGCCGATTAAAAGTATTAAGGGTCTTTTCAAATACCAGCGCTGGTAGTTGGCCATCCAAGACGAGCCTCGAAACTGGTGCTTGCGCGTAACCTCGGTTTTCGGCGAGTGCTCGCACCGTTTCGAACTCACTACCCGGATCGAGCAGATCCGCCTGCACCCATCCGGCTGCCGCGAAAGCTTGTACCAACTCGTCCCGCGTACCGAGAAATACTAAATTCGTCAGATCGGACGGTACTTTTCTACTTAGCGTGTGGGTCCGCGTCGGCAGGTCATTTACATAAACGGCAAGCGAATCTTCCAACTCTTTAGTCTCCGCCACCCGCCGCGTGTTAGCTGCGATCGTTTCCGTCATACGCACGTTTTTAAGCATCTTTACGTGCAGCTCCGTTCCCGCCGGAAAGCTAATTTCCGCTTCCGGAAATCGCAGAACAGAGCTGGCGCTTGCAAACGCAAATAATGCAAGGAGCGGATCTACCGTAGCTGCGCTAGTGACTATTCCTGCCACCTGGTGTCCGTAGCTCTCTGTTGCGCGGATTCCCAGAATATCTCCGTCGGGGCGGACCTCTTCGCGCGCGTTTTCTACCTCAATTAATTGGCTGTCGATCTCTGCCGTGGCGCCCCCAGATATTGCCACTCGATCTAATTTTAGCAGTAAGTGGGCTCGCTCACGCAGTAGGCCCAGACCGACGCGTTTCACTCGTATTACTTTTCCGTAGACTTGCGTTCCTGCAGGCAGAATCTCTTTGCAGTCGTTGAACACCGGTGCGATGAGAATTGTTCGCACTATATCGCCGCGCTTCACCGTGTCGGAATAAATGCCATTCTGTAAGCGCAGTTCAAGAACCGCGCCTGCAGGAATCTCCTGTCCGCGCAATGCAGCCGAAGTAATGCAATGTATGCTCAGGCCAAACAAAATCAAGGCGACTTTTTTCTTCATGTGGTTCATGGCAGATCCCTTCCCCCAAGAGGGACTACAGGAGGAAGCTTTGCTCCACTAATGTGATTATTTTCTGCAGGAAGGCCCACGGCTACTGGCCAACAGTACAGGCGGCATCTAAACGACAACTCAGCATCCCAGAATGAAAATTGTCACTGAGATACCATTCATTTCGTATACGCGCATGCATTACCAGGTTAAGGCCCCGTTCATCCGCAATAGAAGCTTTGGGGGCGAAATCTTTTCGTAATACTCTGGAAGCTCATGCGCCAGCCGCCGCATCCATCTCATTCAGAAATCGACCTCAACGAAATTCGGCCACCGGTGCCGCGCCGGCGCTGGCTTATCGCCTCCCTGCTCGGCTTCGGCGTGTTTGTAAACTATCTCGACCGCGTCAACATTTCCGTTTCCCAGGAAGCGCTTCACCAGGCCTTCGGTATTACCACCATCACGTTTGGTTATTTGCTCAGCGCCTACAGCTGGACGTATGCCGCATTGCAACTTCCATTGGGTGTGTTTCTCGATCGCTTCGGAGTGCGAAAAATTGCAGGCATTGGCGCACTTCTATGGAGCGCGGCTTCCTTCGGCGCCGCAATCGCCACGGGCGTCGGCAGCTTTTTTGCGGCACGCCTTCTTCTCGGCGTCGGCGAAGCTCCCACATTTCCCGCCGTCTCCAAAGCCGTCGGCTATTGGTTTCCGGATCGCGAGCGAAGTCTCGCCACCGCGTTTTTTGATGGCGCCGCAAAACTCGGCCCGGCGCTCGGCGTTCCGTTGCTCGGTATTGTGCTACTGCATTTCGGCTAGCGCTGGAATTTTGCGCTTACTGGCTTCATCAGCATTTTTTATTTCGCGCTCTTCTATTGGCTATACCGCAATCCGAGCGAAGATAAAAAACTCACCGAGACCGAGCGCGAATTTATCGTGCGCAACAGAGCGCAACCGGAAGGCTTTGGCAAAACCGCTATCACGGGCGCATCGGTGCGATATCTTCTGGCTCAGCGCAAAGTCCTCGGCCTTGTCCTGGGCTCCGCGGCCTACAACTACACTTTTTATCTGCTCCTGACCTGGCTGCCGAGCTATCTGTCCATCGCGCTGCACGTAAATTTGCGCGATTCCGTCCTCTACACCAGCGTCCCGTGGTTGTTCGCCGCCGCGTGCGATTTCCTCATCGGCGGATGGATGGTCAACGAATTGATTCAGCGTGGCTACGACGCCTCGCGTGTGCGGCAGACCGTTCTGGTCGTGGGTACCGGTTTTGGCTTGGGTATTTTAGGCGCCGCAAACGCGCACACTCCCGCCGCCGCGCTTTTCTGGATTAGTATTTCGCTTGGCGGCCTCGCAGCCGCCGCGCCAGTGGGTTGGTCGATCCCATCGCTGATTGCGCCGCAAGGAAGCGTCGGCAGGCTGGGCGGCATTCTCAACTTTGGAAATCAATTGTCCGCCATCGTCGCGCCTATCGTTACTGGCTATATTGCTTCTGGAACCCACTCGTTCGCGTGGGCTTTCGCCGCCGCGACGATCTTCCTGCTGCTTGGCATCGCGGGTTACGTGTTCATGCTGGGAAGAATCGAACCGATTGCCGACCCGGGTTAGTACAGAACGGTGGTTCACAAAGTGCTCGCTCGCAGGTGCGTTACAGACCGACCGCGTACCAACTTTGCCGAATTGTGTTTCAGCGAAACATCACAGCTGTGAGAAGCTATCGACATTCGAATCGCTCGGATTCGCTAGCCGTTCACAAAGCAGGGCTGAGCCGTCGTGTTCGTCAAGGGGAAACCAATGAAACTTGGAATCTGCGTAATATTGTTGATTACTCTGAACGCATCGCTTGCCGATGCACGCACTTCGAAAGCGCACAAAACCGAAGGGGTCAAGAAAAGCGTGTTCGGAAAAACGGCTGACGGCAGAGAAGCCCACCTATACACCCTTACAAACAAATCGGGTCTGGAAGTAGCCATCACTGATTTTGGCGGGACCGTGGTATCGATCAAAGTTCCCGACCGAAAAGGCAAAATCGGCGATGTGGTCCTGGGCTACGACACGCCTGAGGGCTATGAAAAAGACAAAGCGAATTTCGGCGTGACCGTAGGCCGTTACGCGAATCGCATTGCCAGTGGCCGATTTTCGCTCGATGGAAAGGAATTTACCCTTTCGAAGAACGACGGCGCGAATCATCTGCACGGCGGCGGTCGCGGTTTCAGCAAAAGGCTTTGGACGGCGGAGCCTGTGCGCGGCAAAACCCCTTCGCTCAAATTGCAATATGTAAGCAAGGACGGCGAAGAAGGCTACCCTGGAAACCTTTCGGCACAGGTTGTTTTTACCCTCACCGACGCCAACGAACTTAAAATCGAATACACCGCCACGACCGATAAAAAAACCGTCGTCAATCTCACCAATCACACCTATTTCAATCTTGCGGAGTCCGGCACCATTCTCAACCACCAGCTCACTTTACCCGCAAGCCGCTTTACCCCGGTCGACGCAGGATTGATTCCTACTGGCGAGCTTCGTCCGGTTGCTGGCACGCCATTCGATTTCCGTGAATCCACGGCAATTGGCGCGCGCATCGACCACGACGACGAGCAGCTGAAACTGGGTAAAGGCTATGACCACAACTGGGTTTTGGATGCCGACGCAAAAGGTACGCCTGTGTTAGCGGCAACGCTCTTTGATCCAAGCTCGGGGCGCGTGGTCGAAACGTTTACGACCGAGCCGGGCATTCAGCTCTACACTGGAAATTTTCTGGACGGCACCATTCACGGCAAGGGCGGTCGCATCTATGAACATCGCGCTGCGCTGTGCCTGGAGACCCAGCACTTCCCGGATTCGCCGAATCATCCGGATTTTCCGTCCACAACCCTCGCGCCTGGCGCGACATATCACACCACAACGATTTATAAATTTTCGACTAGGTAACATACGTCGGTTCCAGATTTGTAATTCTAAAATCTGGCCGCCTGGCGTAAATAGTACAATTTTGCCCTCTGAAGACTTGCAGGACTTTCTAGAGTTCGGTCGCAGACTTCCGACAAGGCGCCGCCCCGCAAATTCAGGGTGGTAGGATTTCGCCGTATCGGCAATTTATAAATCAGGAGCTTATGCACTCACGAAACCGCCGTTTGTTTTCATTCGCCGCAAGCTGTGGACTTCTCCTGCTCCTCTATTCCGGTATTGCTCGCGCACAACAAGCCTCGCCGTCAGGTACCGCAAAAGCTCTTACCGTAGAGCGGATTTACTCCGCGCCGTCGCTCGGCGGCCGCCTCGTCCGCTCGGTTGCGTGGACCTCCGATGGCAAATGCGTCAGTTTCCTTGAAGAAAAAGTTCCTGAAGAAGCTGCAATCACGCCGACCACCGAAACTAAATCTCAGCCCAAGGACACACCCAAAAAAGAATCCAACGCCGATCTGTGGATCATGGACGCAACCTCCGGTGAACGGCGATTGCTCCTGTCCGCCGAACGCCTTCAATCCATGCTTCCTGCCAACTCGTCCGAACCCACCCAGGCCACGGGACTCGGCCGCCACGCCCCGGCCGATTATCAGTGGGCGCCCGGCGACAACGCGATTTTGTTTCAGGGCCCAACCGCGCTGGTATGGTTCGATCTGAAGACCCAAACTCCCCGGGCTCTGGTCACGGGCAAAGCGGCTATCGCCGATCCAAAGATTTCTCCGGACGCCAAATTTGTTAGCTTCATTCGCGAGCATAATCTCTGGCTGGTAACTATTCCCGACGGCAAGGAGCGCGCGCTCACGCACGACGGCACGGAAGAAATTCGTAAAGGCGAACTCGATTGGGTGTACCCGGAAGAGCTTGAATTAAAAACTGCGTACTGGTGGGCGCCGGACTCGTCGGCGGTAGCTTATTTGGAAATGGACGAGCGCAAAGTCGCGCAATATCCGCTCGTGAATTTTTCTTCGTTTGATGGCGACGCCGATATGGAACGCTATCCCCCTGCGGGAGGCGTGAATCCCATCGTGCACGTCTTCATTGCCTTCGTGAATGGTCCCAGTGGAACCGACTCAAAACAAATGGACACTGGCGCGGAAACGGATGTCTACATCCCCCGCGTGAATTGGCTACCGGATTCGAAGCATGTCGCAATCCAACGCCTCAATCGCGCGCAAACGTCGCTGGACCTGATGATCGCCGAATCCGCCACCGGCAAATCCCGCGTGGCGCTCATGGAAAAAGATAAATTCTGGATCAATGTCGGCGATGATTTGAAATTTCTGCGGGACAGCCGTTTCCTCTGGTCCAGTGAACGATCCGGCTACCGGCATCTGTACCTTTACAGTCTGGAAGGGAAGCAGCTCGCGCAGCTTACCAAAGGCGATTGGGAAGTTGCGGCAGTAACTGGCGTCGATGAAAAATCCGGCGTGATCTACTTTACGGCTACGGAAAAATCTCCCCTGGAGCGTCATCTATACCGCGTCGGCCTCGACGGCTCCGGCTTTACGCGCATCACCAAAGAAGCGGGAACCCACGAGGTCAGCTTGCCGCCTGACGTCAGCATTACGGAGTTTGTTGACACCTTTTCAAACAGCATGACTCCGCCGCGCCAGGATCTCATCCGCACCGACGGTAATCGCATCGCGGTGATCAATGAGAACAAAGCCAGCGAACTCGCAAGCTACCGTCTGTCGCCGGTCGAATATCTGCAAGTGAAATCGCATGACGGCCTGCCCCTAAATGCCAGCATTATCAAACCTTCGGACTTCGATCCGCAGCGAAAATATCCGGTTTTGGTTTTTATTTATGGCGGACCGCACGCGCAGGTGGTCACCAATGCGTGGGGCGGATCGACATTTCTCTGGCACCAGATGATGGCCCAGAAGGGCTACATCATTTTTTCTCTCGATAATCGCGGCTCCGAAGGTCGTGGGCACATATTTGAAAAGCCCATCCACGAACACCTTGGTGAGCAGGAACTTTCCGATCAGCGCGATGGAGCCGCTTACCTAAAATCACTTCCGTACGTTGACGCCAAGCGCATCGGCATCTGGGGCTGGAGTTATGGCGGACACATGACCTTACACGCGATGTTCGAAGACCCGGAAGATTTCAAAGCCGGTTTTGCCGGCGGTCCGGTCACCGACTGGCATTATTACGATTCGATTTACACCGAACGTTATCTCGGCCTTTTGCCCGCCAATGAGAAGTCCTACCAAAAATCATCGCCCATTAAAAATGCCGCAAAGCTACAGGGCAAATTGCTCATTGCACACGGAACCGGCGATGACAACGTGCATTTCGCGAACACTTTGGCGCTGGTGAACGTGCTGATCGACGCCGGAAAATATGTTGAAGTCCTTCCTTTTCCCGGTCGCGGCCACGGGGTAAGCGATCTTCCCGGCCGACGTCTTCTGATGGAGCGCGTAACGCGTTTTTTTCTGGATAATCTTTAGAGCGCATTCCAGCCGGCAACTTCTAAAACCGCAGAAGTGTGCGTAAAAGTGCGCGAACCATGTTCGCGCTTAACGGCATCAAACCAGAGTCACGCTCCGCTAATAATCCGCGGGCAGTTAATCGCGCATCACACACATAAGTGAGGTTATCGTGTCGCATTGGCCGAGTAACGTCGGCTGGGGGAACGCTCCCTGGAAGATCGATTTCCATGCTCCTGCAAATACTTTACCCAATGAGGTGGACTTCGCAATTATTGGAGCTGGTTTCAGTGGATTGTCTGCCGCATGTTGGCTGCGTCGCTTGCAGCCAAATAAAACCACCGCCGTGTTCGAAGCCGATTCTGTCGGAGCCGGATCAAGCGGCCATACCGGCGGAATGACCCTTGCCGAATCCGCCGCTGGTGATTTGCCGGGACTCGGCGATGTACTGGCAGGTTTCTCAGAAATTCTGCGGGAACTGGAAATTGACGCAGACCACACTCTTCCAGGTGTCTGGGAGCTGGGTCGTCACGATGTGCGCAAAAATTCGCCGGTTTCCTGGAACGATGCTGGAACGCTTGGCGTGGTGCGCGAAGTACCGGGCGGCACCGCCGATCCCGGAAAACTCCTCAGTGGTCTGGCGCGCGCGGCGCAACGCCTAGGTACAAATGTTTTTGAAAACTCACGTGCGCAGAAAATCTCTTTTGAGGACCCTCTGCAACTGGAAGTGGCAGGGAAGCGCATTCGCGCAGGCCAGGTGTTGATTGCCACTAACGCGGAGTCTCTTGAGCTGAGCGATCTCTCCGGCGGCGCCGAGCCTAAATTTACGTTGGCGCTGGCCACCGAGCCCTTGACCGATACGCAACTGCACGAACTTGGTCTTTCCTCCTTGCGCCCCTTTTACACCATCGATATGCCTTATCTATGGGGCCGTCCACTCAATCAACGTCAGGTGATTTTCGGAAGCGGACTCGTGCATCTTAATCATTGGAGCGAAGTGCATGCCCTGAATATTTCCGCCGGGGAAGCTGGTGATCTCATGCGCCTGCTTGAGACTCGCGTCCGCTCTTTGCATCCCGCATTGGAGAAAGTGCAGTTCAGCAATCGCTGGGGTGGCCCTATTTTGATTTCCGACCAATGGATACCGATATTCCGAAGTCATGTGAAGAGCGATAACGTCACCGTCTTGGGAGGCTACAGCGGTCATGGTGTAGCGCTATCTGTGTATCTCGGGCGTTGGGCCGCCGAGGCCATGCTCTGCAAACGCAAATTGCCGGCGTGGAACAAACCGGCAGGGAATCAACATGCGGGAAAAGAACGCGCAGAGGTAAAGCATTAAATGGCCGTAATTAAATCAGATCAATAATTCCAAAAGGAAATTGCATGCGGACATTTCGGTTTCCGGGCTTGATGATTGCCGCATTGCTTTTGTGCACGCCGATGAATAGCGCCGAAAAGTTCGATCGCGACGCGGTAATCGGCCACTTGAACGCCACCAGGCGTTCGAGGTTCGGTGACGTGGCTCTGGAAGTTATCGTTCGTTATCCCGTGGAAATTCGCAATGAATCGGCCATGGATGAAGAGGTTACATGCAAGGGCTCGAGCTGATTCAGAGCGCTCCGGATGTGCAGGGCGCGGTTTCCGGGTCGCCAAAGATTCGCACGGCCATTCGCGGCTAGCTGCAGAGCGGGAAGATTTAGTAACGCGACTGGTACTAAATAGAATCGATGTTATTTCACAAATGGAGAAAACTTCTAAGGCGCGACGATATCCTTGAGTGGTGCTTTCACTTGTAACGCTGCAAGGCTCGTTGCATCCCATCCTCCGCCCAGCGCTTTCACCAGCAGCACGTTGGTAATTAGCCGCTGCCCCTGGATCGCCACCAGTTGTTGCTCGCTATTCAACAAACTTTGCTGCGCGGTCACCACGTCCAGGTAACTTACCAATCCCCCGCGATAGCGGTTCGTCGAAATATCCAGCGCACGCCGCGCGGCATCCACCGATCGCTGTTGTGATTCCTGCGCCTGAGACAGCACCGTCAGCGCCGTCAAATCGTTCTGCACTTCGCGAAAAGCGTTCAGTACCGTGCCCCGGTAACTTGCCACATTGACATCGAAGCCGGCTTGCGCGTATTGGACCTGGGCGCGCCGCGCTCCACCGGTGAAAATACTTTCCGCCACATTTGCACCGACCGCCCAAAAAATGCTCGACACGTTGGCCAGCTTGGCAATGTCCGCGGATTGCCAGCCCGCGCTGCCAAATAAATTGATCGACGGATAATACGCCGCCCTGGCCACCCCGATCTGTGCGTTCGCTGACGCCATCTGTCGCTCGGCTTCCGCAATGTCCGGCCGCCTTTCCAGTACGTCTGAAGGCAAACCCGCATTGACCGGCGGTGGAGGCACTGCGATTAGTTCGTTCGTAGCCAGATGAAATTCCGGCGAGGGCTTGCCGACTAGAACCGCGATGGCATCCTCGAATTGTTTTCGTTGTTGCAGTCGCAGCATGGCTTGCGTCTGCGTGTTACGTAGCAACGTTTCTTCCTGCGCCACATCCAATCCTGACGCCACACCGCCCTGGTGCCTCGAATTCACCAGCTCAAAGCCTTTTTGCAGCGACTGCACCGTGCGGTTCAGTATTTCGATTTCGGTGTCCAGTTGCCGCAGAGAGAAATAATCGCCCGCCAACTCCGCGGTGACTACCAAACGAGCGTTTTCCAGTCCTGCCGCACTCGCTTGATACGCAGCTTCCGCCGATTCAATGTTCCGCCGGCGTCTTCCGAACAGGTCCAGTTCGTAGCTCACCGTGAATGGCAACGTGGTCGAGCTTTGCGTGATCGGTCCAGTGGCCGCAGCAGCGCCGACGGTCGGGCGATTGCCCGAGAGTCGTTGCGCTTCGAATGTCGCGGTATTTCCCGGTTGCAATCCCAGGACTGGAAAAATGGTTGAGACTTGAATCGCCGCCACGGCCCGGGCTTGTTCTAGCCGCGCCGCGGAAATCTTGATGTTCTGGTTCGCGTCCAGCGCCTGCTTTTCCAGCGAATTCAAATCCTCATCATGGAAAACTGCCCACCACTCGCCCTTCGGTATCAAATCCTTCGGCGCGCTCTGGCGCCACGGTTCCTGCACCTCCCAAGTAAAAGGAACGGTCGCTGCCGGGCGGTGATAGTTCGGGCCCACCGTGCATCCAGCAGCCAGTGCAGCCGCAACACAAATACCTCCGCCGAGCCGCGCGCGATCTATCGAGATATGTTTTATGAATTTTCGTAGGGTCATCTTGATTCGAAATGAGTTCACAGCGCGAAAAGTTGTTTACGGCTTTTGCGGAGTCGCCGCAGGTGCTGGATTTTGCGGCATCTGTTTCACGTTCACCTTTGTGCCTTCTTCCAACGAATCCGCTGGGTTAATCACGATCCAATCTTTTTCATTCAGGCCCTGCAGGACCTCCAGCGTCGTCCCATAATCGCGCCCGACTGTCAGCGGTTGCAGGTGGGTTTTATGATTTTCATCCACCACTACTGTTCGCAATCCCTCCGAGCGGAACAAAAGCGCATTCACTGGCACTTGTAGCCGCGCGCCCGTCAGCTTCACTTGCAAATGCACTTGCGCGTATCCGCCTGGCAATAACTGGCCGGCCTTGTTTGGCACGTCCACCTCCGTCAACAACGTTCTCGTCGCCAGATCGATGGAATCCGCCGTACGCGCCACCGTGCCTTGAAATTTCTGACCCGGATATTGCGGCAACTCCAGATATGCACCCAGACCCTTGTGAATCGCCGACGCATACGACTCCGGTACATTCACGAAAACGCGTATCGGGTCGGTTTGCGCCAGCGCAAATAATTCCTGCGCCGAACCGCCATTACCCGCATTGATCAAATTTCCCAGATCCACATTCCGTCGCGTGATCACCCCGCTGAACGGCGCATAAATATGTTTGAACGATTCGGTCTCCTGCAATCGCCGCACATTTGCTTCCGCCGATTGCACATTGGCTTTCTTTGCCGCGAAATCGCCCGTGGCATTATCGGCTTCCTGTTTAGACACGCTGTCCGACTTCAGCAGCCCTTCAAAACGCGATGCCGTGATGCGCGAAAGATTTTCCGTCGCCTGTGCCGTTCCCAACTCCGCGCGCGATTGCGCCAGTTGTTGATCGACTTCCGGCGCATCAATGTCCGCCAAAAGCTCGCCCTTGCGAACCTGGCTCCCGATGTCGTGATACCACTTCTTCAGGTAGCCGCTGGTTCGCGCGTAAATTGGTGATTCCACATATGCCTGCAGCGTGGAAGGCAGGACCATGTCTTCCGCGTCCGGTTCCATGATCGGATGAACCACCGAAACGGTAGGTACCGCCAGCGTTTCCGTCTCTTTGGCCAGAGCTTGGTATTGCGCACGCCGCTGCACCAATGTGAACGCCCCCGCCACCAGCAGCACAATCACCACTACCGCCAGCAACAGAAACAACCGGCTGCGTTCTGGTGGCGATTCGTCTGTGCGCTCCTGCTCGTTGTGTTCTCGAATTTCCTGCGTCATGCTCGGCTCCGCTATTTCTTGTTCTTCGCCAGCTCTACGCTGCCGCTTCCTGCGGCCCGCGGGCCCTTCTTCGTTCCAGCCTGCCATGAATAATCGAAAATACACACGGCACGAAAAACAGCGTGGCAAACGTTGCGAACAATAATCCGCCGATCACCGCGCGCCCCAAAGGAGCATTCTGCTCGCCGCCTTCGCCCAGTCCGATGGCCATTGGCACCATGCCGATAATCATCGCCAGCGCAGTCATGATCACTGGTCGCATGCGCACGAATCCCGCCTGCACCGCCGCTTCCATCGCGTTCTTCCCTTCGTCCATCTGTTCTCGTGCGAACGACACCATCAGAATACTATTCGCCGTGGCCACGCCCATGCACATGATTGCCCCCGTAAGCGATGGCACGTTCAACGTGGTATGCGTGATCAGCAGCATCCAGCATATTCCCGCCAGCGCTCCGGGCAACGCCGTAATAATAATGAAGGGGTCCAGCCAGGATTGAAAATTCACTACGATCAGCAGATACGCCAGTGCGATCGCGCCTAAAAGTCCGAAAGCCAGTCCCGTGAACGAACTCTTCATCGTCTGCACTTGTCCGCGAATCGCAATGTGACTTCCTTTCGGAAGTTCTTTCTGCACTTCCTTCACTCGCTCGCTTACTTTGTCGGCCACCGTTCCCAGGTCCTGTCCATCCACCGAAGAGTACACATTGATCATGGGCTGCACGTTGTAATGCGAAACGATGGCAGGCCGCGCCGTCACTGTCGTATTTACTAGGTTGCCCAGAATTTGCGGCCGGGAATTCGGCCCGGCCCCCGTCACTGGAGTGTTCTGCAAAGCCTGATACGAGTCCATGCGATACTGCGGCGTTTGCACCGCCACACTGTAGCTGACGCCATTTTTGGGATCCAGCCAGAACGATGGCGTGGTTTGAAAGCTCGAGCTGAGCGACACCAAAAGATTCTGCGCCACATCTTTAGCCTGCAGCCCCAGGGATTGCACCCGCGTGCGATCCAGTTCCATGCGAAGTGTCGGCTGATCGAAAGCTTGTTGCACGTGCACATCTGCTGCGCCGGGAATGTGCCGCAGCTCGCCCGCTAGCTTTTCCGCCACCACGTAGTTGCCTTGCGAATTTACGCCTGTCACCTGCACATCGATCGGTGCCGGCGTTCCGAAATTCAAAATCTGCGTAACGATGTCCGCGGGTTGAAAGAAAAACTGTACTCCCGGGAAGGTTTGCGGCAGTCTCGCTCGCAGCTCATTGATATAAACACTGGTAGCTTTTTCGCGTTTGCCCTGCAATTGCACCAAAATCTCCGCATCCGCCGTCCCGAACGTTCCAGAGTTGCTGTAACTCAAATTAATTCCGCTGTACGGCACGCCTATATTATCCAGCACCGTCGCTACTTCATTTTTCGGAATCACTTGGCGGATCACTCCATCGACCTGATCGGCCAGCCGCGCCGTTTCCTCAATCCGCAGTCCTGTGCGCGCGCGGAAGTGCAGGCGAATCTGCCCCGCGTCCACGCTCGGAAAAAAGTCCCTGCCCATGACAAAGATCAGCAAAGTCGACAAGACGCAAAACGCCAGAAACGACACCGTGAATAAGATCGGCACATCCAGCGCCGCGCGCAACGCGTTCCGGTAACTCTCACGAAACTGGTCAAACTTTTGCTCAAACCCTTGCTGGTACCGGCGAAAAATCCCCGGTTTCTTTCCCGTAGCTTCCGCGGGGTTGTATTCGTCTTCCGCACTCAACAAGTACATCGCCATCGTCGGCACAATCGTGCGCGACCACATGTAGGAAGCCAGCATCGCAAAAATCACCGCTTCCGCCAGCGGTACGAATAAAAACTTCGCCACGCCCGACAGAAAAAACATAGGTATGAACACGATGCAGATGCACAGCGTCGAAACGAATGCCGGAACCGCAATCTGCTGCGCTCCATCCAGAATGGCCTGCACCGTTTCTTTACCCATGGCCAAATTACGATTGATATTTTCGATTTCTACCGTGGCGTCATCTACCAGGATGCCCACCGCCAGCGCCAGTCCGCCCAGCGTCATAATGTTGATGGTTTCGCCGATCGCGCTCAGGCACAGCACGCTCACCAGGATCGACAGCGGAATCGAGATCGCAATAATCAGCGTGCTTTTCCAATTTCCCAAAAACAGCAAAATCATGAATGCTGTCAGCACTGCCGCGATCATTGCTTCACGCAGTACGCCGACAATGGAAGCCCTCACAAACAACGATTGATCAAACAGCATCGCCACGTGCAAACCTTCTGGCAGCGAGCTGGAATAGTTGGCGATCGCCTGTTTCACGCGATTCACAATATCCAGCGTGGAAGCCGACCCGGTTTTGTACACCGCCATCAGCACGCCGCGTTGCCCGTTGGCCCGCACGATATTGGTCTGCGGCGCAAACCCATCGCGAATATGCGCCACGTCCCGCATATAAATCGTCGCGCCGTTCGAAGTTTTGATCGGCAAATCGTTCAATCCCGCGATGGTTTGCGGGCTGCCATTCATTTCCACGGTGTATTCGATGGTTCCCAGCTTCGCCGTGCCGGTTGGAAGAACCAGGTTTTGCGAGCCGATCGCATTCACGATATCCACCGGCGAAAGCCCCTTGGCTTGCAGCGAGGTGGGGTCCAGGTCCACGGAAATCAGCCGCTGCTTGCCGCCATACGGGAAGGGAAGTGCCGCGCCCTGCACCGTCGCCAGTTGGGTACGAATAAAATTATTTCCAAAATCGAAGAGTTGCTGCTCGCTCAGGTTGTCGCTCGTCAATCCAATCTGGATGACCGGCACTGTCGAAGCCGAATAAATGGCCACCAGCGGCGGCGTGGTTCCCGGAGGCAAAAATCGCAGAATTGTTTGAGCAATCGCGGCCGTTTGTGCCAGCGCCGTCTGAATGTTGGCCTTCGGTTGAAAATAAATCTTCACCACCGAAATTCCATTCAGCGATTGCGATTCCAGGTGTTCCACGTCGTTGACCAGCGTGGTCACGGCACGCTCGGAATTGCCGGTGATGCGCTGCTCCATCTCCTGCGCCTCCAGCCCGGTGTAGCTCCACACCAGGCTGATTACCGGGATATCGATGTCTGGGAAAATGTCTGTGGGGGTGCGCATCAGGATCACCGGTGTCAGCAACACGATGACCATCGCCATCACGATAAACGTGTACGGCCTCGACAGCGCTAGACGAACAATCCACATATTGAGTTTTGGTTTCCCTCAGCACGCTGTTGCACCTGTCCAGGAGCGCGCTTCGAACCATGGGAATTCTACTGCGTTAATTGGATTCCCGGAACCGTCGTCTCGGGTACGGTGGATTGCGGCAGCTCTCGCCCCGCATCCCGCATTCGCGCGCAACAAATAATCAATGCCGGCAGCAATATTATTTCTGGGTATCAAAAAATTAAATTTTGCCAGGCAGACTTAACGCGGCATCTCATCAAATGCCAGCAAATTGTGGATGCATTTGGATTGGCACTTGTTACGGTGTGGATGGAAATCAGGCTGTCATTCTTGCGATGCCGGGCCCAATGTTAGAGGCCCACCTGTGGCGCTTCTCATCATCAGCAGTTTATAACAGTCGTTAACTGTTCTCTCAAATAGGCGGGATTCCTGATCAATCACGAAAAACAAAATTTAGCCGCACCCCGCACATATCAATCACGTCGCCTTCGTTCAATCGAACTCTCCCATTGATGGGCGTTCCATTCACGCGAGGGACTCTCGCGCCTGCCCCCAGATAATACCCGTCATCGCGCTGGCTAATTTGCGCAGCCATAGCGGGCTTGAACCAGCCGCGCAGTTTTACTGTGGCCATGCTCGATTTTCCGATCACCGTCAATTTGCTGGTGAGCGTGTATTCCTTTTGGTCCGTTCTTCCGCCGGCCACCACCAGAGTTGGCACCTTCAATCGTCCCGCGGCAAACTGCGCTTTTTCGCCGATCGCTGCCGCTTGTTGTAGCATCTCGCGCCGCGCTTTGGTGTCCAGCACCATGGTCTCGTCGATTCGCGGAGCAGTCACTTTGCGCTCTGAGTCATAACCCACAACCGCGTCGGCCGTAGCGTCCACTTTGATGTGATGTTTGCCGATGTGAATGGAATCTCCGTCGTGCAGTGTCGCGCGCTCCACGCGCATATCGTTTACAAAGGTGCCGTTGAGGCTGTGCAGGTCTTCCACCACCAAGCGGCCCGCCTCTTGATAAACCCGCGCGTGATAATTGGAAACCGCGAGGTTGTCCACCGGCAAATCGTTGTCCGGAGAACGCCCAATACCAACAGGCCTGGCGCCAATTGGCACTTCCTTCATCTTCTTCTCTTCAAACATCAGCGTCAGTTTCGCCATTTCACATTCCTCCTGCAGACCCGTTACTGCCCGCATCTTTCTGCGCCCCGCGGCGCAACCACGAAAAGAATCCCTTGTCTTCCGATTCCACCCGAATCACCACTACGGTTACGTTGTCCGCGCCGCCGTTTTTATTCGCCAGTGCCACCAACTTTTCGGCAGCCTTCGCCGGATCGGGTTCCGCTTGCAGAGTCACCGCAATGTCCCGCTCCGTTACCATGCGCGTCAGTCCGTCCGTGCACAGCAGCAAAATATCGCGCGCAAATAAAACATGTTCGTCGGCGTCCACTTCGATTTCCGCTTGTGTGCCCAGCGCGCGCAGCAGCACGCTTTGCATTTCGCTGTGCTCTGCTTCCTCCGCCGTCAAGATCCCGCGCCGCACCTGTTCCGCGACCAGCGAATGATCGTTCGTAAGTTGTTGCAGCGCGCCGCTGCGCAGCAGATACGCCCGGCTGTCTCCCACATGCGCGATGCTCAATTTTTCGCCATCGATCCACGCCGCCGTCAGCGTCGCACCCATGCCGCGCTGCTCGGGATGGACTTCGGCCGAGTCATAAATCTTTTTGTTAGCCAGGTGCGCCGCATGAAAAAGCCGCGTGGTTTTTTCGCTCCACCCAGGTCGCGTCAACGCGCTGGCCGCCGCCGTTGCTGCCTCTTCCGAGACCGGCGCTAGCGCCGCCGATCCAATCACGCGCTTTGCCCGTTCTAAACCTTCCGTATCCACCAGCGCTGCACCATTCTCCGCGTTCACCCGCGCATCACTTTTCTGCATGCTGGAGGGCGCAGCATTCTGCCCGTTTTCCATGCAGCACTTCACCACCGTCTCCACTGCCAACGCGCTGGCGATTTCTCCGTGCGCCTCTCCGCCCATGCCGTCGGAAATCACAAACAGGTTCAGCGGCGCGATAATGCGATAATTATCTTCATTGTTTGCGCGCTGCTGCCCAACGTCGCTTTTTCCGCCGCTTGCATTCCGCACAAATACTCCTTGCCTCAGGTAACGCCAGGGTCGTTTCGATCTCGGCCGACACCCGAAGCGTGCCAGGCGTAATACTCCTGCTTCCACGCTAGCAGACAGCCACCCCCGCAGCGGGTCTTTGCACCCTACTAATTAGCAGCGCTTTAGCAACAGAGTCCTAAGGTATGGCAGCAGTAAATTATCGCTACCCTGAAAACCTGTCATCCCGGCCTGTGCAGGGGGCGAACTAATTTCGCTCTGCGCCCTAAAGCGATCCAAGCAGAACGCGCACAACAGCGTCCCGCACCCCGCTTTCATATTTCCTCGGCTGTCATCTACAATCGCTGCATGCCCCCGCGCCTTCGCGCTCTGCTAACGGCGTGTTTTACTGCGTTGCTGTTCGGCTCGGCAGCGCATGCCCAGCAGTCGCCCCCTGCGACCGCTGCCAGAATTCTGCTTCTTCCGCGAAAAATTGTTTCCGGTGAGCGCGCGACAATTGCGGTGCTCGACGTAAATGGCCGCCTGACCCCCAACGTTACGGTAAATTTTTCCAACGGCGACCACCTCACTACCGATCAATCCGGCCGCGCCCTATTCGTCGCGCCTTTGAATCCCGGCATAATTTTCGGTTCTATAGCCGGGCGAGCCGGCCGAGTGCCTACCACCGTAATCGCGCCCTCCGCCGAAGCCTCGACCGCCAGCGTAACGTCCGCACCGCGCGTCGCATCGCTCAGCGACCGTTTCGACATCCTCGGCCAGGGCTTCTGCGGCGATGCTGACGCCAACACTGTTACGATCGGCGGACAAACTGCGCTGGTCCTTGCTGCTTCGCCAACATCGCTGGTTATTCTTCCGCCCAGCGAGCTGGGACCTGGTGCAGCCCGCGTCGAAATTGCCTGTGCAAAAAATACCTTTCTCAGCTTGTCGATTACGTTCCTCGCTCTCGAGCTGCACGCCAATGCCTCATCGCTCGCGCCCGGAGAACGCCGCAAGCTCACCGTCAGCGTGGCTGGCACCTCCGCAAAAATTCTCCTGGAAGCAAAAAATCTCGCGCCCGATATCGCCGAACTCGCTGGAGGAAACTCCGTCCGCCGCGCCTCCACCGGAGGCCCGGAGAACGCTGCGCACTTCGAAGTAATCGGCCGTCGCCGAGGCAGCTTCATCATCTCCATCCACCTGGTACCAACGACCGCCCACCTCGCGCCCTGACCGTTGCGCATGTCCGAAATTATTAGACGGACCTCGCCCGGATTATTTGATGTTTTGAAGTTTTGATTGTTCAGTTTTTGTTTGCGAAAATTGCGGTAACAGCTTTATATGTTGCGTTTCGCCGTCGAATCTACCGGCAGCTCCAGCGTCCCCTGCACTTCCAGCTCCGCTTGCGTCGAGCTCGTCCCCAACAGATTGTCTAGCGTGTTCTGCGTTTTTTCCAGCCGCTTGTCCGCGTCGTTATAGCACTGCTGCGAATTCTTGATGTGCGTGCCCAGCTTTGTAAACACGTCCGTGAACGTTTCCATTTGTTTGTGCATGCCGGAGAGACTCGAGAATATCCGCATGGCATTTTCTTCGATCTGCATTCCGCGCAAGCCCATTGCGATTACGCAGAGGTGCGCGTAAAGCGTGTTAGGCGAAACGGCAATCACTTTTTTTCCGCGGCAATAACTGTCCAGTTGCTGGCCCTTATTGTCCGGCAGCATCAGCATTTCGTAATAAACGCTTTCCGACGGCACGAACATCAGCGCCACATCCAGTGTGCCTTCGCCCGGCACGATATATTTTTTTGCTATGGAATCCGCGTGGCCCTTCACCGCCGTCACGAAAGCCTTTCTCGCTTCATCACCATCAGTGGATATCCGGCGAAATGCATCCAGTGGAAATTTGGAATCGATAGACATTAGTTTCTTATCGCGAAGAAAAATCACCGCATCGGCAACCTCGCCCGACGAAAATCGATACTGTGACGCGAACTGCGACGGCGGCAGGCAATCTTCCAGCAACCGCTCCAGCGTCACTTCGCCCAGCATGCCGCGGCTTTTCGCCCCGCCAAGAATATCTTCCAGCGATTTCGTCGCCGAGGAAACGTTACGGCTTAACTCCTGGAACGCGCCCAACTGTTTCTGAATCTCGCCCATCTGCTCTCGCGCGTTTTTTAGCTCCGTGGCAATGGCATTCTGACCCTGTGTGGCGATCGTCGCTGAATTCGACACACCGTCCTGCAGCGCCTTCGTCACGCTCTCGAGCCGTTGTGCCACCGTCTGACCGATGCTGGCCATCTGGCCGGTACTTTGCGCCTGTGCCGTCGCGATGGTTTGCAAATCGCGGCGCAACTCATTCATTTGCGATTCCAGTACATTGCCTTTTCTCTGGCTATCCTTGCCTTGCAGCACCAGCCAGATGACCAGCACCACCACCAGAACCGCCATCGTGATCGCGACAACCGTCATTCTTTCTCCTGTGATCGACCCTGTTGAAACGCTGCTGTGATATAGCGGTTACCCGTGTACTTACTTTATAGCACCGCCGTCATATCTAAAAATATGCCTAATGCATTGCAGGCTCATGGATGGAATTAACCCGTATGGATGAACAAGCGGAGAATAATTGGAAGGATTTCTGAACAAATTAAGGAGAATTCCGGGCGCCGGTAATATTTCTAGTCAGCCACGCTCAACAGCTTGCAGTATCGCTCCCTTAGACACATCGCGCTTTGCGGTCCGGGCCTTCAGTATCGTGGCTATCGAAATCAAAATTGCCGTGGCAAAGTTCGTGAAAATAATTGCTTGCGCGTGCAGCAATAGCCCATAGACCAGCCATAAGATTACTCCGAACAAATAAAGCGCCAGCATTCCGTATGAGAGGTCACGCCCGCCTTGCTTCCAGATTTTCACCACCTGCGGCACAAATGCAAAGGTGGTGCAAAAACCCGCCACCGATCCCACGATTGTGATCCACGTATCCGAGGCCATTGCGTCTCCATCTGTCGCAGCTATATATACTTGTCCAGGAACGCCAACAATCCAGTCTACAAGTATCGTAGCTTAGCAGTGACAGATCGATGCAATGCAACATTCCGTTGTGCTGTTACATAAAAATGAATCTTTGATGTAAGCAAGGAAGAAGTTTCGACTTGCGCGTGAAGCTGAATTCACTGCACTCAAATCTTACTTCTGCGCACGCGCCATATACTGATCGCCTGTTTCCGTGGTCATCGCTGCAACCTGCTGCATCGTTGCCGAAGGCGGAACGGGGCGGAAGTCCGAATCCATTTCCTTCGTGCGTACCGAAATGGTTTTGAAAAAAAGTGCCTTGCCGTTCATTTCCACATCCATGGTGGTCACTTCCCAGCATCCCGCACCGACATCCCGCTGTTTCACCAGGAATGTTCCACCCTTATCCAGATGACCCAGCAACCCGCCGCCGAACTTTACGTCGCTGTTCAACTGCCCGCTGATCTCCACCAGCCGTTTCTGCTTCAAGTCCAGCGTTAACGTGCCTTCCATGTGATGAAAAACCAGCGCCGAATATCCCGAAGGCCGAAACTTTGCATTCGGGGTAAATCGCAATTTAACCCGGTCGCCATCTTTGTTTTCCTGCTGGAACAGAAAAGCCTCCGGAATCATGGTCATCATGTTCTTGGCTTGCTTGGCGTCTTCTTCCTGCTGCTGCTTTTGCTTTTTCAGTTGTTCGTGGTTGCTTAATAACTTTTCAACGCGCTGGTATTCCATTAGTCGCTGCTTCTCGTTAAGCGGTTTGCCATTCACCGCCATCAACCGGTCAATCTCTGCAGCTTTTGTCTGGCATGCGGCGAACAGCTGCTGCTTCCCGTCTTTATCCTGAAGCTTCCGGTAACACCAGAGCGACGTGTCCGCAGCCTGCGCGCGTATTTCATGCTGCAGTACGTCCCGCACCAGCGCGTTTAAATTGGGATCAGGTTTTACCGGTGAAGAAGAAAGGTTGATTTGCTGCCTGGCTTGACCCGAGGATTTAGTCTGGGCGGGAGACCCGGCGCATAAAGCTAGGGCGCAGAATCCAGTAAGCGCTGCTCGCCTGAATTGCTTGTTCAGGTTGTTTTTGCTCAACTTGGGCAAGTGTCTCACCTCGCCAAAACCTCCGCGGCGCATGCGCTTCGCATAACTCGAACCGCTAGTGCGCCCCGCGTTTTCTCAGCGTGGCTAAAGGATAAGGCCCGTACGTGGCGCGCTCGGTAAATTCCTGATCGCGTTGCGCGTCCACCAGGTGCTCTCTGCCGACCATAAAGGCGGCGAAGCCCAACAGTCCCATAATCATCAAAATGCCCGCGATAGCAAGCAGCATCGTAGCACCTCGTGTTTTAACTGATTTGCAGCCGGGGACGATGCAATATGCTCTTGTTTGCCAATCCCGTCGATAAGGTTGTTTAGGTAAGAGCCTAACGGAATCGCTGTACGTTCGTTTCCGCAACTCTCAAACTCATCCCTTCATGTCACGTTTTCCGATAAACTGAATACCCCAGGCCCGCACGCGGGTCCTCAGAAGTTGCCCAAAACTACTTCGTACCGAGATCAGGACTAAACATGAAAATTGCATCCCGCGAACAACCCGTGCACCCTACGCAGCTCAATATCGAGGCCATCGCGAAGCTCGAGCACGATGCACTGCATCGTCGCACCGTCACGGAACACGCCAGCGACGCCATCGTTAAATTTATCGGCAGCGTCGCGTTTCTGCTTCTGCAGGTGCTTCTCGTGCTTACTTGGAGCGCCATCAACCTAGGCTTCATTCCTGCGGTGAAGCCGTTCGATCCCTTTCCGTTCGGAATTTTGGCGCTGGTCATTTCGTCGGAAAGCGTTGTCCTGACCATCTTTGTTCTGGTCAGCCAAAACCGCATGACGCGCCAGGCCGAAAAGCGCGCGCATCTTGATTTACAGGTGGGCATGCTCGCGGAGCAGGAATTGACTGCATTGCTTCAGATGCAGCACAAAATCTGCCAGCGTCTCGGCGTCGACGTGGAATCTGCAAGGCACGATCTCAAAGGCTTCAGCGATGCCACGGATGTTCACAAACTGGCAAGCGAACTGGAAGACAAGCTTCCCGGTCAATAAGCACGAGCCGACTTTAGATGTTCGGCCATGGTTCCTGAAAAATATTGCGACACCGTGTGACTTGGTTTTTGCGAGTGCGGAATTACCCAGGCAGATTGCGCAGAACTAATTTGCGGAGTTTGCTGCGGTCGTTGTCGTTCATGTGCACGAACTCCACTCCGCCTCCTCCCGGACCGATATTTCGGACCACCGCCGTGCAATGAATTTTTCGAAGGCCGGACCGTACTTCCAGCCGTATCGAGTCACCCACCGCAAACGATTTCGGGCTTTCCAGATAGGCGCCGCCAAGGCTGATCGTTTTGACGCGCGCCAGGCTGGCTTGTGCTCCGCTGAGTTGCGCGCGCAGAGGTGCTTCGAGCGGCACTCGCATGTAGCGACGGGGCAGCGGATAGATCGCACTGTTCGTAGCCGCCGAATCGAAAGTCGCTCGGACCGAAGCCGAAGCCGGGCGGTCTTCTATCAAAGCGAGCGCGTCGGTAGCGGCAGCCCGCAATCCGGATGGTTCAGCAAACGTTAATCCGTTACGGCGCTCGGCAAGTGAATGCAGTAACTCGCCTGCTTCGCTGGCGCGCATACGTCCCAGCGCTTCGATCGCTTTGATACGCACAAACTGGTCGCGTAACGTGGCGTGTTCTCCTGCCGCAATTTCCATCAGTTGCGGAATCGCGGACGTTTCTCCAGCAATCCCAATCTGATCGATCATCATCGGCACCACCATCGGGTGCGCGACAGCCAGCACGCTGGAAAACACGAACGCCGCGGCCTGCGCATTTGGTACATTCGCGGGACGCGACAATTCGCTGACCGCCAAATCCTGCATACTCCATTCCCAGCCGGCGATGGCGCGAATAATCCCGCCCAGCAGGCGGTCAGGCTCCACAGCCGCAAGCAGTTTGATCGCAGCGGTTACGCGCTGCGATCGCGCGTCATACAGCCGCGTTTCCAGCGCATTCAGCACTGGCGCGCCGATGGTGCGTACCAGGCGAGCCATCCCAGATAACATTTCCGCGCCGCGTGGCTCCGTCAACAACATCGATAGCCGGTCAAGCAATCTGTCCGGATCGCGCGCCAGCAGTCTCGGCAGCACTGGATCGAGCGGACGATTCGCCAGCGCAGCATCTACCAGCGGCAGCCAGCGCTCCTGTGCCACCAATCGTCGTGCCAACGCTCCCAAATGCTCGTGCTCGCCGTCTTTCGGAGCTTGTTCCGATGCGACCAGAATGATTTCGAAGCCGGCATAGTCCGCGCGAGCCGCCGCAATGCGGCCCAGCGATTCCAGAAATGCGGCAAGCGAAGCTGCGGCGTGTGGGTTCCGTTCAACTTCCAGCGCCCTCAACGCACTGCGGCTCAAATCTTCAGGCACTTGATTTGGCCACAGCGATTCGATGATGGAGCACAATTCATTCAGGCCTGCCGCCACTGCTCGTCTTGCGCGGGGATCTTCGTGCTCCAGACGCCGCGCGTAATTCAGAATAATATTGCGAGCTTCGCGGCGGGGCGCATCCGCGCCGGCGTCCGCCAGATTGCCCAGGGCTTGCCGAATAGCGATAACCGGCACGCTCCACAAATCCGGTCCTCTCAGCGCTGCGGATTTTTCGCGCGGCGGCAGTTCCAGCCAGAACCGCGTCACCAGTTTTTCGCGGTATTTTTCCATTGCCCAGGTTTTTGCTAGCGAAGAATAATGTTCCGCGGAATTCGCAGCGGAATATTTTCCCGCCGCGACCAGCGCTTCGCCCAGACGATCGAACGTGGGACCCACAATCACCGGCGTCAGCGCTCCTGCGGCGAATTCCGCGCCGAGATACTCAAAAATTAAATTCTCCGAGAGTCGCAGTAAATAGGGTTGGGGTAACTCGTGTTCTTCCGGCGAGTATTGAGAGATCGCACTGAGCAGAGAGCGTACGGTATCGTGGCTGGCGGCTTCCATCGCGCAATGCACCGCGTGCGCTCCATCTTCAGGAGACAAACCGCGCGCTGTTTCCAGCGGAAGCGTGATGCGTGCCAGCAACGTTAGCGTCGCAACCAAATCATCAAATCCCGGGATCCGAATCGCTTCGTCGGGATTCGAGCGTCGGGAGTTGCCGCCGTAAGCCACCAGCGCGGCAATCAAGCTCGTTAACAGCGTGTCGACTTTAGGTTCCACCTGGGTAGTGATGAATTCCCTTCGCGTGTTGCCACGCAAAACGCGCGCTCCACCCACTTGTCGCATTCATTTCTCCGCGCGGCCATCCGCCGTACCATGCGGCATTCGCCCGGATTCATTAATAATACCTTGATGCCATCGGCCAGAATTGTGAGTTCCCTCAGATGAAACATGCGAGCGAAGCCCACACCCCGAATGCTTGCGCAACGACGCATCATTCTTCTCGAACGAACCGCTCTCTTCACAAAAAATAGGTTGGGAGTCTTGACTATTTGAGGGTGACTACAATTTGCGAATCCGGATAGACGCCGGCCGGAATCCCAGAGCTGTTTTTTTGCCCTTGTGTCCGTAGTTCGATGCGCAACGTTTTTTTCTTTTTGGCTTTGAATTCCGCGCTCACAATATTGGAAGTTTTTCGGTTTGCGCCTTCTCCGGCGATGACCCGAAACTCCGTGACCGCTGGCGGAACGTAGAGATCGTCGAAAACGCTCTGGTTCTTCGCAGCCCCCCGCTCAAAATAAATTTTCCCGTTCATTTCCACTGTGAAGTCCACATTTGGCGGGAATTGCTCCGCCTCGATCTTCAACTTCGCGTTCCCATTGGGATCCAGCTGTTTCGGATCAAACCCCACTCGCGGAGGAGTGGGCAACGCTGCCGCGGAACTCTTTGTCGAATCTGTCGGCTTAGCCTCGATCTTTTTGGCTGAGGGAAGATTTTCTTTACGTGGTTGGCGACTTCCGTTCGTCGCTTTCGCCGGCGCTTGAACCGTGTTGGTGTCCGCAATGGTTTTCTGCGCAGAATCGGGAGTCAGCATCGACGTCACGTGTTCGCGATGTGAGTAGCCGTACCAGCCTGCCGCCAATAATATTCCCGCGATCAAAACGCCGATCACAACCCGAGCGGCATGCCTCTTTCGTTTGACGAGCACAGGCATGTCGTTTTCCGCCGCGAGTTTTTCTGAACCAACTCCAGCGCTCGTTTTTCCCGGAGTAACTTCGACGCTTGATCTGCGAACTCCTTGTTCGGTTGGCACGCCAGGATGCGAATCCAGCGTAACGTCCATGCCGTTACCCGGATCGCCCGCGAATGACAAGGGAACTGCGGCCTGCAATTCTGCGGCCGTGCGGCCGGCTCGAAGCGTCACAAGATCGCGAGCTAAATCTTCGCCGGACGCATAACGATCCGCGGGAGATTTCGCCAGGCACTTCAAAATAATTTGATCGAACCAGGCAGGCACCGCTGGATTCAGCTTGCGCGGCGGCACCGGTTCGGTATGCACGACTTTGTACGAAACCGCGGTGACCGTTTCACCGGGAAACGCGTGTTCTCCGGTGGCCATCCAATACAAAATCACGCCGAGAGAAAAAAGGTCGCTGCGTCCGTCGATGGGCGCTCCGGTAAATTGCTCCGGCGGCATGAACGCCGGCGTGCCCAGCATTTGACCCGTTGTGGTGATGTGCGTGGTGCCCAGCTTGGCGACGCCGAAATCAGTAATCTTGGGGCGTTCAATTCCGTATTTTTCCTTGGAAGTCAGCAAAATATTCGCCGGCTTGATGTCGCGATGAATGACGCCGTTGGTGTGCGCGTAGCCGAGCGCTTCGGCGATTTGTTGGCCGATTTCGCACACGCGTTCAAACGTGAAGCGTTCGCCATGTTTTGCGGCGTCGGCAAGCGTGCGGCCATCGATATATTCCATCACCAGGTACGGCGTGCCATCCTGCTCGCCCACGTCAAACACCGTAACTATGCCAGGATGCGCCAGTCCGCCGGCGGAACGCGCTTCACGATAAAATCGTTCGCGAAATTCGTTGGCTTGCGGCCCGGTGAGCGCCACGGAGTGAATGGTTTTCAGCGCGACGATGCGGTCCATGGCCGGATCCCGCGCGAGATACACCGCGCCCATGGCCCCGCGCCCCTTCTCTTCAATAATTTCGTAGCGCCCGATTTTTTGTGGTTCCATCATTACGGTAAATTTGAAAGCGCAAATTGTACTTTAACACGGCCTCTGAAGCGGAATTTCGTCCGTTGTGGCAGTCGTTTCCGGTAGATAAGTTGATTTTTCGCCAGCGAGCCCAAGGATGGCGCGGCATAAAAACAGTGTAAGCCACTTTTTGTTTGGGTAAATATATTCGCGAAACGCGCATACTGGAAGCTGCTGAAAACAAAGTTCCGTAAGGGTAAATGTTTACGTGAGGCGCGAAGCTATGACCGCTAAACGCTTGGCAATGGTTGTGATCGCGATGGCGGGCGTGCTCGCGATAGGCTGGCACTTCTACAAAAACTCGTCAACAAAACAGCAGGTGCAGGAAGCTTCGCGCCCGCACCAGGTCACGATTACCTGGGAAAAATCTGCGCGAGCCGTCAGCTACAACGTGTATCGCAGTTTATACGGCGCCAGTGAAGAGTTCGCGAAGTTGGGCACTTCGACTACCCAAGGCTATGTGGATACGACCGTACAGTCTGGCAAGCGATATTGCTACGTAACCACTGCCATTGATTCCAAGGGACACGAAAGTGAGAAGTCCAAGGAAACGTGCGCGACCGTGCCGCACCCGTGAGAAACCGCTGCTGTAAAAGTGAGTGTGAATCTCGAACCGATGGTGGGGCTGGGGAGGTTCGAACTCCCGACCTAAGGTTTAGGAAACCTATACAAACAGTCAAAATAGTGCCATTTTATGGGTGTTATTGAAAATAATTGTACCCACGGTGTACCCAAATGTGATAGCCTGTACTCAGTTCAGGGAGACCGCACCATGCAACGCGGCTCGATTATTCAATGGGGCAACCAGTGGCGGCTTAAGTATCGCGAGACCGTGACCGTAAACGGTCGCAAGGTCCGCAAGGATGTGTACAAGAACCTCGCGCCTGTCGGCGGACAATACAGCACAAAGAATAGTGTTCAGCCGTTGGCTGATGTGATTCTCGCGCCGCTGAACGCAGGAATGAAAGAAGCACGCAGCGTAGATTCTTTTGAATCGTTTTTAGAAACATTCATCGAGAAGGGTGAGGGCGGACGCGGTCGTATGCTCCGAAAGAGCACGAAGGCCGGATACAAGACAATCTTTAATTTGCTTCGACCGCTGTTACCGAAATTTGCTTCGACCGCTGTTACCGAGTGTCGAACTGCGTCACGTTCGCACATCCGACATTGACCGGTTAATGCGAAAGGTCGCGGAAAACGACGGGGAAGAGAGACGTGCTCAAACGACGTATCAGAACGTAAAGAACTTCCTCAACAGCGCATTTCGTTACGCCGTGCGTTACGGTCTCGTTGATTCGAACCCGGTGCGCGATACCGCGATTCCACAAGGCGTAGATTCCGACACGCACGCGTATAGCTTGGAAGAAATTTACGCGATCATGGGGGCAGTCGATAATCGGGTCGCAAAGGCCGCAATTATGGTGATGACGTTCACGGGATTGCGCGGTGAAGAAGTGAAAGGTTTGAAGTGGGAAGATTACGCGGACGGCGTGTTTCATGTGAGGCGGGGAGTTGTTCAGGGTCAGGTTGTCGAGACTAAAACGAAAGCGAGCAAGGCGGCGGTGCCCGTTGTTAAAATCGTTCAAGATGTTCTCGCCGACCATTTGAAACACAACACAGGAGACGGGTACATCTTCCACGGCGAAACTGGCGAACCTCTGGTGCTGGAAAACATGACGCGCCGCGTCATTGTACCGATGCTCGAACAGGTCGGGCTGACGTGGTACGGTTTCCACGCGTGCCGTCGTGGATTGGCGACCGTGCTGCACGACCTCGACATCGGCGAACTAACGATTAACCCGGAATTCTCACTAAGAATAAGAACGAATGGTTGA
>JRHI01000762.1_pt1 | contig 32587 bp, 35 predicted proteins | sample 215371 | NCBI WGS metagenome assembly JRHI01 (sample SAMN02929681, study PRJNA255918) | sediment metagenome | biome: cave system; feature: Ice Cave; material: Sediment; isolation source: sediment from deep within a dark volcanic ice cave with no known source of... ...
GAAATGAATTGTCCAGTTATTTATTGGACATCACACTAGTATTCTAGGGCGATCTCTACAAGGCTGAGGTACTGATCAACGACAAGCACGACACCGAACCACGGCAGCAGCGGCACGTAATCTTCTGTCGCCGGCGATAGGTCATCAATCCAACCCAGTTGAGCCACGGCAAATCGAACAGCGGCACGCCAAACATGGCGCCAACGACGATCAAGGCGATCCCGACGATCAACGCTGCGCGTGGAAATTGCACCAGCGGCCAGCCGAGGATCGACGAGACGACGATGCAGTGCAGGACGCCGAAGGTAATGAAGGTTTCGGAAACGTGACGTAGCTGCCGAAGGACAGATCGCGCTTGCCAGTTGTAATGCCAAGTGACCGCTGTGGCCGATTTGAGAAGCTGATCAGTGGCCGGAATCGACCTGCGCCGACATACGCCCCGCTCGAAAGCGGACCCTCAAATCGATCTCGACGACGACGAACCTAACCAGCGCCGTGCACAGCAGCGATCCTGTCGACAAGGCGCTCACTGAAGCACCTCATCCGCGCGCAGCAACACCGATTGCGGGATCGTGATGCCGAGCACCTTTGCGGTCTTCAGGTTGATCACCAGCTCGAACTTGGTTGGCTGCTCCACCGGGATATCGGCGGGTTTCGCGCCCTTGAGAATCTTGTCAACGAAGCTGGCCGCGCTGCGCCAATGCCACGCGTTGGATGAAAGATACGACATCTCGTCGCCGCATCCCCAGCCTATTGGGCCGAGCACGGCATGCCGCGGCGCCCGAGGGATCTCGAGCAGCATGTGTGCCTTCCTATCCGTGCGGTCGATGGAACGGTGATGGACATGTGGAATTTCACACGAGGGTCGGAGCAGGAGTCGGTCGTAGTGCGCAGCTGGCTTACCACGAGCAACGCCCATCGCGACTTGGTGATCGAGCTGGCGCTTGCGGGCCATGGCGTGGTCCGCATTCTGGATTGGACAAACCTGCCTGAGCTCGCCTCCGGCGCTCTCGTCAGAGCGCTGGAAGACTGGGAATCGCCTGAAGCGCCACCGGTGAACCTGCTCTATCGGGCGAGCGTACGCCGTATTCCGCGAGTCCGGTTGTTCATCGATTTCGCGACCGCAACTTTTCGCGAACTGGATCTCGTTCGCGGTCAACGGGTCGTCGGCACCGAACGGCCGCTATGGCTTCGCCGTCACTATGGGCGCACGTCGGCCATCATGACGCGCGCTAACCAAACCGGTGGATAACTCGATCCACATCGCTCGGATCAATTGGCAGCAACGGTCTTCACGTTGCATTCTTTGCTCTCGAAGTACGCAGCGCACCTCTTTTGCCTTGAATGACCGCAATCTGGCAACAGCGTCAAATGACTGCAAGGGGCCGATAGTGTGAGTTCGCGACGAAGCCCGTAAGCTGCCGGTCGCGTCAAAAGCCTCGCATTTCCAGAGGCGGCTTTCGGCGAACATGGGGAACCGCGGCTGTCGGCCAGAACCGGTCCCTCGCGAGCGCGACCGAAAGCGGACCGTCAGTGCAAATCACCAATGCGAGCAACGGTGTCGGGCGCCCAGGAAACGTGTACGCGTGCGCCCCCTTGATCGTCTCAGCCTTCGTCGGCTTCTTCAGGGCAGTGGGGGAACTCGCCTTGGACGCCTCGGCATGCAGATCATGACGAGGCCAGCAAAGTCGCAGTGCCCCACGCGACCAGCAGAACTCCTGCGCCCCGGCCGATCCAGTGGCCTGCTGGCATAAGCTTTTCGATAAGCACGAACAACGCGACGCCCGCGATCCAAGCGAAGTTCATGACACCGCCGACGAAGAGCAACAACATGAGCAGCCAGCAGCAACCGACACAGTAGACGCCGTGACGCAACCCCATTAGGAACGCGCCGCGCGCCCCGGGGCGCCAATACGCTACGATGAAATCAAGAGGCGAGCGGCAGTGCCGAAGGCAGGCCTGTTTCAACGGCGTCCACTGGTAAAGGCCGGCGGCGATCAGCACCGTTCCCGCCAGTGCGATGCTCGTTGTCTGCATCATCGGCGACATCAAAGCGACTTTCTCCAGTCCATACTGAAGCACTGTCGCGGCCAGGCTGAATGCAGCCCAGACAGCGATATAACCGAAGGCGAAGGCGCCTGAAGAACTTGTCGGCTCGCCTCGCTCGCTGCGGCGCCGAGCGATGGCGGCGTACAGCAGGATGATCGGCGCGGCGCTCGGCAGCATCATGGCTGCCATCATCACAGCCCACATGACGAGCACGAGCATCGCCCTGTGGAGCGTCCAGGGTCCGGTGCTCATCGGCATCAGCATGTCGCCCATCGCTTGCATCATGCCGGCGCCGCTCAGCAAATACGCCCAAGACAGGACGACCACGAACAGCAGGCAGGAAACGACGAGTACGCGATCGCGCCGCAGCGCCCGCTCGATGACCGAGCCGCTGATCATTGAGGCACCTGCGGTCGTTCGAGGCTAGGCGGACAGGTCCTACGCCGCCACGCCTTGCGGCGTCTGCACGACATGGGCCAGCGTGCTGTGCCCGCCCACCGTGCTGAACTTGATGGCCCCACTGCTGCGGACGTTGGACGAGGCGACCTCGCCCACGCGGTGCTCGAATCCCTCCGGCATAACGATCTGAATGCGGTGCGGAGCGCCGGTCACTGGGTTCTTGATCGGTTCCACCTCGGTTTCGAGCACGCCGGGGATGACAAGCCGCGCGGTCCGGGCGGTCTCATCGAATTCGAACGTCACCGGAGCGAAGATGGGATCGTGCATCTTGGTCACGATGAGGCTGGTAATGTGGAACAGCGTCCCTTCCGCCGAGTTCTGTCCTGACATGATGTTGAACAACGCTTCGCGCTGCTCGGGGCTGGCCCGCTCATCAATGATGGGTTGCAGCTGTCCGTTTCCTTCGTGCAAAGGGCCCGGGAAGGAGACGACAGCGAAGAAGGTCACTCCGTCCAGGCTCGTGCTGTTGAAGTGGCCCTTGGTGATGCGCATGCCCAGCAGGCCCTTGCACTGACCGTTGGTCGGCCTCGCGTTGAAGTCGCAGGGACATCCGAACGCGCAGTTGCAGTTCTTCATCCATTCGCCTTCCAGGCGCCAGTCTGCGTGTGCCATGGTCTCGTTCTCCCGTCAGATACGTTAAGGCGATCGCGGCAGGCATTTCCGCGCCGTCACCACACCTTCCCGCTCTCAGCCCGCGACAGAGCGAAAACGCCAGCAAAACTCTGCCAGCAGGCCGGCGTGCCTGATCGCCGCCGACCGCGATGCAGACGGTAGCTCGACTATGTACCGATGGGGAACGGTGCGCAAGGCCCACGTTCAGCCACCCTGAGTCTGGGGGCAGACCGCCGCACATTCGGCTGTGTCCGGTAGCGACAGGCCGTAGAGGCAGATCGGCAATGTCGAAAACTTTGCCGGGTAACTTCTGCAGCCACCGCGCTGTGCGCCGCATCGACCACCACCATGCGCACGTCGTAGCTCGCGTCCAAGCCCCCAGCCGTTGCATTTCGCGAGGCGACGGTCGGGGTGGGCAACGTTTGCCTATGCGCTGGCTGCTTTGCTTGCCCGCGAACTACTGCTGTGGGTCGGTAGCGGAGATTCGCGATTCGGCAGCGTGTTAGAGGCCCGCAATTTTGGCCGTGCGGCGGACGACGTCGAAGAGCGTGTCGTCAGCGAGCACGTGCCCAGTGAGCTTTTTCTTACTGTTGGCAATGATGGCCCGGCCAGCCGGAGACTTGTCCAGATCTACCAATGCGGCCTGAATCTTTTGAATCAGAGTCTCGTCGAGGCCTATTCGCACCGCGATCGCGTCGTGCGGGATGGGGTCGGTGCTGGACAGGGTGACGAGATCGTCGACTGGGACACCCTTCGCCTTCGCGACGCCGAGTGAGCCATCGTAAATGGCGCCGGCATCCGCCTGACGCTCGAGGACGGCAGCGATCACTTTATCGTGGCTGCCCGCGAAGAACGTGTCCTTGAAATAACGCGCAGGGTCCACACCCTTTTCGACCAGCATCGCGCGCGGATAGACGTAGCCCGAGGTCGACTTCTGATCCACGAAGGCGAAGCGCTTGCCCTCGAGATCGCTCACGCTCCGCAGCCCGCTGTCCTTGCGAGCGATGACCAATCCTCGATAGGTCGCCGATCCGTCCAGGATGGACTGGGCGATGATACGAATCTTGCCGCCTCGCATGGCGTCTACGTAAGCGAAGGGCGAGAAGCTGCCGATGTCGACGTTCCCGGCCTCTATCTGGGTACGAAGGTCGCCGTAGTTTGTGGCGATGTAAAGCGTAACCTTCCGCCCAATAGCGTCAGACAGATAGGTCATCAAAGGCTCGAATTCCGCCCGCATCTCGGATTCGCTCAGTACTGGCGTGAAGCCGAACCTGAGGTCGCGCTCTTGGCCGATGGCTGTGGCCGAGCCGGTACTCAGCATCAGGGTACAGAGGATCAGCGCGAGACGGCGACGGTAAACCATGGGGCCCCTCCTGATGCGCTAAGTTGCGTTGAATCTAGACTCGGTGGGTGGCAGTGTCAAGCAGATGCCGGTTTGATCCCAAAACGTCGACTGACACTTCAGTCGAGTACACAGCACACCACACCACCATCAGCGCGCCGGTTCCGCGGAACCGTCGACGCAGAAGGAGATTAGTTAGCCATACAATATTTCGTCTGCAACCCTTTAGAAGGAGCGCAGGTTGTGAGCCCCTGCTTCTGGCCGCGCAGGGACTTTCGTGAATGTCCGCTTGTCTAGAGTACGACAGGCAGCAACGGGTCGATAGCGCCACTTCGATTCCTTAACCAGCGGACGCTCGATCAGATATTCATGCTGGCTGGGGCCACTAATCCTTGAGGGTATGCTTTGGAGATTTCCACGCCGCGCTTGCGACGTTGAGCTACGTCTGCTTCGCCTTGAGACCGGTCGTTCCCGACGTGATTTTTTTGCGGCATGAATGGCCGGAGCTGGCCGCTTACGGCCGGCCGACGTCAACGACGCTTGATACGAACCTTCAACCGTGAAACACACGCAACACCCCGACCATGATCGGCTGGTGAATCATGTACACCAGCAGACTGTGCCGCCCGAGCCAGGTCAGCCATTTTGGTGAGGCGCGTGAGATCCGCTGCAGAGCCTGCTTACGACGCTCCAACACCCACCATCCGACGCCGATTCCGACGAGCACGACACCGAACCAGGGCAGCAGCGGCACGTAATCCTCGGTCGCCGGCCGGTAGGTCATCAGTCCGACCCAGTTGAGCCAGGGCAGATCGAACAGCGGCACGCCGATCGCAGCGCCGGCAACGATCACGACGATACCGACGATCAACGCTACGCGTGGAAATCGCACCAGCGGCCAGCCGAGGATCGACGAGACCACGATGCAGTGCAGGATGCCGAAAGTGATGAAGGTTTTCGGAAACGTGACGTAGCTGCCGACCGTGACCAGCAACGCGCACGCGCCGACGAGCGCGATGCGGCGCCAGAACCGTCTCGGAGAGATGCGTGCGCGATAGGCCAGCACGAGACTGACCCCGACCAGAAGGAGGAAGCTGCTGACGATCAGGTCGCGAAAACCGAGCCAGAAACGGTCATGATTGAAGTCGGCGTCGATGATATGAAACCAGTTCAGATCGAACGCTGCGTGGTAGACGATCATTAGGCAAATCGCTGCGCCGCGCATCGCGTCGATGGCGCGGATTCGTGTCAACGGCTCGCTTGCTGTGCTCGTGGTAGTGGCGGCGGGCGCGGGGGGCGTGGTCGTCGCGGCTTTGGCGGCGACGCGACGATCGCTTTTGCCGCCGGCGTGGCTGCCCGCCTTACCGCCTGCGGACCGACCCCGGTTCTTTGTTCGCCGGCTCATCGAGCGGGCGCTTGCCATGCGACGCGATATGCGCCGGATTCGTCCTTCGCCCCCAACAGCGACAATGCAGTAGTGATCGCGCTCGAGCGTTCCTCATCGATCCCTGGACGTGGCTTCAGTCGGGCTTCCACGCGCGTCGCGCCGGTCGCGGCAAGGCTCACCGTGCCGGTGATCTCGATATCGCCTCCCACGTTGGACAGCGCACCCTTGATCTCGCCGCCGTTGCCCACTCCATCGAGACGAACGTCGCCGAGCGATACGCGGACTTCCGGCCGCGGACCGGGCAGGCTTGCACCCTGCCAGCGGGCGATGAACCCACCGTCGAACGCACCCCGGCGCTTGGCGAAAGCATCCGCGCGCACCTCCACGGTACCGCCGGCGGCGGTGATGAGGGCGGGCGCATCGGTCGCGCGCAATAACGCTTCCGCGGGAAACGCAATGACCAGACGCCTCACCACGAAGTCATCGCCGCTCAATTCGAACGTGGCCGTCGACGATTCAATCGAGCTTTCCGTCAGGTCGCGGACGAGCGTTCCGCTCAAATGTGAGCGTAAAAGCGGTAGCACATCGATATGCCACTGCACGGGGATGCGCGCGTTGTACGGCAGGAGAACCAATGCGCCGGAGCCGTTCCAGATCGTCCCGGCGGCATCGGCGACGCGCAATCGTCCATGGGTGAGCGAGTCGAGTTGCCGATCGACCAGCGTTGCCGGCGCTTTCGCCGCGAGGGCCGCCGCAAGCAGGCACGCGGCGGCCGCGACTACGAGCAACGACCGCATGGTCAGCGCGGAGACGAGAACGTCATTTCGGCGCGCACCTGGCTGGGCTCGACGCGCGCCGCGGCGGTGAGGTCCACCGCGCTCAACCGGGCGTCGCGTTGCAGCGTGTCGAGCAAGGTGGCCAAGGCGGCGAACGACACCGCGTCGAGCGTGACTCGCAAGCGCTGATCGTCGCCGCGTTCGATGGCGGTCGCTTTGAGACCTTGCCGCGCGAGCGCCGCCTCGACGTCGGCGCGCGCATCGCGCGGCGAGGGCTCGATCGCGCTTCGCGATAGCGAGGCAATCTCGTCGGCCTGGCGCCGTGCCGCAGCAAGCGTTGCGCGCTGTTCGACGAGACGCCGCTCGAGCCGCTCCGTGTCGCGCGTCAACGGTTGCCAGATCAGCACCCAGGCCACCAGGGCGAGTGCGATACCGCCGGCAACGAGCCAGGCAGAACGCTCCTGCGGAGACCGGAGCTGCCACCACTGCCGCCATTGGATCAGGCGTGTTTCCGTCGCCGGTCGCATCGTCGTTGCCATCAGTCGAGTCCGATACGCAGTCGCGCGCCGTTCGCCGTCGGCACCGCGATCGCGACCAGTCCCTGTTGCTGTAACTCGCGTTGAAGGCGTGTCGTCTGCGATGGATCGAGCTTTTGCAAATCGAAGACTACGTGTCCGTCGACGTAATGGAGCGATCGGATGGCGCCGCCGGGAATGGCCGACATCGCCGGTGCGGCGCGCGCCAGCAACGGCAGCAGATCATTACTGGCGGGAAGTCCCGCGCGGTGGCGCAGCTCGCCATGGCGGCGCGCGATGGCGGAGGCGGGCGCCACATCCGGTGCAGTGGTGCCAACTGAGCCCCCTACTGCAACCTGCGCCAGCGTCGACATCTCCCGGTCCAGCGCGCGCAGTTGCCACTGCAACGAAATCCATTCGCCTGCCCCCGCGAGCACGTAAATTGCCAGCGCTGCACCGGCGATCCACAGCGCCGGCCGGAACAGGCGCGCGATGTCCATTCGAGGCGCGGTACTTGCGGTGTCGAACAAGCCCACCTGAAGGTCGATCGCGGAGTCGAACGCCGCGGCTTGCGCGCCGGACCAGTGCCATGGAGTCCCGGCGGTAAATTCGACGCCGGTTTGTATTCGCGCGCGCTCGAGCAGCGCCTGCCCGACGCCCGGTACGTCGACTCGGACGAGACGCGGCCGTCGTCCGCTTCCGGCAAGCGCAAGCGCGAGCTCGTCGGGCAGAGCCGCCGCATGCGATGGTCCGACGGCGATGCTCGATCCGCTGTCGGTCCGCACGAAGCCGGCACTATCGAGCGACTCCGAACACCAGCACCAGCCGCCTGCAGGAGGGATTGCGAGGTCACTCTCCAGCAAGACACGCTGCCAGCGGAGGGCACAACGCTTCGACGCCGCTTGAAACGCGCGCATCCATGCCGCGCCGACGATCGCCACACGCAGCGACCCGCCCGCCGATTGCAGCCCCGGCGCGACGTGACTGTCCTCGGGCGCTCCGGCGAGCTGCTCTTCGAGCGCGAAGCTGGCCGCGGATTGCACCCGCGGCGGTGGAAGCGGCGGCAGCTTGACGGTGGCAAGACGCCCGTGTCTCGCGGCGATCACCGCCTCCCGGTTGTCGGCGGAAGGCCAGCCCGCAATCGGTGCGCGGCCACGGCGAATCAGGCGATTCGCGTCGTCGAACAGCGCCCATTCCGCCTCACGCGCCGGATCGGGTGGGAATTCGAGATAGACGCGCTGTGTGGTCATGACGGGAGCGACAATTCGAACGGGCCGAGAGCTGGCTATGCGAGTCTGCGATGGGTCCGAGCCGCGGTAATTGTACGCGAGCCCCGATCGCGCTCTCGTGGCTCACTTGCCACTTATCTGCTACTTATTCCACCGTTTGCCATACGACGGCCGGCCATTCGCCCGCCGCGGTGGAGCGCTTGAGCAAGGCGCGGGCGCGAGCCAGGGTATCGCCTTGCCGCGCTTCGATCGAAACCTCGAACCAGTCGCTTCTTACGGTCAGCGATGTATCGTCGGTGAGCAGATCGGGACGCGGCAGCCGCGCCTTGAAGTCGGCGACGCTCACGAATGGTGTCTTTTCGCGTGACGCGATTAGCAACGCAGCACCCGCTGCGTCGAGGCCGCCAATGGTGGCGGCAAGCACTTCCGCCGGCGCCGTATTGACGTTGACCGGCGTTGGCGCATCGAGCGCCGCGACAAAGGGCCGCGCCCGGGCCAGCGACGCCGGGCCCGCACCGCGCACCAAGAGCAACTCGCCGAGACGACGAATGGGTGCGTTGGCGGCCAGACTCGGCGTCGGTTGCGCGAGATACCACGCATCCTCGGCGCCGCCGGGATCGCTGGCCTTATCGTCGGTATCGACCCAGTCGCCCACCGCGTTGACCAGATTTGCCGGCAACGCCAGAGCGGCGAACAGGCGCTGCAGGGCGCCACGTGTCGATGCGGCGTCGGTCGAGCCCGTTGCCAGATTATTGATATTGATGCGCCCCTGAGCGTCGACGATGTAGCCAGCGATGGAGCCGTTTTCGATCGGCATTGCCGGCAGCCTCAGCGCCCACGGCTGGCCCAGATGCACGATGGTTCCTGCCGGAGCGTTCTCGAACACGATCTGCCGCGTCCATTGCACGCCGGCCATCGCCAGCGCCTGCGCCTGGACCTGATCGCGGCGATGCTGGTGCTCTCCGATCCAGCGTTGCTGTTGCCAGAGCAGCGTTGCGGCAATGGTGGCGGCGAGCGCCGCGAGCAACATCGCCATTACCACGGCGGCGCCGCGCGATGTCGAGCTGGAAGTAGCGTTGGAAAGAATCATTAGCGCAGCGCCAGCCAACGTTCGATCGTTTCGCCGGACGATAACGTCAGCTGCACACGCACCGCGCGCGGCAAGTCGGCATCGCCGGCGACGGGCCAGTTCTTGATCCAGGCGTTGTCGCGCGTCAGATAAGTCAGCCGGAAACGCGCGACATCGGGCAGCAACGCGTAGCTCGTGGCTTGTGCATCTTGCGGACGGTCGTAGCTCGACCAATACAGCACTTCGACGCTGCCGTTGCGCAAGCGATAGCCGAGTCGCTGGCCCGCGCTTCCGGGTTCTATATTGAATTCCGGGCCCGCTCGCGAAAATGCGAGTGCACTGTCGCCATCGCTGCCTTCGGAATTGGTCATGAAACCCAGCCACGGTGCTTCGCGGGTTGCCCCCGATCGCGCGGAGCGCGGCACCGCCTGCCGCATATCGCCTTCGAGCCGCGCGAAGAACAAGTCCAGCGTGCGCCATCGCGTAGCCTCGGCGGCGAGGCGCGTCTCGGCGTCGGAAAGCGCGGCCAGCGCGCGGTAGCCGAGCACCGCGATCACCGCGACGATGGCAATCGCAATCAGCACCTCGAGCAAGGTGAATCCGCGCCGCGGCGTGTCGAAGGGCATCATCGTCGCGCCGACTGGGCGACGTAGCCCACCAGATGCGCGAGGACATAATCCGGAGTGGACGGATCCGCGACGTTGATCTCGATTTTTCGGAACGCGGGATTGGGCGTCCCGGATACGGTTTCGCGCCACGAGAATGCAGCGCCGCCTTGCGCGTCGGTACCGCTGCGCTCGCCGACCGGAGGCGCCGGCTGCTCGAGCTGCGCCGCGGCGAGCCGGTTCTGCGCCACCCAAAGCGCGAGCGTGCGTGCCTTCAGCGCCGTGGCGCTGTCGGCGCTCTGCGCCACGCTTCGAAAACCAGCCGCCAGCGCCACGGCCAGGATCGCCAGCGCGACCAGGACCTCGACCAGCGTGAATCCCCGACGGCCTCCTATCGCAGCGATGGCGTCGACACCGTAACCCGATTGATCGGATCGGAAAAAAGCAGGACATGCCATTCGGCCGCGGCGAGCTCGATGACAAACGGTTCGTTCCGGCCGCTGGCGCGCAAGGGCACGATGGCATCGGCCGCGACCGGCTGGGCGGCATACGCGCGCACCGCGACAGCAAACGAAGTCGGCAGCGTGCGCGCGGCCAGTACGTCGTCGCCGGACAGCGCGCTCCAATCGTCGCCGTTGTTCGCGCCACGGCGCCAGAAACGATAGTTGCCGCCCATGACCGATACGCCCAGCGTCTCGTTGTGCCATTGCGCGAGCAGCGCCGCATGCTCGATCGCCGCGCCAAGACGGCGGCCCTCGCGCTCGAGCTCTCCGCGAGGATCGCTGTCGAAGCGCGCGTAGGCGAGCGCCGCGGCGAGGCCAATCACGATCAGCACCACCAGCACTTCGGCCAGGGTGAATCCAGCGAGCTGGCCGGGCGCAAGGATGCGCTTGACACCAGGCTCGCGCGCAAACCTTGAGCGCGTATTGGCTAGAGGTCCCACGACCCGACGTCGGCATCGATGCCGGCGCCGCCGGGCGCTCCGTCGGCGCCGAAACTGAAGACGTCGATTTCGCCGCGCAGGCCGGGGCTCAAGTATTGATACGGATTTCCCCAGGGATCCTTGGGCAGCCGCTCGAGGTAGCCGTTCGGTTTCCAGTTCGTCGGCACCGGCACCGATGTGGGTCTGCTCACCAGCGCGCGGAGCCCCTGCTCGCTGGTCGGATAGCGTCCGTTATCGAGTCGATAGAGCTTGAGCGCCTGCAAAATCGCGGCGATATCGTTCTTGGCAGCGATCACCCTGGCTTCGTCGGGTCTTTCCAGCACTCGTGGCACGACCAGCGCCGCGAGTATCCCGAGGATGACGATGACCACCAGAATTTCGACCAGCGTGAATCCGCGTGCGTGAACGCGCTGCTTGAATCGCAGGCTGCCATGCGGTAAGAAGCGGCGCGGCAGGAAGTGGTGCGGCAAGAATAACGGCAGATGCATGCAGCCATTATAATCGCTCGCGTGTGCTCGCTTGCGCCGGGTTCGTCGCGGCGAATGCTTACTCCTGAGGTGCAGCTCGAATGCGTCGCTTGGCGTGGTTTCTCTTGTTATTGCTCATCGCCGCCGCGGCCGCCTATGGCTGGATCGTCGCCGCGCCGCTGCCGCTGCCGCAGCCGGCATACGCGTTCACGGTCAAGCCCGGAGCGAGCCTGCGCTCGGTTGCCCGCGAGCTCGCCGCATCGGGCGTGCTTCCCGGCGACTGGATTCTGGTTGGCTGGGCGCGTATCACCGGCAGGGACCGTACGATCAAGGCCGGAAATTACGAGCTCGCCGCGGGCACGACGCTGGCACGCCTTCTCGCCAAGCTGACCCAAGGCGACGTCACCCAGACGGCATTTACCATCGTTGAGGGATGGAGCATTCGCGACCTTCGATCGGCGCTGAATAAGCATCCGGGGATCGTGCCCGCCGTCGCCAATCTGCCCGATGCCGAGTTGATGCAAAAAATCGGCGCCGCCGAACGCGTGCCCGAGGGCATGTTCTTTCCGGATACTTATTATTTCGCGACCGGCTCGACCGACACGTCGCTGCTCGTTCGCGCTTATCGGACCATGCAGCAGCGACTCGCCGCCGCATGGGCGGTGCGCGCTCCCGAATTGCCGCTGTCGACGCCCTACGAGGCCCTGACGCTCGCATCGATCGTCGAGAAGGAGACGGGCAGGCCGGCAGATCGTCCTCTTATCGCCGCCGTTTTCATCAACCGCTTGCTCCAGGGCATGCGCCTGCAGACCGATCCCACGGTCATCTACGGCATGGGCGAGCAATTCGCCGGCAATCTGAAGCGGCGCGATCTCGACGCCGATCACGCTTTCAATACCTACACCCGCGAGGGATTGCCGCCGACACCCATCGCCTTGCCGAGCCAGGCCTCGATCGACGCTGTCCTTCATCCGCCCGCGTCGCCGTTTCTTTATTTCGTCTCGCGCGGCGACGGGTCGAGTGAATTCTCGACCAATCTCGCGGATCACAATCGCGCCGTGGCAAAATATCAACGCAATGGCCGTTGATGCGCTTCCGAGTGCGCTTGTGAGTAGTCCAGCGCCGCGCCGAACATCCATCCCTCACTTCCCGACTGCTTTCGATGCCCGCAGCACTCCGTGGCCGCCTGATTACCCTTGAAGGGATCGACGGCGCCGGCAAGAGCACCCATCTGCTCTGGCTTGCCGAGTTTCTCGCGCAAGACGGCCGGCCGGTGTGGGTGACGCGCGAGCCTGGCGGCACTCCGCTGGGCGAGAGGCTTCGGGAGCTCTTGCTGCGCGAGCCGATGGCCCATGTCACCGAAGCGCTGCTGATGTTCGCGGCGCGGCGCGAGCATTGCGAGCGCGAGATCTGGCCTCGACTCGAGCAGGGAACCTGGGTGCTGTGCGACCGCTTCACTGACGCGACCTACGCCTATCAAGGCGGCGGTCATGGCGTCGCGGCGACACTGATCGCCGACATGGAGCAGGTCGCGCTCGATGATTTTCGGCCGGACTTGACGCTTGTTTTCGATGTTCCGGTCGGGGTCGGCCGCGAGCGGCTCGCGGACGGGCGCTCGCTGGACAAGTTCGAGCGGCAGCAAGTGGAATTCTTCGAGCGCGTGCGCGCGACCTATCTTGCGCGCGCCGCCGCCGAGCCGCAGCGGTGCCGGGTCGTCGACAGCACGCAGCCGCTGGCGAAGGTTCGCGACCAGCTCGCGGCGATATTCGCGATGCCATGATCGATCTCCCCTCGCGCACCGCAACATGGCCGCCCTTACCGTCGTGGCAGACGGCGATCGCGGCGTCCGCCCTCGCGCATCGTCAACGCTGGCCGCATGCACTCTTGATCACCGGCCGCCGGGGATTGGGCAAACGCCTGCTGGCGCTGCACTTTGCGCGGGCCTTGCTGTGCGAATCTCCGCTCGAAAGCGGCGAGGCCTGCGGGGTGTGCCTGAGCTGCGGCTATGTCGGCCAGGGCACCCATCCCGACTTGCAGCTCATCGAGCCGGTGACCTACGACGAGGAAGGGAACCCGACCCCGGTCGACACCATCAATGTCGAGCGCGTGCGCGAATTGATCGCATTCACCCAATTATCGCCGCATCGGCAACGCGCCAAGGTCGGATTGATCGCGCCCGCGGAAGCGATGAATGCCGCCGCGGCGAATGCCTTGCTCAAAACGCTCGAGGAGCCGCCTGCGGGGACCTATCTATTGCTGGTGAGCCATCAGCCGGCGCGCCTGCCGCCGACGATCCTCAGTCGTTGCCTGCGCCTTCCCGCGCCGGAGCCCGATCGCGCTGCCGCGGCGGCATGGCTGGCGCAGAACGGGATCGTCGACGCCGATCCCGAGCTGGTGCTCGCTCAAGCCGGCGGCGCGCCCCTGTTCGCGCTTTCGCTCGCCGACGCCGACATTCAGCGCGAGCGCGATCATCTGCTGCTGCAACTGGCTCAACCGGAGCGGCTGTCACCGCTGGCGTTCGGGGCGCGCCTCGACAGCGCCCCGAAGGACGAGCGCAAGGCTCAGCTTGCCAATGCGGTGTACTGGCTGCTGGCCTGGACCGCGGACCTCGCATCGGTGGCGGCGGGAGCGGCGCCGTCCTTCAACCCCGATCACCGGGACGCTCTGTCGCGGCTCGCCGCGCGGGTGGCACTGGTGCCCCTGTTCCGCTATTATCGAGTGCTCATGCGACAGCGCGCGCTGCTCTCGCATCCGCTGCAACCGCGATGGGTCGCCGAAGCGCTGTTGATCGAATACCGCAAATTGTTCGCCAGAGGTCAAGTGAATTAGCATGGCAACGGATCGCTCCAACGGAGGTACCGGCCCGGCCACGGTCTCACGACCGGGCGTGCTTTCGCTCAACATTCGGGAAAAAGCCGCGCTGTACGCCGCGTACATGCCTTTCCTCAAAGGCGGCGGCATCTTCATTCCCACCAATCGCGTCTACCAGCTCGGCGAGGAAGTCTTCATGCTGCTGTCGCTGATGGACGATCCGCAGCGAATCGCGGTTCAAGGCAAGGTGGTGTGGGTGACGCCCGAGGGCGTTCACGGGAACCGCACGCAAGGCATCGGCGTCCAGTTCACGCTCGACGACACCGGCGCCTCGGCGCGCGCTACCATCGAAAAGATCCTCGCGGAAACGCTGGCGTCCAACCGGCCGACCCATACCATGTAGCGTTGGGAGGCGCGGAACAACGCGCCGTCTTTCAATGCCAGATGCCTGCCCGGTCATCCGGGCGCGTGTCGCACCGCGCCCCGCATGACGTCCCATCGATGATCGTTTTCTGACTCTTCCTTTTCTGGCGCCGTGTTCGTCGATTCCCACTGTCACATCAATTTTCCAGAGCTCGGAAGCAGGATTTCCGACGTGCTCGAGTCGATGGCCGAGAACCGCGTGACGCACGCGCTTTGCATCGCTGTCAATCTGCCGGAGCTGCCGGGCGTGCTCCAGCTCGCGGCCGACCATCCGAACATCTATGCCAGCGTGGGCGTTCATCCCGACTACGAGGACACGCCCGAGCCGTCGATCGACACGCTGACGGAGCTCTCGCGGCACGACAAGGTGGTGGCGATCGGTGAAACCGGATTGGACTACTTTCGAGTCTCCGGCGACCTGGAATGGCAGCGTACCCGCTTTCGAACCCATATTCGGGCCGCACGCGAATGCGGCAAACCGCTGGTGATCCATACCCGCTCCGCCGCGGCGGACACGCTCGCGATCATGCGTGAGGAGCGTGCCGGGGAAGCGGGGGGCGTCATGCACTGCTTCACCGAAAGCTGGGACGTGGCATGTGGCGCACTCGATCTGGGGTTTCACATTTCCTTTTCAGGCATTGTCACTTTCAAGAATGCGCAGGAGATCAAGGACGTCGCCCGGCGCGTACCGCTCGACCGGATGCTGATCGAGACCGACTCGCCTTATCTGGCGCCGGTGCCTTTTCGCGGCAAGCTCAACGAGCCCGCATACGTCCGCTATGTCGCCGAGGAAATCGCCCGCCTTCGCGATATTTCGGTGGAAGAGGTGGCTGCGGCAACGTCGACTAACTTCTTTCGCTTGTTTGGGGTCCCCGACCATGCTCATTGAACGATTGCCGCGACGCGGCTGCCGTGCGCTGCGCGCCGCGCTGCTGGCCGCGCTGTTTTTGGGGGCCGCGCCGGCGCTGCTCCACGCGCAGGCCCTCTTCGAGCGCTTCAATATGGCAGTGGCAGCCGATCGCACCGACGAAGTCGCTGCGCTGCTGGCGCGCGGCATGGATCCGAACACGGTGGATCTGAACGGAGACCCTGCGCTGGTGGTGGCGGCGCGCCTGGGCTACGAGGCGACGCTCGACACGCTCTTGCGCGGCGGAGCCAAGGTCAACGCTCGAAATCGCGTTGGCGACAACGCTATCATGATCGCGGCAATAGGAGGACAGCTGGCGATCGTCAGGAAGCTGGTCGACCGGGGCGCGGACATCAACGCCACCGGGTGGACGCCGCTCATCTACGCGGCGACCGGTGGCCGCGACGAGGTCGTGCGTTATCTGATCGAGGCGGGCGCCAAAGTCGACGCGGAAGGACCGAACGGAACCACTGCGTTGATGATGGCGGTTCGCGGCGGACACGCCGACACGGTGTCTCTACTGCTCGCCAAAGGGGCGAGCGTCAATCATCGCAACGAGAACGGCGCATCAGCGCTGACGTGGGCGCAACGCGGCGGTTTCGAGAGTATTGAAAAGGACCTGCGCCGGCGCGGGGCGCGGGGGTAGCCTGCCGTGGCCGGCCGCCGTGCGGTGGCCGCAAAGTAGCGGCAAGTCAGGGCAGGGCTTCCTCGAGCGCCGACGTGTTTGGCGTGGCGCCACCGGCGTCCGACGGTGGCGCGTCGGCCCGTGCCGTCCCGGCCTGGGCGCTGGGTATCAAAGCGGGGAGCGCGCCGGCCAGGCGGCGGGCGCCGTCGAAGCGCTTCTGCCAATAGTCTTTGGAAAGCGTCACGATTTCGACCTCTCCGCCCTGCCGCGGCGCGTGAATAAAACGATCCTCGCCGAGATAAATGCCGACATGGGAAAACTGCAAGCGTCGGGTATTGAAAAAAACCAGATCACCCGGCATCAGCTCGGCCACCGGGATCTTTTGTCCCAGGCGGGAGATCTCCTGCGAAGTGCGCGGCAATGTCACGCCGGTCACCTGCTGGAACACGTAACGCACCAATCCACTGCAGTCGAGTCCCCGCTCCGGGCTTGTGCCGCCGAATTTGTAATCGACGCCAATCAAGTCCAGGGCGTAAATCGCCAGGTCCTGCGCGCCGTGCCAGACGTTCGCGGGAACCGCAGGGGCTTGGGAAGCACCCTCGCGCGCTGGGAGCCGCGGGTCTGCCGCCGCCAACGGCGCGAACAGTAGGCCAGCGGCAAGGCCCGCGGCGAAAATGCGAGCGCGGCCGGAGCGCCTTCCGCGAGTAGTTTTTCTTTCGAGCATCGAAGTCATTTTAGCCTATTTTCATTCGGTTGCGAGCCATAGTTCGTAAACAACTTTATGTCGGCCGCGGCTTGGCACGCGCGGCCGCTCGCCTCAGGCGACGCTCCTTGGGATCGGTGATCAGCGCTCGATAGACCTCGACCCGATCGCCGTCGGCAAGTATAGCCTTGCGGTCGGTCAGCTTGCCAAAGATCCCAACCCGGGCGCCGGCGAGGTCGACCTCCGGATGGCGGGCCGCCAGACCGGAACGCTCGAGCGCGTCCGCGACCGTGGCGCCGGCTGGCAGTTGCAGCGGGATCTGGGTCGCGCGATCCGGCAGCGCGAAAACCACGGTCACCTGGATGCCGGGAGCGGCCTGAATCATGATTGCGGCTTGTGCAGGTCGTCGGCACGCTTGACGAAGGCATCGATGAAGGTGGCCGCGATGTGGTCGAACACCGGTCCGATGAAACGTTCGAGCACCGGGCCCGCGAACTCGTAGCGCAGGTCGAACTCGACTTTGCAGGCCGCAGGCGCGAGTGACCGGAAACGCCAGGTGCCGTCGAGCCGACGGAAGGGCCCGTCTCTCAACTCGATCATGATGCGCTCGGGCCGCTCGTTATGATTGGCGGTCGTGAAATGCGCTCGTACGCCGTGATAGTTGATATCGATCCTCGCCACCAGCGCGGTGGGTGTTCGCTCGAGTATGGTGGTGCCGCCGCACCATGGCAAAAACTCGGGGTAGTCCTCGACGCGCTCGACCAGATCGAACATCTGCTGCGCGCTGTGCTCGACGAGCACCGATTTGCTGACACTGGCCATTGTTACAATAGCGCGGGATTGGGCAGCTCAGGAACGAGTGAGCCAGCGGGTACGGGCGAGTTGGCAACTGAGTGGGCACACCATGAGCATTGTAGAGAACAAAAAAGCGTATCACGACTACTTCGTCGAGGAGAAATTCGAGGCGGGAGTAGCGCTCGAGGGTTGGGAAGTGAAGGCCATCCGCGCCGGGCGCGCTCAATTGAAGGAAGCGTACGTGGTCGTCAAAAGCGGCGAGATCGTGCTCCTCGGCGCGCACATCACGCCGCTGGCGACGGCGTCCACCCATATCAAGCCCGATCCGACCCGCACGCGCAAGCTTCTGATGCATCGGCTGGAGATCAACCGCCTGATCGGCAAAGTGCAGCGCGCCGGCTATACGCTGACGCCGCTGAATCTCCATTTCAGCAAAGGACGTATCAAGCTGGAGATCGGGCTCGCGCGTGGCAAGAAGCAATACGACAAGCGGGAGACCGAAAGGCTGCGCGACTGGACCCGCGAAAAGCAGCGTCTGCTGCGCAACCGGTCGGGCGCGATGCGCGCCTCGCGCCCGGGGTGAGCCGGGCAGGCGCCACGCCGGTCGTGATTCGGGCGGCCGCGGATGCCGACCTGCCGGCGATAGCCGAGCTGTATGCGCATCATGTTCTCACCGGGACGGCGTCGTTCGAGGTCGCGGCACCCACGGTCGATGAAATGCGGCGCCGGCGGCGCGACGTTCTTTCGCACGGGCTGCCTTATTTCGTCGCGTCGCTGTCGGACAGCGGTGCGGATCTCGCCGGCTACGCCTATGCCACCGAGTATCGCTCCCGGGTCGCCTACCGGCACACGGTCGAGGATTCGGTGTACGTCGACCCCGTGTGCGTCCGGCGCGGCGCGGGCCGCGCGTTGCTCGCCGCGGTGATCGCCGCCTGCGAGACGCTCGGCTACCGGCAGATGGTCGCGGTGATCGGCGGCTCCGACAATGCGGCGTCGATTTCGCTGCACGCGGCGCTTGGATTCCGGCACGCCGGGGTCTTGCCCGCGGTCGGCCGCAAGTTCGATCGCTGGATCGACACCGTGCTGATGCAGCGCGCCCTCGGTCCGGGCGCCTCCACGCCTGCGCCATGACGCAGCACTCGTCGATGAGCCCCTCCGAACAATCCTCCGGGCTCGACCGCAATGCGGCGAACTACGTCCCGCTCTCGCCGATCCAGTTTCTCGAGCGCGGCGCGCTCGTCTATCCCGACAAGGCGGCGGTGCGGCATGGCGAGCGCGCAATTACCTATCGCGAGTTCGAGTCGCGTTGCCGGCGGTTCGCCTCGGCGCTGGCGCAACGCGGCATCGGTCGTGGCGATACGGTGGCGGTCATTGCGCCGAACGTCCCGGCGCTGCTCGAAGCGCATTACGCAGTGCCTGCCCTAGGCGCGGTGCTCAACGCGCTCAACTACAGGCTCGACGCTCGCGGGATCGCCTTCTGTCTCGAGCACGGTCAGGCGAAGGTTTTGATCGCCGATTCCGAGTTTGCTCCCGCGGTCGGCGAAGCGCTGCGCCTGTTAGGGCGCGACCTTCCAGTGATCGATATCGACGATCCGCTCGCCGCCGCAGACGCCCGCACGCGTCTTGGCAAGCTGACCTACGAGGAGCTGCTGACCGAGGGCGACCCATCGTATGCGTGGCCCGGTCCGCGCGATGAATGGGATTCGATGTGCCTGCTCTATACGTCGGGCACGACCGGCGACCCCAAGGGCGTCGTCTACCATCATCGTGGCGCGTATCTCAACGCGCTGGGCAACGCGCTGGCGTTCGGGCTGCGGCCTGACAGCGTGTACCTGTGGACGCTGCCGATGTTCCATTGCAGCGGCTGGACCTACACCTGGGCGGTGACTGCGGTCGGCGGCACGCACGTCTGCCTGCGGCGGGTGGATCCTGCGCTGATCTTCGAGGCGATACGCGATCACCACGTGACTCACCTTTGCGCGGCGCCGATCGTGCTCAATTTGCTGGTGCATGCGCCCCCGAAGGTGCGTCTGAAGCTGGAGCGCGTGGTCGAGGTCGCGACAGGAGGCGCGGCACCTCCTTCGGCGGTCATCGAGGCCATGGAGCGCATGGGGTTCAGGGTGACGCACCTTTATGGGCTCACAGAATCCTACGGCCCCGCGACGCTCTGCGCGTGGCAGGATGCATGGTCCGGAATGTCGTTGACCGAGCGCGCCCGGATGATGTCGCGCCAGGGCGTGCCGATGCCGACCATGGCACAGGTGATGGTGGCCGATGCCGAGACGCAACTGCCTGTGACGCGGGACGGCGGATCGATGGGCGAGGTCATGCTGCGCGGCAATACGCTGATGAAGGGATATCTGCGAAATGAGGCAGCGACCGCGGCGGCATTTCGCGGCGGGTGGTACCACACCGGCGACCTCGGCGTCTGGCACGCCGACGGGTACGTGGAGATCAAGGACCGCTCGAAGGACGTCATCATTTCGGGCGGCGAGAACATCAGCTCGCTGGAAGTCGAGGAGTGCCTCTATCGGCATCCTCAGATCATGGAGGCCGCGGTCGTCGCCCGGCCCGACGCGAAGTGGGGCGAGACGCCGTGCGCGTTCATCACCCTCAAGCCGGACGCCGTGGCCACGACCGCCGACGACATCACCGCCTGGTGTCGTGACCATCTGGCGCACTTCAAGGTGCCGCGCAGCGTGGTGTTCGGGCCATTGCCGAAGACCTCCACCGGAAAGATCCAGAAATTCCTGCTGCGGGAAAAAGCCAGGGCGCTGTGAGCGTGGGCAATCGCGGCGATCGGCAACCCGGAAAGGCTCGCGCAAACCGGCGAACGACGCTCGCGCTCCGAAGAGCTCAGGCCGACGCCTGGAGCAGGGCCTGCGCTGCCGCGACGCCGCTTCGCGTCGCCGCCTCCAGCGTCGCCGGGAATTGCGGATCGGTATAGTCGCCGGCAAGCGAAAGGCGCGGCGCGATCATTCCCGGTGCCGGACGTGCGAGCCCTGCGGTGCACGCGTACGTCGCACGGCGCTCGGCGATGACTTGCATCCATGTCGGCTCCTGAAGCGAAGGCAGCACGCGGCGCAACTGCGCGTCGATGGATCGAGCGAGCGCGTCGTGGCCGGTGCGTACGCTCGGTAAATCGGTACTGATCACCACCGCGGCGAGCCCCGGCGGCCCGTCGAGCTGGCCGCGGTCGAAAACCCATTGTCCCGGCGCGCCGTTCAGCTTCTGCATCGGATGCTCCAGCTCCAGAGGCGTCGAATACTGCAGGTAGGCGGTAACGATGGGCTCATAGGCAAAGGCCGCGACCTGCGCCAACGCCACCGTCGCTCTGGGATCGGACTCGCCATTGAACAGCAAGTGCGTCAATTGATGGGCACCCACCGCCAGCACCGCCGCGTCGAACTGTTCTTCGCTGTATCCGATCCTGAGAATAACGCCATCGGCGCGCGCCGCGATGCCGTTGACCATCGCGCTCTTGCGGATCTCGCCGCCGCGGTCTGCGACATAGGCTGCCGCGGGATCCGGAAACAGGCTCGAAAGATCGACGCGCGGCAGCAGCAGGTCCGAGTCGCGCGCATGAGCGCCAAAGGACACGGCAAGAACGTTGAGAAACAGGGTGGCGGACGCCGTCGCGATCGACGTGTTCAATGCCGCGAGGCAAAGCGGCTCCCACAAAGCGCGGATGACGGCCGGCGGTTGGCCGTTGAGGAGCGAACCGACGGTGAGCGCGCCATCGCAGCGGAAATGCTCGCGTCGAAGACTGCGCACGAACGCGATCGTAGCCTGCCGATCGGCCCACGACCACCCTCGCGCGAAAAGCAGCGCGACGGCCAGGTTCAGCGGCGCGGGAAGCCCGGAGGTCGAAAGCCTGAACACACCGGGCTCGTTGAGGCACAGTCGGCGCCGATCCAGCAGCTCGTGCTCCGCACCGGCGCCGTGTACGGTGCGGATCAGAGCCAGTGTTTGTGCATACGCACCGAGCAGGATGTGCTGGCCATTGTCGACGGTGACGCTGTAGGCTTCGACGCGACGCGCGCGTCCGCCGAGCGTGCGCGCGGATTCGAATACCGTGACCGAGCGCCCCGCGGTGGCGAGCGTCACCGCCGCGGCGAAGCCTGCGTAGCCGCCGCCGATGACGGCGACCCGGTAGGCGATCATGTCCGGCGAGGCGCTAGTAATTCCACGATGTCTTCCACGTCAGCCAGGTTTTGCGCAGCGGGGTCAGCGAGAGGCGGCGATCGAGGACGCGAAAACCATCGTGCTCGATCTTGTCGAGCAGCGCGCGATAGATCGCGGCCATGATCAATCCGGGACGTTGCGACCGGCGATCGACTGCCGGCAGCGCGGCCAAGGCCTTGTCGTAGAACTCGCGGGCGCGCTGCACCTGAAAGGCCATTAATGCCTTGAACCCCGGAGTGACGCGCTGCTGATGCAGCTCGGCGCTGGTAACCCCGAATCGTTCCATTTCGTCCTGCGGCAGATAGATGCGGCCGCGGCGCGCGTCTTCGCCGACATCGCGGATGATGTTGGTGAGCTGAAACGCGATTCCAAGATCGCGTGCGTAGCCTCGCGTGGAGGCGACGGAATAGCCGAAGATTTGCGCCGACATCAGTCCTACCACGCCGGCGACGCGATCGCAGTAGCGCTCGAGCAAGGCGAAATCCCGGTATCGGGCGAAGTCGAGATCCATGGCCATGCCGTCGATCACCGCGAGAAAGTGCTCTTGCGGCAGCTCGAACGCTTTCACCACCGGCTTCAGCGCCTGAGCCACCGGGTGCTGGGGCGCGCCGCCGAAAATCGCCGCGACTTGCGAGCGCCACCATTCGAGCTTGATCCTGGCTACCGCGGCATCGATGGTCTCGTCCACCGCGTCGTCGACCTCGCGGCAGAAGGCATAGAGCGCGATAATCGCGCGTCGTCGCTCAGGCGGCAAGAAGCGAAAGCTGTGATAGAAGCTCGAGCCGCTCGCCGCGGCCTTCTGTTCGCAGTAGGCGTCGGGGCTCACGTGATGGTCAGCGAAACAACGCGGTCGCGGACATTGCCGCCCAATCGCCGCGCGACAGCACCGGCCTGTGGCGAAACACGTCGCCATCGACCGCGTCGATCGACCGAAGAATACGCAATCCGCCTGCGACGACCATCTTCAGCTCGAGCTTGAGCCGCAGCGGCAACGCCTGCGCCAGCACCCGGCCGGATTCCAGCATTGCGCGCGTACGCTGCACTTCGAACGCGATCAAGGCTCGCCAGCGCTCGTCGCACCGCCCATCGGCGATCTGTGGTTCCGTGACGTTGAATCGAATCATGTCGACCTTCGGCAGGTAGACGCGACCTTTGTTCCAGTCGATCGCCACGTCCTGCCAGAAGTTGGCGAGCTGCAAGCCGCTGCAAATGGCGTCGGCCTGGCGCAGCCTTTCGCTGTCGTCGATGCGATACAGATGCAGCAGCAGCCGTCCGATCGGGTTGGCGGAGCGTGCGCAGTAAGCGAGCAGCTCCGCGAAATCGGCGTAACGGGTCTTCAGCACATCCTGTCGGAACGCTGAAAGCAAATCCCTAAAGGGAGCCAGCGGCAGCGCGTGATCGCGTATGGCGTCGGTCAGCGATGCGAAAGGAGGCTCGTCCGGTCGATCGCCTTTGGCGATGCGATCGAGCATGGCCTCGTGGTGGTCCAGCTGTGCGAGACGCTGTGTCGGCTCCGCACTGCCCTCATCGGCGATATCGTCCGCGGCGCGGGCAAAATGGTAGATCGCGACGATAGCCGGCCGCAGCGCAGCCGGCGCAAGCCATGACGCGACGGGAAAGTTTTCGTAATGAGCGACCCGCATGGAAGTGTCCACTTGTTGGAGCCTCGAGAGGGCCAGTTACGTAGCGGGTAAAAGACGTTTCCGCTATACTGACCCGTTTCGCGAAATCGGCTGCGAAAGTGGCGGAATTGGTAGACGCACCGGCCTTAGGAGCCGGAGCCGAAAGGCGTGAGAGTTCGAGTCTCTCCTTTCGCACCACCGGAAATCTAGCAAGGAATCATCGGGTATGCAAATGACACTGGAGACGCTGGGTCAGCTCGAGCGACGGCTGCATGTCGCCGTGCCGATCGAGCAGATCGAGGGCGAAATCCAGAAGCGGCTGGCGCGGCTGGCGAAGACCGTCAAGATCGCTGGCTTCCGTCCCGGCAAGGTGCCGTTGAAAATGGTCACCCAGCAATATGGGCCGCAGGTGCGCTCCGACGTGATTTCGGACACGGTGCAATCCAGCCTCAACGACGCGATTCGAGCGCAGAACCTGCGCGTGGCGGGTTATCCGCGCATCGAGCCCAAGCAGGCAGCAGCCGAAGATCAGTTCGAGTTCTCCGCAGTGTTCGAGGTTTATCCGGAGATCGCGCTCGGCGATATGTCCGGCGTCAAGATCATGCGGCCGGTTGCCGACGTCACCCCCGCCGATGTCGAGCACACGCTCGATATCCTGCGCAAACAAAATGTCCGCTACGAGATCGTGCTACGCGCGGCACGAAACGAAGATCGCGCCGTGGTCGATTTCAGCGGCAAGATCGACGGCGTCGAGTTTCCCGGAGGCCAGGCCAAGGATTTTGCGATCACGCTCGGCGAGGGTCGCATGCTGCCGGAGTTCGACGCTGCGCTCACCGGCATGGTCGCGGGCGAAACGAAGTCGTTCCAGCTTGTCTTCCCGCCGGGGTACCACGGCCGCGAAGTCGCCGGCAAGACCGCAGAGTTTTCGCTGACAGTGCACTCGGTTGCACAGCCGATCCTGCCGGAGATCGACGGCGAGTTCGCCCGCAAGTTCGGCATAAGTAGCGGCAGCGTCGACGAGCTGCGCTCCGAGATTACCGCCAATCTGACACTCGAGCTGAAGCGAAAGATCGAAGCCGTGTTGAAGCAGCAGGTGCTGCAGGCTCTGAGATCGACTACCCAGCTGATCGTGCCGAAGTCACTGGTGGAGCTGGAAGCAGAGAACCTTCTGCGCCGCACCAGCGAGGAGATGAAGCAGCGTGGAGCCAAGGAATCCGATCTGCCGACATCGCATGACATCTTCCGTCCGCAAGCCGAGGACCGGGTCGCGTTCGGCTTGATCCTCAACGAGATCGTGCGCGTGAATCAGCTCCAGCCCAAGCCGGAGCAGGTGCGCGCACTGGTCGCCGAGGCTGCGCAGAGCTATGAGCAACCCGACGCGGTGATCCGATGGCATTACGACAAGCCGGAGCGGCTGAACGATTTCGAGATGGCGGCGGTCGAACACAACGTCGTCGAGTGGGCGCTCGGGCGCGCACAAGTCGAAGATCAGGCAACCACTTTTTCCGCATTGATGGAGCCGGCGCCTGCGTCAGCCGGCGCAAACGAAGCGACACCAACTAACCTAAGCGACGCGCGATAAGGCTGAATCATGAGCACAGGCACAATCAACGAACCGAGGGGTCTGGGTTTGATCCCGATGGTGATCGAGCAAAGCGGGCGAGGCGAGCGCGCGTACGACATCTATTCGCGCCTGCTCAAGGAGCGAGTCATTTTCCTGGTCGGGCCCGTCGACGACAATACGGCCAACCTCGTTATCGCGCAGATGTTGTTTCTGGAGTCCGAGAATCCGGACAAGGACATCAACTTCTACATCAATTCCCCGGGCGGCTCGGTTCCCGCCGGGATGGCTATCTACGACACCATGAAATTCATCAAGTGCGACACATCGACGCTGTGTATAGGCATGGCGGCGAGCATGGGCGCGTTTCTGCTGGCGGCCGGCACCAAGGGAAAGCGTTTTGCGCTGCCCAATTCGACGGTCATGATCCACCAACCGTCCGGGGGCTTCCAGGGGCAGGTATCCGACATCGAACGCCACGCGCAATACGCCATCGACATCAAGCGCCGTTTCATCGAGCTGATGGTCAAGATGACCGGCCGCACCTCCGAGCAGGTCGAGCTCGACCACGACCGTGACCGATTTCTTACGTCGGAACAAGCGGTTTCGTACGGAATCGTGGACAAAGTCTTGCAGAGCCGGGCCCAAGCCGGGTAGAGTAGGATAGAGATATAAGCGAGATAGCGGGAAAGAGCCCGAGCCCGAGGCAAATGAATGGCCGAGAAAACAACCGGCGACAAGCTTCTTTACTGTTCCTTCTGCGGCAAAAGCCAGCACGAGGTGAGGAAGCTCATTGCCGGGCCATCGGTGTTCATCTGCGATGAGTGCATCGAGCTTTGTAACGACATCATCCGGGAAGAAGGCGCCACCGCCGACGCCGCCCGCACCGATAAGAACAAGCTTCCGACACCGCACGAAATTCGCCAGATTCTGGACCAATACGTCATTGGTCAGGAATTGGCCAAAAAGATACTGTCTGTTGCAGTCTACAACCATTATAAACGGCTCGAAACCAGCGTCAAAGAGGACGATGTCGAGCTGGCCAAAAGCAACATTCTGCTGATCGGGCCGACGGGCTCCGGTAAGACGCTGCTGGCGCAGACGCTCGCGCGCCTGCTCGACGTTCCCTTCGTGATTGCCGACGCCACCACCTTGACCGAAGCGGGCTACGTCGGTGAGGACGTCGAAAACATCATCCAGAAGCTGTTGCAGAAGTGCGATTACGACATCGACAAGGCGCAGCGCGGCATCGTCTACATCGACGAAATAGACAAGATTTCGCGCAAGAGCGACAACCCATCGATCACCCGTGACGTATCCGGCGAAGGCGTTCAGCAGGCGCTGCTCAAGCTGATCGAGGGCACGATCGCGTCGGTGCCGCCGCAGGGCGGGCGCAAGCACCCGAACCAGGAGTTCGTCCAGGTCGACACCACGAACATTCTTTTTGTCTGCGGCGGGGCGTTCGACGGCCTGGAGAAGATCATTCGCCAGCGCACCGCGAAGACGGGGATCGGCTTCGGCGCCGAGGTGTTGAGTCCCGACGACCGCAAGGACTTGAGCCGGTTGTTGCGCGAGACCGAGCCCGAGGATCTGATCAAGTTCGGCCTGATTCCAGAGTTCGTCGGCCGCCTGCCGGTGGTCGCGACGCTGGAAGAGCTCGACGACGCGGCGCTGATTCAGATTCTGGTCGAGCCCAAGAATGCGCTGATCAAGCAGTACCACAAGATGTTTCGCATGGAAGGCGTCGAGCTCGAGGTCCGGGAACCGGCGCTGCGCGCCATCGCCAGTAAGGCGCTCGCTCGCAAGACCGGCGCGCGCGGCTTGCGCTCGATACTGGAACAGGTATTGCTCGATGTCATGTACGACCTGCCGTCGCAGACCAATCTTTCGCGCGTCGTCGTCGACGAAGCGACGATTGCCAACGACGGCAAGCCACTGCTCATGTTTGCCGAGTCACCCAAGGTTGCGGCGGCTCATTAGCAATCTGTCACGCGTCGGCGCGGGATTGGGCGCCGAGACATACGGAAGTAGGGTCAATACCCCGCGCTTGCCGCGCGGCCAGTCGGCTTGAAGAGGCCGCCGGACGACCCCACCTTCGCCTTACCGCGTCCATCCTGTAGTTGGACAATGAGGCACAATCAGGGACTTTGAGGGACACCGAACCGCCATGGGCAACGATCTACCTACGCTTTCCTCCGCGCTGACGCCTTTCCCGCTGCTGCCGTTGCGGGACGTCGTCGTGTTTCCACACATGGTGATTCCGCTGTTCGTCGGCCGTCCGAAGTCGATCAAGGCCCTTGACGTGGCCATGGAAACAGGAAAGCACATCCTGCTCGTCGCGCAGAAGTCCGCCGCCAAGGACGAGCCTTCGGCAGAAGACCTCTACGACATCGGCAGCGTCGCGACCGTGCTACAAATGCTGAAGCTCCCCGACGGCACGGTGAAGGTGCTGGTCGAAGGCACCCAGCGGGCGCGAATCGTGAGCATCGATGACGTCGGCGACTATCTTTCCGCCGACGCGACGCTGCTCGCCGCGCTCGAAAGCGGCGCGCACGAGATCGAAGCGATGCGCCGCGCGCTGCTCAGCCAGTTCGATCAATACGTCAAGCTGAACAAGAAGATTCCGCCGGAGATCCTGACCTCGATGTCGGGTATCGATGACGGCGGGCGCCTTGCCGATGCCATCGCCGCGCATCTGCCGCTGAAGCTCGAGCAGAAGCAGGAGATCCTCGAGATGCAGGACGTCGGCAAACGGCTCGAGCACCTGCTGGGCCTGCTCGAAGGCGAGGTCGACATCCTCCAGGTGGAGAAGCGCATCCGGGGCCGGGTCAAGCGGCAGATGGAAAAGAGCCAGCGCGAGTATTACCTGAACGAGCAGGTCAAGGCGATCCAGAAGGAGCTCGGCGAGGGCGACGACAACGCCGACCTCGACGAAATGGAGAAGAAGGTCAAGGCCGCCAAGATGTCGAAGGAGGCCGAGGCCAAAGCCATGACCGAGCTCAAGAAGCTGAAAATGATGTCGCCCATGTCGGCGGAAGCGACGGTGGTGCGCAACTTCGTCGACACACTGCTCGGCCTGCCGTGGAAGAAGAAGAGCAAGATCAACAAGGATTTGTCGAACGCAGTCAAGGTCCTCGACGCGGACCATTACGGCCTGGAGAAAGTCAAGGAGCGCATCGTCGAATATCTCGCGGTGCAGCAGCGCGTCGACAAGCTCAAGGCGCCGATACTGTGCCTGGTCGGTGCGCCGGGTGTGGGCAAGACCTCGCTCGGACAGTCGATCGCGCGGGCCACCAACCGCAAGTTCGTGCGCATGTCGCTGGGCGGCGTGCGCGACGAGGCCGAGATCCGCGGCCACCGCCGCACGTACATCGGCTCGATGCCCGGCAAGATCCTGCAGAACATGACCAAGGTCGGAGTCAGGAACCCGCTGTTCCTGCTCGACGAAGTCGACAAGATGGGCATGGACTTTCGCGGCGACCCATCCTCGGCGCTGCTGGAAGTGCTCGATCCGGAGCAGAACAACACTTTCGTCGATCATTACGTCGAGGTCGAATTCGACCTTTCGGACGTAATGTTCGTCGCCACCGCCAACACGCTTAACATTCCGGCGCCGCTGCTCGACCGGATGGAAGTCATTCGCCTCTCGGGCTACACCGAGGACGAGAAAGTCGCCATCGCCAAGCAGTACCTGGTGCCCAAGCAAATGAAGAACAACGGGCTGAAGTTAAACGAGCTCCACATCGCCGACTCGGCGCTGCGCGACATCACGCGCTACTACACGCGCGAAGCGGGGGTCCGAGCGCTCGAGCGCGACGTCTCCAAGATCTGCCGCAAGGTCGTCAAGGCGCTGCTCCTGAAAGCGAGCGAGGGCAAGACCCGCGCCGCCAAGAGCCCAGTGGAGGTCAGCGCCAAGAATCTCGACAAATATCTCGGTGTGCGCCGCTACACCTACGGCATCGCCGAGAAGAAGAACCAGGTCGGACAGGTCACCGGGCTCGCCTGGACCGAAGTCGGCGGCGATCTGTTGACGATCGAGGCGGTGGCGCTGCCGGGCAAGGGCAAGACGACCACCACCGGCAAGCTCGGCGAAGTCATGAACGAGTCGATCGCTGCGGCGCTGTCGGTCGTGCGCCATCGCTCCAAGCAACTCGGTGTCGCGGCGGATTTCTACACCAAGACCGACCTGCACATTCACCTGCCCGAGGGCGCCACGCCGAAGGACGGACCGAGCGCCGGCACCGCCATCTGCACGGCGATCGTGTCGATACTCACCGGCATTCCGGTGCGCGCCGACGTTGCCATGACCGGCGAGATCACGCTGCGTGGCGAGGTGCTGCCGATCGGCGGGCTCAAGGAAAAGCTCCTCGCGGCGGGGCGCGGCGGCATCAGGCAGGTGCTGATTCCCGAGGAGAACGTCAAGGACCTGGTCGAGATCGGCGACGAAATCAAGAACCGGCTTGAGATACATCCGGTGCGATGGATCGAGCAGGTGCTTCAGTACGCGCTCGAGCGGCAGCCTACGCCGATCGAGGACGTCGCGGTGGAACCTGCCGCGGTACCGGCGCCGCCGGTCGACGCGCCCGTCGTGGTCACGCCTGCCCCGGTCATCAAACACTAGTCGCATCACATCGAATTCGGCAACCGGCGTCACACTTCGCCGAGTTCACGGCCCCTCGTCCTGAAGGCGCGCTGCGGCGGTGGCGCGATCCGTGCGCAACGCACTGCAACGACCGGTGACCCGCGGCGATGACGATATCGCCGCATTTTTTTACAGTTGCAATTCGCACATCGATCGTGAAGATACGCGCATGAGACGCTTGACTGAGGTTTTCGCGATTGCTATAAAGTACGTCCGGAGATCGAATCTGCCGCGCTTCGCACAAACGTGCGTGCCACCGTCTCCCTCCAGTATCCAAAGGGGCCATTCGTGAACAAATCTGAACTGATCGATGCTATTGCCAAGCACGCGGACATTTCAAAGGCTGCGGCGGGGCGGGCGCTCGATGCGACGGTGAACTCGATCAAGAACTCGCTCAAGAAGGGCGACATCGTCACGCTGGTCGGTTTCGGTTCGTTCTACGTGGGCAAGCGTACGGCGCGACAGGGTCGCAATCCGCGCACCGGCGCTGCGATCAAGATCAAGGCCGCCAAGGTGCCGAAGTTCCGCGCTGGCAAAGCCCTCAAGGATTCGGTAAACTAACGGGCTTTTCCGCGTGCCGGCTCGCTCATTTGGCAAATTAGTTCACAAGTGGGTTGGCAAATGCGCAGGAAAGCCGCGGTCCGGCAGTTCGCGCATTTGGGATAGGAAATCACGAGCCGACGGCGCCGACGCGGGTGCTTAGCTCAGTTGGTAGAGCGTCGCCCTTACAAGGCGAATGTCGGGAGTTCGAGCCTCTCAGCACCCACCAGCAGATCCGGGAGTGGTAGTTCAGTTGGTTAGAATACCGGCCTGTCACGCCGGGGGTCGCGGGTTCGAGTCCCGTCCACTCCGCCAATATTCGTAATAAAATCAAGCTATTCGAAAAGCCCGCGTGACCGGGGCTTTTCGTTTTGTGCCACTTTTGTGCCACTTTTCCTTCTGCGGCGCCTGATTCATGCGGCTTATGCTGCCTTGCGGCGAATGATCGTCAACGGTACGGTCGTGCGACGCTCGGTTTCAAGAACGCGCTCGGCAGCTTCAATCAGGCGCACGATCTCGGCAACCATATAGCGTTGCGTCACGGTTCTTGGCCGGTGCCCGAGCAGGACTTGGCAGTCGCCGAAGGTCGTCCCAGCGGCCTCAAGGCGATGACCGAACGTGTGCTTTAAATCGTGTACGCGCACGTTCGCATAGCCTGATGGCGCCGGTTCTCGCTTAAGTTCTTGCCACTTTTCTGCCGCGCGAGACCGTGCGAGACGCCAAGCTCGTTGTGTCATTCTGGGAAGGGGCCCGCCCTCGTGGGGAAAGACCCATACCGGATGCAGGGCACGCTGGCCTTCGATGACACTTCGAGCCACGCCGTTAAGCACAACCAGACGATCGTAGCGGTTCTTGACGCCGGAGTTGGGTCTGCGCCCGCCGAAATTCCATGGGATCAGGAAGACGGAGGTGCCTAGTTCCGGTACCTCGACTTCGTAGTCCCAGCGCAGCAAGCAGACCTCCTGTTCCCGGCAACCCGTGTTCACCTTGTACAGAGCCATCTTGTGCAGGTAGACGGGCAACTCGGCCAACAGCAGCCGTTGTTGCTCCCACGTTAACGGGTAGGGCACGCGCTGCGTTTCGCGCTCATTCAGCGTGGTCAACAGCGGTGGCGTCTCGAGCTAGGTGAGATCGTTCTCGTCGCGCCACTTCATCGCCGCCAAACGCAACACCCGTCGTACACGTGAGAGCACGATGTTGATCGTCCTATTGCTCAGCTCACGCGCTCTCCAGTCGGCGACTAACGGTGCAAGGGTGCCGTCATGGATGCTCTTCAGCGGCAAATGCCCAATCCAGGGATCAACCTGTTTGAACGTAATTGCAATGTCTCCGATCGTCGACAAGTGTCGGTGCTCCATCAAAAACTTCGCCGCCGCTTCCCGAAAAACGCGCGCTGGCCGAACACCGAACCGTTGCGCATCCCTGATCTCATTCAATCGCTTGATCAGGACGTGCTCGGCCTTTGCGTACTCGTTCTTACCGTAGCCAGTGCTTTGACGAACTCGTCCATACCCTTCGATTTGCTTCCAGATCCACCAGGTCCCTCCACGAAGCTGGAGGCCTGGCATTTTTGTGCGGGCCATTTCGAATCTCCTTTCTTGGCTGGCCGCCCGCAGCGAATGGAAGTTTCGGATAATTGCGTCGGCGGGTCAATTGAAGTTTCAGGTGCATGATTCCTCTGATCACGAAACCATTCGTCGGCGATTGCGTCCAGTTGCGCGCGATCCACACCCTTGCCTTTCTTGCCGATACCGATCACTCGGAGTCGCGGCCTGACCATCCGGTCGAAGACCTCCCGGCTCATGCCTAAGTAACCGGGTGCCTCACCGATTCGAAGAATTCTCGGCAACACGGCGTGTTTCATTACGAGCCCTCGCGGCGACCAAAACGCCTGCGCTGTTCTCTGCGCGGGCAAGGTCATTCAGTGGAATCGCGCTTCATCGTCATCCCGCGTTGGATTCCAGGAAACGCGAGGGAGCGGAGATCGATCGCGCAGTCGCGCACTGTCATCTCAAGCGGTCGTGCGGGGATCGGGCTTGCTGCAGTCGAGCGGCGGGACGGGCGTTGAACGCGCGTGCAGGAAGTTTCGCGGGCAGCGGGCATTCGAACTGAGTGTCGGATGCCAACAGCTTGGTCTTTGGTAGGTGGGACGAACTACGCGAGTGGACGCGTGCCGCCGCCACGTCGCAGGTCAAGGCGAACACCAATTGGGAAACTTGATCTGACGGCGCGAAGGAGTTTGCTCACACGCGTGTACGTGCGCGAAAAGAAAAAGGCCCCCGGTCCTTGCGAACTGAGGGCCTTGCTGCGTGACGAACCG
>JRHI01000763.1_pt1 | contig 32586 bp, 24 predicted proteins | sample 215371 | NCBI WGS metagenome assembly JRHI01 (sample SAMN02929681, study PRJNA255918) | sediment metagenome | biome: cave system; feature: Ice Cave; material: Sediment; isolation source: sediment from deep within a dark volcanic ice cave with no known source of... ...
CTTGTGCTCTCATTAGCGGCATGCGGCGATAGTCGTGTCTCAGAAAAAACAAATGATCATTTCGTATCCGTTACGATCACAAATGAGCAGATAGATATTCCTGTTCCGGATCCGGTGCCCGTGCATGGCAGCCACGCTGTGATTCATTGGGAGATAAAGACAGCGGGATATACATTTCCAGACGACGGAATTGTGGTTGTGGACGACGCCGGCAACGAATTCAGTGGTGGACACACTGCCGAACACGGGATCAAGTTCCACCTGAACGATAAGAACTCGTTTAGCAAGACATACAAATATACAATCAAGATACTGAAGGGCTCGGCTCCACTCCCGCCCCGAGACCCAACGATAGCGAATGGTTAGCTCAGTTAAACGGGAGTTTGGTCTGACCGCGATTGCAGCGTTCTTCTCAGCCTTGCAATGAGCGTGAAGCGGCTATAGACAGGCTTTTGTGTTTATTCTCGATACTGCGACCAAGTGACTCGTCCGTCGAAAATAGCTGATCAAGTGCGGATTTCCAGCCATGCGCGGGCTTCAACGTCGGCTGCGTCTGACAACAGCGCGCGCCCGCCGGCCTCCGCCGCCGCAAAGAGCTGTGCACCCAACGCCTCTCGAGCCTTCTTTATCAGCGGTAAGAGAAACGCTTCGTCTGCGGGATCGCGATGAAGGCCCGTCGCTCCGGCCAGCGATTCAGCGGCGCCAAAAAACCGTGCCGCTTGCTCCCATTCGTTGCGCACGACCGCGAGCCCCGCGGAAACTTCCAGCACGCTTTGGCCGGCGGGTTTCGAACCAGTTTCTTGAGCGATCGAAAGCGCCTTGAAAAGTAACTCTTGTGCCTTTTCCCGCTCTCCGCGCCCGATGGCCACCATCGCTAGATTGAGAAGACCAATCGCGATACTCTCTTCGTCGCCAAGATCGCGGGCAAGCGCGAGAACATTTTCGTAGAGGGGCTCCGCTTCGTCCAGCGTCCCTTCGACTCGATGAAGCTGCGCCAACGCGTTCATGGCGGCAGCAATCTCGAACTTGTTGCCCAGTTGCCGTGCCAGCTCGAGTGCCTCTCCTAAGTGCCGGCGTGCCGCGGAAACATCTGCCTGCCCGAGACACGCCATTCCAAGCGGCTGGAGCACGATGGCGACACTTCTCGTGTCTCCGAGATCACGGGCGATTTCGAGGCTTTGCTCAAGAAACTGTTGCGCTTCAGAGTAGCGGCCCATGTAATAGCAGAACTGTCCCGCGGTGAATAACCCACGACAGCGCAGGAGACTTCCGCTCTGCGAACCGCTGCGCACAAGGGCTTCCATGGTCACTCGAAGTGCCAGCTCCAGTAGGCCGCGATTGATCCAAAATGGCTTGGTCGCATGTACCAATCGCAGCCCTAGCTCTATTCCTCCTTCCGCTCGGTTGCACCACGAATACGCGGCCAGTAGATTTTCCCGCTCGAGATCGAGTCGCGCGAGCCACGTTCCCTGCTGAGGCCCTGTCAATTCCTGCCTAGCCTTCTCCGTGAGCTCTACATAGAAAGTGAGATGCCTTGTACGAGATCCATCTTCTTCGCCCGAATCGCTTAGCCGTTCCTGCGCATATTGCCTCACCGTCTCGAGCAGCCGGTAGCGCATGCCTTCGGCCTCCAACGTCACCAGAGACTTTTCGACTAGATTTGTCAGCAGATCCAGTACGTTCGCTTTTTTCACGTCGCCATCGCCGCCAACCGCTTCAGCCGCTTCGAGGGCCCATCCTCCGGCGAAGACGGAAAGACGCCGCAGCAGCGCCCGTTCGTGATCCGTCAATAGGTCGTAGCTCCAGTCGATCGAGGCGCGCAAGGTCTGCTGGCGCGGCAAAGCAGTGCGGTCACCCCGAGTGAGCAATCCAAAACAGTCGGTAAGACGCGCAGCGATTTCCTCCACTGAAAGTGCGCGCACAAGTGCGGCGGCCAGTTCTAGCGCCAGTGGAATGCCATCGAGTTGCTGACAGATGTCTGCGACTGCTGTTGCGTTCGTTTGGATCACTTGAAATCCAGGCTGCACCGCGCGCGCACGTTCGACGAACAAGCGTATCGCTTCAAATTGCTCCAACGTTTCGAGAGTGATCGTCGCGTTTGGATCCGGCACGGAGAGGGGCGAAACGGGATAGGTCGTCTCGCCCTTAACGCGCAGGTGCTCGCGGCTCGACGCGAGAATCTTCAAATCAGGACCTGATTGCAGCAACTGGATGGACAGCTCTGCGCAGGCGCGGAGCAAATGCTCGCAATTGTCGAGAATGAGCAGCAGTCTCCGATCGCTGACGTGTTTCACCAGTGCTTCCAGGACGGGACGGCCCGCTTCTTCCTTGACTCCGAGGACCAACGCTGCCGCTTGCGGCACGAGGTGCTCATCGGCCACGGGCGCGAGGTCGACGAACCAGACCCCGTCGGGATAGTCGTCGAGCACTTCGGCTGCGACCTGCAGCGAAAGCCGCGTCTTGCCGAGGCCGCCTGCGCCAAAGAGCGTCAACAGTCGGGTGTTGCCCAACTGTCTCCTGACGTCGGCCAGCTCGCGCTCGCGGCCGACGAAGGAGCTTACTTGTTGTGGAAGGTTGTTCGGCCTTGCTTCCAGGGAGCGCAGCGCGGGGAAATCCCGTCGCAGCTGAGGATGAACCACCTGGTACACGCGCTCGGGACTCGCCAGATCGCGCAGCCGCACGTTGCCCAGATCTCGCAAGGCGACGCTGGCAGGTAATCGATCGCCGACCAGAGCCGCCACAGCCTGAGACAGCAGCACCTGTCCGCCGTGTGCGGCGCTCATGATGCGCGCGGCACGATTGACGCCGCTGCCGAAGAAGTCATTGTCGCGACGCTCATCCACGCCCGCGTGCATACCGCAGCGAACCTGGAGCGCCACGCCTTCGGTGGCTTTGGGTTCGGCGATTGTTCGCTGCAACTCCAGCGTTGCAAGCAGGGCGTCGAGAGGATCGGCGAACACGGCGTGGACGCCATCACCGCTCATTTTCACCACCGTGCCTCGGTTGCCTTCCACACAAGCGCGAACGATCGTGTCATGGCGAGCCAGCGCCGGTCGCATTTTGTCCGGCTCGGTTTCCCACAAGCGAGTGCTGCCCTCGATATCGGTAAAGAGATAGGTCGTGACTGCGGGTCGATCGTGCACGCCCGGGCCCCCTTGAGCCAGCGATTACAGGGTGCCTACTCTACGGCAGCGGCGCGGCCCAGACTAGCGGTCGCCTTGGGCGGTGATCCGCGGCACCGCCTCGGTGCGGCGTGCCCGTCATCAGTGCGCGCGGCACTCGCCGCACGAATAGGCCCGCTCGAACGCTTCTTCCGATGCCTACCAGTGAATCCCCTGCGTCAGCTGCGCAAACGCCATCTGCTCGGCAGAGAGCTGTCCTTCGCCCTCCTTCTTTCCCTTCGCGGCCGCGGAGTCGGGGAACATGTTGAATGCCGTATTGAGCATGATTTGCGTCAGCCTCGGCGCGATTGCGTGCGCGACGGCGCCGGCAACTCCCAGCCGCGTCGCGATGCGCACCGGTTTGTAAACGATTGCCTCGACGACCAGGTCGGCGGCCTCCTCGGGCGACAGCGTCGGCACGTTCTCGTACATCTTGGTCGGCGCAATCATCGGCGTGCGCACCAGGGGCATGTTGATGGTGGTGAAGCTGATCCCCTTGTCCACGAACTCGGATGCGGCGCACGCCGCGAATGAGTCGAGCGCAGACTTCGACGCGACGTACGCGGAAAATCGCGGCGCGTTGGACAGCACCCCGATCGAGGAGATATTGATGATCTGGCCGCGCTTGTTCTCTATCATCTTCGGCAGAAATCCCATGATCAAACGAAGCGCACCGAAGTAATTGAGCTGCATCGTCCGCTCGAAATCGTGAAAGCGATCGAACGAGTTGATGATTCCACGACGGATGGAACGGCCGGCATTGTTGATCAAGTAATCGCAGGAGCCGTGATCCTTGAGCACTCTGGCGACCAGCGCATCGCAAGACGCGAGCTCCGAGACATCGGAGGCGTAAATCCACGCCTTGCCGCCCGCGGCTTCGATCTCCTTCTTGGTTTCGACCAGCTTTTCCTCTCCGCGCGCGACCAGCAGCACCTTCGCGCCGGCCGACGCGAGCTTCAGCGCCGTCGCCCTGCCGATGCCGGAAGAGGCGCCGGTAACGAGCACGGTCCGATTCCGGACGCGGCCCGCGAGGCTTCGGTCTATGAACAGATCGGGGTCGAGGTTGCGCTCCCAGTAGTCCCAGATTCGCGGCGCGTAACCTTCAAGCGGAGGCACGGCAATGCCGGAGCCTTTCAGCGCCTTGGCCGCTTCGCGATTGTCGTAGCGTGTCGGCCAATTCACGAACTCGAACACGTCTTTTGGAATGCCCAGATCCTTGAGCACCGCTCGAATCATCCGTTTGATGGGCGCCAATGATCCCAGCCCATAGAGGATCGGCGCCGGGATGAAGCCGAGCATCCGCGCGTTGATGCGCAGAGTCATCTGCGGGGCATGCGCTGCCTTGGCAAAGATGTTCAGCACCTCGCCGATGCGATGCGGCTCCGGATCGGTAAGGTGGAAGCACTTTCCGTCGAGGCCTTTCTTGTGCGCGAGATGATCCATCGCGTCGGCGACGAAGTCGACCGGCACGATGTTGATGCGCCCACCCTCGATGCCTATGGTCGGCATCCACGGCGGCAGCATGTTGCGCAGCCGCTGTATCAGCTTGAAGAAATAGTAAGGTCCGTCGATCTTGTCGATATAGCCGGTCTGCGAATGGCCGACCACGAATGCCGGGCGATAGATGCGCCAAGGGCGCTTGCACTCCTTGCGCACGATGCCTTCGGACAGATGCTTGGTGCGAAAATAGGGGTGGTCCAGCTCCTCGGCTTCCTCGAACATATCCTCGCGGAACGTTCCTTCATAGAGGCCGGCCGCGGCAATCGAGCTAGCGTGATGGAAGCAGCCGACCTCAATTGCCTGGGCGAGCTCGACTGCGCGATGCGTGCCGTCGATGTTGGCAAGCTGCTGGTCCTCGGCGCTGGCGTTCAGGTCGTAAATCGCGGCCAGATGGAACATGTGCTTGATCTTGCCTCTGAGCTTTTTCTTGTCGCCATCGCTGACGCCCAAATCGGGTTTGCCAAGATCGCCGAGCACGGCGACGACCTGCTTTTCGTCCGCGTTCCAGGTCTCGCGCAGCGCGTCGAGCTTCTTCTGCGACTCCTTGCGCACGAGAACATAGACGGGCTCGCCGCGCTTGAGCAGATTCTCGACCAGAAAGCGGCCGATGAAGCCGGTGCCGCCGGTGACGAAGTAGGCCATCGCTTTTTCCCTCCTCGAAGACTTTCGGGCTGCGCTCTGTTGACGCTTGCGTGTAGCGAGCGAACTGCCGCCTGCGGTTGTTGCCGCCGGTATCCGCGTACGCTTTTGCGTCCCATTATACCGAGCCTCTATCGCTCCGATATCGTCGCAGGAGAGGCAATCGATGCACGCTTTAGAATGATTTCTCTAACACCCTCGCATACAATGGTTGATAGCCGGCGCTTGTCGCCGCACTCCCGAGGAGATCAGCATGCTCAAGAAAGCCAAGGCGGAAGCGCAAGGTAGCCGCAAGCAGGGCGGCGGAGAAAGGGGAATTCCCAAAGCGGTGCTCGAATCTTCGCACCAGATCTGGCTGGCGGGATTAGGCGCCTTTGCCAAGGCCCAGCAGGGTGGAAAGCAGGTCTTCGACATGCTGGTCAAGCAGGGCGAAGTCCTGGAAGCCAAGACGCGCAGCGCAGCATCGCAGACGGCAGACGCCGCACGGGAGGCGGCGAAAGCCAAGGCCAAGGAAATGCAGACCATGGCCGGCGGGACGTGGGACAAGCTGGAGCAAGTTTTCGAAGATCGCGTCTCCCGCGCGCTGGCTCGGCTCGGCGTCTACACGTCCTCGGATGTCGAGAAGCTTAGCGAGCGCGTCAACGAATTGTCGGAAGCGGTCAACGCCTTGCTCAAGGCGCACGGCGTTCGCCGTCCGCCGGCGTCTCCGATGCGTGGAACGGCGAAGGGTGCGGCGCGCAGTGCGACAGGGACCGCATCCAAGACCGCTTCCGGCGACACCAAGACCGCGTCGAGTACCGTGCCGTCCGCACCCAAGAAGGCGAAGAAGACTCTCAAAACGGCGACATAGCTTGCCAAGGCCGCGCTGAAGTAGCATCCGCGTCGATGCCTGATCCGGGCGACCTCTGCTGACCCGCCGCATAGAGAGGAAATGCGTGAGGTTTTCCTTGCCTTAGTGCCGCACCATCGGCTCCTCGGCTTGCCCCGAGGGCGCTGCAGTCTTGTCTCCCACAAATTGCAACGGTCGCGCTCGGTCCGGCATGTCGAATATTCCGTATGGATTTCCCAGCCGCATTGGGCTAACCTTCCAAGGCTTCAAAACACTTTATGCCCCGTGTGACTTGTGCCTACTATCCAAGCCTCGATGCGACTAACGCGCGCTTTCGCGATCCTCCTGATGCTCGTCCCGCTATCGACGAGCCCGGCGCTTGCGCAGGATTTCAAATTCTCCAAGCCGGATGAATCTGACCGAATCGAAAAAGAGGCGCGCGAGGACCGCATCGCCGACCAGTTGTCGACCCCTTGTCGCGCCGGCATCAAAAACAAAAAGATCATGGTGGTGATCGGGGAAAGGCAGTCCAACGGCGTCATCGCAGCGCAGCAGCAGAACTATGGCCGGCACTTTCAGGCGATCAATTCGCGCCTTCGCGGGCTCGGCCTCAAGACCGTCACGCCCGAGGAGATCAAGAGGCAGGTCGCCCAAGCCGAAATCGACGCCTACTTTCGCAACGATCCGGACGCGGCGCTTGCCGCTTCGAGGAGGCTCGGCGCGAATTTCGTGCTGCGCGGTCTGATCTCATCGCAAGCCACCAGGAATCCGATGATGGCGGTGAATCAGGTGTCGGTAAACATGGGTTTCACCCTGACCGGGAGCAACGGGCGGGTGATCTCCAATGTAGATGCCAACTCCAGTTCGTATGCAGGCGCGGACGTGCAGCGCATGGCGCTGACGCTTGTCAACGAAAAAGCAGACGAAGTCGTGGCCGAGCTGTACTCCGACTATTGCAGGAGTGCGGGACTCGCCGCTGGGAATAGACCGGCGCCGAAGTGACGCCGCATGTGTTCGAAATCGACTTGAACTTCACAGGGAGTATTTGCAATGAGCAATCACACCACCATCCGGATGACGAAGCTTGCGCTCGGCGCGGTCCTGATCGCGAGCGCATCGCTGGCGCTGGCGCAGCCGCGATTTGGCAATCCCTCGCCGACCGCGGGAAGCGACACGTCGCAGAAGGCAAATGCCTCCGCCGACCAGGCCCTCTACCAGTCCGTCGAATACGTCAACAAGAACAAACGGGGCCCGGCGCTGGTCGTCATTCCCGGCGAAATCAAGAGCAACAATGCGACCTTCCTGCAAAAGTTCACGGCTAACAACATCGCGGACTTCGGCGAGGTCGAGCTCTCGAGCGCCAATTTTCAAGTGCTCGAGCGTTCCAATCTGGGCCCCCTCCTCAAGGAATTCGAGCTCGCCTACAACCTCGGCGATCCGGACCAGGCACGCAAGTACTTGCGCATGGGCAAGCTCAAGACGACCAAATACGTGGTGAAGTTCGACATTCTCAAGACGGAGCAGGTCGCGGCAGCACAACAGGGCTTCGACGGTCACGCACTCGGTCAGATGGCCGGGCTCCTTGGCGGCTATGGGCGCGGCGCCTCCGCTGCCAGCATCGGCGTCGGCTCGGTGCAAACCACCGAGTCAAGCGGCGTATGGATCATCGGCATGCGCTACAAGATCATCAATGCGGAAACCACCGAGCAGGTGGCGACTGGCTACACGGAAGAGAAGATGGAGGTCGGGGCAAAATCGAGCTCGGTTTTGGGCGTGTCGCAAGCCCAACAGGGCGGCGTCTCGCTCGATACGATGGTGCAACGTCTGGTCCAGAAGTCGGTGTGGGAAATCGATAACAAGTACAAGTGATGCGCTGACCGGGAAGGTCCACGACGCCGGCGTTGCCGGCGTCGCTGCATTCGGTGCCGGTGCCCGCTGACGTCGCCGCTTTCGGAGTTGAACGAGGAACGATGCATGGCAGAGATCAGCAGCCTCGGCAAGTACGAGATCCGACGCGAGATCGGTCGCGGTGCGATGGGTGTGGTTTATGAAGGTTACGATCCGTTCATCAAACGTGTCGTAGCGCTGAAAACGATCCGGGCCGATCAGTTGTCCGGCGAAGACTCGGAGAATGTGATCGCGCGGTTTCGCCGCGAAGCACAGGCCGCCGGGCGCTTGAGTCACCCCAACATCGTTTCAATCTACGATTTCGGCGAAGAAGCGGGCGCCTGGTTCATCGCCATGGAGTTCGTCAAGGGCCGTGAGCTCAAGGAAGGCTTCGAGGCCAATGAGCGGTTCACGACGGCGAGCATCGTGCGGATCATGTCGGAGATCCTCGAGGCGCTCGACTATTCGCACCGCCAGGGTGTCATACACCGCGACATCAAGCCCGCGAACATTTTTATGCTGTCCGACGGCTCGGTGAAGGTCGCCGACTTCGGCATTGCGCACATCGAAGCGTCCAATCTGACGCAGGTCGGGGCCGTGATGGGCACGCCGGCTTACATGTCGCCGGAACAGATCATGGGTCTACCGGTGGACGGCCGGTCGGACCTGTTCTCGGCCGGCGTCATCCTCTACCAGTTTCTGACCGGCGAGCGCCCATTCTCGGGTTCGGCGGCGACCACGATGCAGAAGGTGCTCAAGGAGGATCCGCTGCCGCCGTCGAGCCTCAATGTGCAGGCTCCGCTCGAGATGGATGGGATCGTGCGCAAGGCGCTCGCCAAGCGTCCCGATGACCGCTTTCAGACCGCCGGCGAATTTGCCGCCGCCATTCGTGCCGCCGTCCCGGCAATGCCCGTCAGCAACGCCGAAGAGACCCTGATCACGCCGCCTGCTCAAGCTGCGCCGGTGGCGAGCGTCGACAAAACGCTGGTAAGGAGCGAGGCGACCATCGCTCCTCCACCGACGACGCCCATCCCGATGCAGCCGCCGCAGCCAAAGTCGCACACGCCTATGGTTGCCGCCATCGTCGGCCTGACCGTCATCGTGCTCGGCGCGGGCGCATGGTATACGTACCAGCGTCAAGCGAGCGACAGCGTGAGGGCCGGACAGGGCCCAACGCCGCAGTCGGCCGTATCGACGGCACCCGCTTCACCCCCGACCGCGGCACCCGCTACCCCGACGGCAGCGCTCAAGTCCGACCCTGGCACGATGCTGATCTCGGCGGTGGGACTGATCGATCCGAACGACCCGCGCTATCAGAACGACAAGGCATTGCTGCAAAGCGACCTGCGGGCGGATTCCAAGGGCCAACTGATCGAGAAAGCGTTGGCGCTCTTGCTCGACACGAAGTCGCTGGCCAAGAATTACGACGTGCTCAAGGACAAGCTTTTGTCGAAGAGCGGCAGCTACATTACGACCGTCGTCCGGGAAAGCGAGCCGCGCATGGGCAAGGACGGCTTGATGTCGATCACGACCCAGGCCGTGGTGAACGTCAAGGCAGTTCAGAAATCGCTCAACCAGATGTCCCGCGAGGAGCGCATCGAGCTTATCCGCGCCAACGGCAATCCCAAGGTAGCGGTGCAGATCTCGGTGCGCGATGCCGATCAGCCGAGTGCCCCGCCGCAGACCTCGCCCGTAGCGGAGAATATTCTCAAGGAACGCATCAAGTCGTTCGGATTTCGCACCTGGTCGGAACGCGAGTCCGGCGCTGACAAGGGCGCCGATTCTCTGATTCAGGGCGAGGCGAGGATCAAGAAGCTCTCCGCGCGGCTCGAGGCTTCGGGCCTGACCGTGACCAAGTACGCGCTGACCTCCTGGACCGTGAAATGCATCGATCGCGAGACCGGCGAGGAAATCTACTACAACACGACCCTGCCGAAGGGCGTCGGCAGCTGGGCAAGCGAGGAGGAGGCGTTGAAGGCGATAGGCTCGAAGGTCGCGGAGGAATTCTCGCGCGACTTTTTTCTTCAGCACGTCAGCGTGACCGGACAGAAGGTTACGCTGACCGTGCAGGGAATGCCGGATGCGGCGGCGGAAGACCTGCTCGCACGCGAGCTTGTAGGATTGCCGGAAGTCATTACCGCGGTACCGCGGCCGCCGGCCAACCCTCGAAGCTATGACCTGCAGCTTGCGGGTAGCGGTGCGGTCAGCGACGCTGTCACAATCGGCGTTCTGAAGCCGCTCAACGCGAAGCTCGGTCTGGAATGCTTCACCCTTGGCGGCATTGCCGGCGACCAGGTGTCGGTGGTGTTCGACAAGCGCTGCGCGGATGCTTCGGTTCTATCGCGGCTGGAGACGAACCCGCCAGCGGGGCTGTACGGCGCGCCGGCGGGTCGACAGAAAACGGTAGTGAAGAACCCGGAGACGCTCAGAAAGCTGATGATCTAATCGCGGTTCAGCTTCTCCACCTGCTTGATGTAGTTCTGCATCGCATCGTCCTTGGTCATCCCCTTGAGCTTGGTCCAGGCGTCGAACTTGGCGGCGCCGACGAAATCGAATCCGCCCGGGCGGTCGCCGGTGACATCGCCGTCGGTGCTCTGCTTGTAGTACGAGTACAGTTTCAGCAGCGTCGCGTTGTCGGGCTTCTTCTTTGCGTGTGCCGCTGCCGTGGTGGCGGCTTCGAATTTCGTCTTCAGGTCCTTCGGGGCGGCGGCCATGGTTTCTCCTGCGGTTGAGCCATTCACGTTTGGCGCGTTTTTAGAGCGCCGGGCTTCTGTGCTACTTTAACGCGACTCGCGAAGACTGAGCAATCCGCAAGCTGGCGCGACTGCCGATGCCTCCCACGCCCCCCGAAAAGCCAGAACGCATGTCCAGCGTCGACACGGCTTGGCTGCGCATGGATCGCCCCAGCAATCTGATGATGATCTGCGGCGTCCTGATCTTCGGCGAACACCTTACATTGGCGCGGCTGAAGGCGACATTGAGCGACCGCTTCATGCGCTTCAAACGCTTCCGCCAGCGTGCGGTACAAGCGCCGACCGGGGCGTACTGGGCGGATGACCGCAAATTGGACATCGGTGCCCACGTGCGGCGCGTCAAGCTGCGCGGCGCCGCCGGCAAGGCAGAGCTCGAAACGCTGGTGAGCGACTTGGTGGCCACGCCGCTCGATCCTTCGAAGCCGATGTGGCAGTTTCATCTCGTGGAAGGGTATGAGGGCGGAAGCGCCGTCGTCGTGCGTATTCATCATTGCTACGCAGACGGAATCGCATTGATCCAGGTGATGCTGTCGATGACCGACACTGACCGCGAGGGTCGCGTGCCGGGGCCGGTTCCGCCCCCGCCCAAGCACTCGGAATCGACCGGGGGCGACCCGCTTGCGGGCGCGCTCAAGAAGGCGACCAAGATGGGTTCCGTTTTGATCGAAAAAGGTGTCGGCTTTTGGCACGAGCCTGCCAAGGCAGTGGCCTTTGCCAAGAAGGGCAGCGCCTTTACCGAGGAGCTGGCGAAACTGGTTTTGATGGAGGAGGACTCGCGCACGTGCTTCAAGGGCAGGCCCGGCATTGCCAAGCGGGTTGCATGGGCCGATCCGATCACGGTAGCGGAGGTGAAGGCCGTCGGCCGCGCGCTCGACTGTTCGATCAACGACGTGCTGCTGTCGTCGGTTGCCGGCGCGCTGCGCTCGTACCTGCTGCTCGAAGGTGAAAGCGTCGAGGGCTTGAGCATCCGCGCCATGGTGCCGGTCAACTTGCGCCCGGCTGAGAAGGCCTGGAAACTCGGCAATCGCTTCGGCCTGGTTTTTCTCGACCTTCCGATCGGCATCGAAAACCCGGTCGAACGCCTTTATGCGATACGCGAGAACATGCGCGTGCTCAAGGGTTCGTATCAGCCGGTGGTGGCGTTGGGCGTCCTTGCGGCGATGGGCGCAGGTCCGAAGATCCTGCAGGAGCAATTGCTGGCGATGCTGGCCAGGAAAGCGACGGCGGTCATGACCAACGTTCCGGGTCCGCAACAGCCGCTCTACCTCGGCGGCGCCCTCATCGACAGCATGATGTTCTGGGTGCCGCAATCCGGCGATATCGGACTGGGCGTCTCGATCCTGTCGTACAACGGCGAGGTTCGATTCGGTGTCGTCGCCGATCGCGGGCTCTGTCCAGACCCCCATCGCGTGATCGAGCGCTTCATGCCCGAATTCGAAAAGCTCGTGCTGGCGACGCTTCTGTCGCCGTGGCCGTGGGAACAACCGCCAAGCGCGGCACAGATGGCCTACGCCGTGTCTTTGTAGCACCGGATTCATCCGGCCGATGTCTCATGCGAGCTCCGAACGGGCGAGTTCCACGTCGAGCCTTTCCATCGCATCCATAGGCTCACAGCGCGCGGCCTGTTCGTAGAGCTTGGTCGCCTCATCGAGCCGCGCCTTGTCGAAAAGCATGATCAATCCGTTTGCATATTCGATGCGGCTGATCGCCGAGTCGGGATTGAGCTTGAGCGCCTGCTGGTAGTGTTCCAATGCGGAGTCTTTTTTGGCGCCATAGGTCATCCCGGCGACCAGGCTGCCGACCTTGCTGATGACCTCGGCCTGATACGCACCGAACGCGGCATGCGCATCCGCGTGCGCGGGCGCAAGTTTCAACGCTCGGGTCAGCGCATCCTTTATCTTGCCGCCGAAGCCCTGTGCGAGGGCCTTCGCCACCGAAATGCCCTGGCTATACCTGCCCAGCGCGAACGCGTACAGGTAATGCGCGTTGGCGTCATTCGGCGCGGCGGCGCGACGCTCGTCGGCCCAGGCGGCGGCCTCCTCGAACAGCGCCAGCCGGGACTGCTCCACCTTGTCGATATAGTTGGCGTAAACCGTCTGCGCCTTGACCGCCGCGTTGACTGCCGTGCCGCCGGCGCCGCGACCGGCCTCGACGGCGCGCTGAAATTCTCCGGCGTGAAACGCCCGCCACGCCTCCTGCGCGGCGGCGTCCTTCGGATAGGCCTCGCAGTCGCCGCGATGAAGACGGCCCCAACTCTTCTTCAACGCCGCCCCCTCGTACACATACTCGCTCCCAACGTGCGGAAATTTCGCCCACTTCTTGGCCATCGATCCTCTCCTTCAGCAGTGATTACAGATAGTCCTGGCTCAGCCGATCGAGCAAGGCACGCGCCGGGCCCTGCATGAACGGCGCGATCAACGACAGCACCTGATACGCGGCGCGGTCGAGGTTGACCGCCGCGGCGTCGGGTTGTTGCGCGGAGATTCTCTGATAGGAGATCCAGAACGTTGCGACCAATGCCACATTTTCGGCGATGGCGGCGATCTCGCGCTCCGATGCGCGCATCGTGCCATCGTCGACCATGCTTCGGCACAGTGCCGATACGGTCGCCGTGCCGCGGCGCAAGATCGAGTCGAAGTGCGTCGTCAGCTTGCGGCTGCGTGACAGTATCTCGTCGAGATCGCGATAGAGAAACCGGTAGTCCCACATCGCTTCGAACAGCAGGTGCAGAAAAAGCCAGAGATCCTCGACATCGACGACGCCGCTGACGCGAGGATCGAGCAGCGCGTCGAGGCGGCGTTCGAGGGCCGCGAACAGCTCGCCGACGATCTCGTCCTTGTTGCGGAAATGATAATAGAGATTCCCAGGGCTGATGCCCATCTCATCGGCAATATCCGCGGTCGTGACGTTCGGCTCGCCGAGACGATTGAACATCACCAGACTGGTTTCGACGATCCGCTCGCGCGTGCGTCGCGGCCGTTTGCGTTCCGCCATGACGATATCGTGCTTGAGGTCGGCCTAGCGTGTGGCGACGAGCCAGGCTTCGAGTCGGTCCAGCGTATGCGACAAATCGCGAGCCGCCTGGCGTACGCCGGATTTGCGCGCCTTCAGCGGGCGGGTATCGATCAGCGCTGCGCCTATCGGCATCTCTGTGTCGGACAGAACCTCGATCTTCAGCCTGATGCCGTGTCTCGCGAGAAGAGTCTCCAGCGCTGTGCGGCGCGCAAACAGGCTTCGGCGCGTCTCGCGGTAGGCGGCCTCGCAAAGGTCCTTGCGCGCATAGCTGAAAATGGAGGCGAAGAACATGTCGGCATCTCGCGATCGGGTTCGAACAGAACGATGTCGGCATGGGGATATCGTGTCCCGTATCGGTCCATGCCGACTTTCATCCGCGAGTGAATGATCGCACGAAAGGTCTGCGCGAGGACTGTGGGCAGGCCGCCCTGGGCCAGCTTGTCGAGGCGACAAGGCGCGGCGCGCGAATTCGTCCAGTGCAGGCCACAGAAAAAGCGCCGGCGACAACGACGCATTGGCGCCGTCGTCGATGAAGCTGGATATATCGCGATGATCCGACTTGGCAAACTTACCGGGCTTTCCTGGATGTGTGCTTGACGCGGCGCGCTGCGGGTCTGGCGCGCTTGGATGCCGGCGACTTGGCGGCCTTGCGCGGTGTGCGCAGCTTGGCGACAGGCGATCTCCTGGTTAGCTTGACCGGCGCTTTCAATGTCGGCAACGCGGCGACCGCGGTGTCGGCGAGCGCGGTGACCGTGGCACGGACCTGCTCCCGGGTGCGATTCCAGATCGAGCTTGCGGTCGCGAGCGACGTTTCGACGCCGCTGCCGAGGACGCGGATCGCTTGCGTCTCGACGACTGAGCCTTCCTTGACCAGCGCGCGCAGGGTGTCGCCCGCATCGTTCTTTGCCCAATGACGGGCCACCGCGGCAGCCCCGAGGCCTGCGAGCCAAACCTGGCGCGATGCGGCGAACGCGGCGTCGGCAAGACGGCTGGCACTCATGTCGTTCATCGTTTGCTTTTGCATCATCTGCTCCTTGAATAGAGTGAAGTGAAGTGAAGTGAATCGAATGCGTGATTTGCAGCGAACAGAGGACACTCTATTTCAAAGTATTAGAGCAATCATCCTAATCGACGCGGCTTGAGCTGGGCGGCAAGCTCGGTCGCGAGCTTGGCCGTGATGCCATAGATCGACAGTTGTGGATTGGCGCCGATGCTGGTCGGGAAAAGCGAGCCATCGAGCACGTACAGATTCTCCAGGTGGTGATGGCGGCCGCTTGGATCGGTCACGGCACGCTTCGGATCAGGACCGAGGGGACAACCACCCATGACGTGCGCACTAACGACTGAAGCCTGCAAGGGCTCGAGCGCGAGCGTGTCGATGCCGACTTTGGCTGCCGACCAGCTCGAATACCTTGCTGCCGTTGCGTGCAGCGGCATCACGGCCTTCGCGCCTGCCGCGAACTGAATTTCCGCCATGCTGGCGAACGCGCGGCGCGCGCCCTCCCAGAAGAACTCGTCAAGGCGATAGTCGAGCACCGGCGACCCGTCGCCGTCGAGTCCCACCGAGCCACCCGGACTGCGCGTGTGAAATCCGTCCCGCATCAGTGCGATGAGGACATGCATGTGAGCGAGCTCACGCATCCAGCTCGCGTGAGCGACGCCATGCCCCGGCAACGTCGTCGCGACCAGAATCGGATGCAAAGGCGGCGCCTCGAGCTTGTAGCCCAACGGTCCATCGGCCGGTCGTTCCAGATAATGGTCGGAGTAGACGGACTGTGGCGCACCGGCGAAGCCGTCGACCCGTTCCGGCATCAGCGCTGCCGAGACAACTGTCGGGTGCAGGAACGTGCGCTTACCGACGACCCCGTACGGGTCGGGGGCTTTGCTGCGAATCAGGAGCGCAGGCGATCCTATGGCACCCGCCGACACGATGAATGTCTGCGCGCGCACGGTGATCTTGCGCGCGGTCGGATCGGTACCTCCCGGGTCCAGGCCGACACAGTGAAGCGTCCACGCGCGAGCGTTGCCATGCTCGATCGTCCAGGCGCGCGCACGCGTGACGAGGGTCGCGCCTCGCGCGAGGGCAGCCGGAATGGTCGTCACCAGCATCGACTGCTTGGCGTTCGTCGGGCAGCCCATGCCGCAGTATCCGAGGTTCCAGCATCCCTTGACGTTGCGCTGCATCTCTCCGCTGGAAATGCCGAGCACGCTCGCCCCACGGCGCAATGCCTGGTTGTTTTCGTTGGCAGCGACCGGCCAGGGCGCGATGCCGAGGCGTTGCTCCATGCGTGCGAACCAGGGGGCAAGGTCGGCGGCGCTCAAGCCCTGGATACCGAATTCGCGCGCCCAGTGCTCGAGCGTCGACGGCGGCGTCCGGAAGCTCGAGGTCCAGTTGACGGTGGTGCCGCCGCCGACGCAGCGGCCCTGCAGAATACTGATCGCCCTGTCCTTGGTCTTGCGAGCCGACGATTCCTGGTACAGCTGCGAGTACGCTTCGGCCTCGCGCATATGGAAATCGGACGATGTCGCCAGAGGACCTTCCTCGACCAGAACCACGCTTAAGCCCGCGTCGCTCAGAATTTCCGCCGCGATTCCTCCGCCAGCTCCCGTGCCGACGATAATTACGTCGGCGTCGAGCGTGAGGTCCGCCGTCAAGGTCGAGGCGTCGATGACTCTCCAGCCGCTCGCGACCCCGATAAGAAAAGGATCGGCCAAAGCCGGCGGACGCAATGCTGCCATGGTCATCAACCGATCTCCAGCGATGGCGGCCCGCCATAACCAATCGCCGGCCAGGAGCGCGTGTTGCCGTACCACGCGGCCAGGATGAGCTGATGCAGCGCGCCGTATCCGGAGCGCAGCAGGGCGAAGCGGCTGTCACGCCAGGACGCTAGAAACGAGGCAACCGATTCGCGTGAAGCTTGCGGCCACGATGACCAGACGCCCGCAACCAGGCAGCGCGTCGGCGCAAAGTAAAGCAGAGCAAATAGCTGCTCGAGCTCTTTGCGCGATCCGGGCGGAAGTCCCGCCACCGCTCGATCGACGCCGGCGACGACTTCGGCACGCGCCTCGCTGTCCGCGTCTGGAAGCACGCCTTCGAGCAGCACCGGCACAAGCGCCGCGATAATCGTTCGCGCCGACGGATCAAGCGCCGATCCGCTTACCTCCGGCAATTCGCGAGGCGGATATGAGGTGACCATCCACCGCGCAAGCACCAGCACCGCACCGCCGGCAATACCTGCTTTGAGCAGAGTTCGCCGCGTTTTGTTCGGCAAGCTGCCGGCGTGGGATTTGGGAAGCTGCGTCATGAGAGCCTTGAACGGAAGCGGAGAAAAGCGGACTCAGTACACTGGTCCGCACCTCTAGACAAAACAATCTAATCCGCCATCGAGACGTCAGCAATGGCGGCGAGGCAACGCATTTCCGCTAAACTACGCGATCGCGATGCCCTCTTCTGCCGAAGCTCTCCTGGTTCATCAACTCGAGTGCTCGCGTCTGCTGCACCAGGAGCGTGGCGCTTCCGCAGCGCTGGCGGCCGCGCTCGATCGCGTTGCGCTGTGGCAGGCGCGACGTCTCAACGCAACGTATTCCCACCTCGCCGCCGACCCGCGCTATGCCGGAGCGATCGCCTTTTTTCAGAGCGAGCTATACGGCCCGGGCGACTTCAGCCGGCGCGACGCGGACTTGGCCCGCGTGGTGCCGATCATGATTCGTGTGCTGCCCGATGCGGTGGTCGAAACGGTCGCGATGGCGATGGAGCTCTCCACGCTTTCGCACGAGCTCGACCATGCGCTGGTCGGCAAGCTGGACGCCAGCGCCCCATTCACCGTTGCCGAATATTGCGCCGCGTACCGTGCCTGCGACAACCGCCCCGACCGCAGGCGACAGATCGATCTGATCGCTCAGACCGGCCACGCGCTGGACCGCTATGTTCGCCAGCCCATGCTCGGTCCGCTGCTCGCGATGATGCGTCACCCGGCGCGTGTCGCGGGTCTTTCCTCGTTACAGGAATTCCTCGAGGGTGGTTTTGCGAGCTTCGCCGGCATGCGCGACGTCGACGCCTTTCTCGAAGCGATCAACACCCGCGAGACGGCGCTCATGGAGGCGATTCTTTCCGGCGATCGCGCTCCCTTTCCCGATCCTGCTGATCCTAAGCGCTGAATCAGCGCGCACTTAAGCTACGCTTCGCCGAAGAGGGTATCGAGCTCGTCGCGGATGGCGTGCTCGATCGGCCCTTTCAGCGGCGTCAGCAGGAACGAAAGCTGTACGTTGAGCTCCACGTCGTTCTTGCCCAGCCGCATCTGTCCGGAGAGCCCGGGCCGCTGGAACGAAACGTTGTCGCCGTCCCAGGTGCATTGGAGATCGAATCGCTGGTGAAGATCCTTGGCGATCTTCTGCGCAGCTACCTTGGCCTTCTTGTGCTCGAGCTTGTGCCGGCGTTGAATCGAGATCGTGGGCATGATCGGCCTTTCCTGATGCGTCGCCGAAGTATAGCGAAACCCCGGTGCGGGAAGCCGCGACGTATGGACCGGATCATTCAAAGGCGGCAGAATCGGATGCGCGAAGCGTTCCGCGCGAGGGAGGTGCGGTGGCAGTCAATATCGCGGACTATTTCAAAGCCCACCTGGCGACACCGGATCTCGCGCTCTACCGGCAGTTCAGGGGCGACACATGGGCAAACGTCAGCGTTGCCGAACTTGCGCCACTGATCGGGCGCTGGCAGTCGGCGTTCAAGACGCTGGGGCTTGTCGCGGGCGATCGCGTTGCGCTGTGCGTGAAAAACAGCGTCGACTGGATTGCCATCGATCTCGCGGCGTTGGGCCTGGGCCTGGTCGTTGTCCCGCTATACGTCGATGACAATCCGGAAAACGTCGCATGGTGCGTCGGCCATGCCGAAGCGCGAAGCCTCATTGTCGAAAGCTCGGGCATGGCGCAGGCGCTCTCCCGGAGCAGCACATCTTTGCCCCCGCTCCATGTCTTGCGACCGGAACCGGGAGACGACTTGCCCTCGGTCGCGGCGTTGCTGCCGGCTGCTGCAAGCGCACCGGTCTTTCAGGCGTTGCCAGAAACGACGCTGGCCACGATCTGCTTCACCTCAGGGACTTCGGGGCGCCCGAAAGGCGTCATGCTTTCGCACGGCAACATCATCGCCAACGTCACCTCATGCCAGGAAACGCGTATGGCGCGCTCCGACGATACGTTCCTTTCCATCCTGCCGCTTTCGCACATGTTCGAGCGCACCGGCGGCTACTATCTCCCGCTGTCGCTCGGAGCGAAAGTCGTCTTCTCGCGCGGCGTGGCGCAGATCGCCGAAGACTTGGCGGCGCAGGCGCCGACGGTCATGTTCGCCGTCCCTCGCATCTTCGAGAAGTTTCTCGCTCGAATCGATCAGACGCTGTCAGGCTCGACGGCGAAGCGCTGGCTCTTTGCTCAGTGCGTCGCACGCGGCTGGCGAGTCGAGCAGGGTGGGGCAGGACCGCTCGACCAGCTGGCGACCCCATTGCTTCGCGCCTTGGTGGCGAAGCCGATTCTTGCGCGTCTGGGTGGCCGGCTGCGGCTGACCGTTGTCGGTGGCGCCGCGCTCGATCCGGTGCTTGCGCGCACCTTCATCGGACTCGGACTTCGCATGCTACAAGGCTACGGCATGACCGAGGCTTCTCCGGTCATCTCGGTCAATCGTGAGGACAACAACGATCCCGAATCCGTCGGCCCGCCGCTTCCGGGGGTCGAAGTGAAGCTCGGGCCGAACGGCGAATTGTTCGCGCGTGGCGGCAACATCATGCTGGGCTATTGGCGGAATCCGGAGGCGACGCGCGCCGCCGTCGACGCTGAGGGCTGGCTGCACACCGGCGACATCGCCGAGATGCGCGAGGGGAGGATCTACATTCGGGGCAGACTCAAGGATATCCTCGTCATGTCCAATGGCGAAAAGCTGCCGCCGCAGGATGTCGAATTCGCGCTTGCGCACGATGCGATGTTCGAGCAGGTGATGCTGGTCGGCGAGGGCCGGCCGTTTCTGACGCTGTTGACCGTCACCAGGGAAACCGACGAAAGGCTTCTGCTCGACCGCGCCAACGAGTTGCTCAAGAATTTTCCGCGCTGGGTAAGGATCCGAAAGGTGATCCCGACACACGACCCGTGGAGCATTGACAACGGCTTGCTCACGCCGACCTTGAAGCTCAAGCGGCCGTTGGTGCTGGCGCGATTCAAGGACGCCGTCGATAAGGCGTATGCGGACCAGGGCGCGGCTTCGGCCGAGGCCGGCAAAGCGCGGGATTGACACCGGTCGCGGGGCGCCATACGCTGGCGGGCGTCGATGCGCTGAAGTTGATGGCGGCGCTCAATCCCCGGGGAGGCCGACGACGAAGCACCGTTCTCGTCGTCTGGCACCGTTTTTCCTGATTGCGGGCCTCAAGGCGCCGCTTCCCGATCTCATCGAACGCGATGGCGAAGATGCCGCATGGTTTCGCTCAAGGTAGGAGTCGCAGATGCTCATAGTCGCGTGGTTGCTCGCTGTCGTCGTGGCGTTCTTTGCCCTTGCCTACCTCAACGCCGCGGGGTGGCTGTGGACCGCGGCGATCATCGCCGCGCTGGCCGCGGTGTGGAGCGGCCACTGGATTTCACCGCTGGCGCTGCTGATCATCGCCGCGGTGCTGCTGCTGCCGGCGATCATTCTGAACATTCCGGCGCTGCGCCGCAAAGTGGTCAGCGATGCCGTGCTGACTGCGTTCCGGAAGATACTGCCGCCGATGTCGCAAACCGAGCGCGACGCCATCGAAGCCGGCACCGTGTGGTGGGACGGCGAGCTGTTTTCCGGCAATCCCCGTTGGTCGCGATTGCTCGCCATGCCGCGGCCGCGCCTTACCGCCGACGAGCAGCGATTCCTCGATCACGAATGCGAAGAGCTGTGCGCGATGGTAAGCGACTGGGAAACGACTCACGTTTACCGCGATCTCCCGCCCGCGGTCTGGCAATACGTCAAGGACAAGGGCTTTCTCGGGATGATCATCCCCAAGGAGTTTGGCGGGCTCGGCTTTTCCGGGTTTGCGCATTCGCAGGTGATCACCAAGCTCTCCACCCATTCGGGCACGGTGGCGGTGACGGTGATGGTGCCCAATTCTCTCGGACCCGGCGAGCTGCTGCTGCACTATGGCACCGACGAGCAGAAGAAGCATTTTCTGCCGCGCCTCGCCAAAGGCATCGAGGTTCCGTGTTTTGCGCTCACCAACCCGAACGCTGGGTCCGACGCCGCGGCGATTCCCGATTTCGGCATCGTCTGCATGGGCGAGCATCAGGGCAAATCCACGCTGGGCTTGAGGCTCACCTGGGAAAAGCGCTACATCACGCTGGGACCGGTGGCGACGATCCTCGGCCTCGCCTTTCGCGCCTACGATCCTGATCACCTGCTGGGCGACAAGGAGGATCTCGGCATCACCTGCGCGTTGATTCCGACGCATCATCCGGGCGTCAACATCGGCCATCGCCACATGCCGCTCAATGCGGTATTTCAGAACGGCCCCAATTGGGGTAAGGACGTCTTCATTCCCGTCGAGTGGATCATCGGAGGCAAGGCGCAGGTCGGCAACGGCTGGCGCATGCTCATGGAATCGCTTGCCGCGGGGCGCGGTATTTCACTGCCTTCGTCCAGTACTGGCATGGCCAAGCTGGCGGTGCGCGCGACCGGCGGTTATGCCCGCGTGCGCACTCAGTTCAAGACGCCGATAGGCAAGTTCGAAGGCGTCGAAGAAGCGCTCGCGCGTATGGGCGGCAACCTGTACATGATGGACGCGACGCGGATGCTGACCGCGCTGGCCGTCGATCTGGGCGAAAAGCCGGCGGTGCCTTCGGCCATCGCCAAGTTCCATCTGACCGATCGCGCCCGGCTGGTGATCAACGACGCGATGGATGTCGCCGGCGGCAAGGGCATTTGCATGGGCCCGTCTAATTTTCTGGGCGCGGCGTACATGCAGCTGCCTGTCTCGATCACGGTGGAGGGAGCCAACATTCTCACCCGCAGCCTGATCATATTCGGTCAGGGCGCGATCCGCTGCCACCCGTATGTCCTGAAGGAAATCGAAGCGACTCGCGAGAGCAACCGCGAGCGCGCATCAATCGCGTTCGACCGCGCGCTCTTCGGTCACATCGGCTTCGTACTGTCGAACATGTCCCGATCGTTCGTCATGGGCCTCTGCGGCTCTCGCTGCGCGGGCGTGCCGGACAAGGTCGCACCGGAAACGCGCCGCTATTACCAGCAACTGACCCGCTTCTCCGCCGTGCTCGCCTTCCTGTCGGACGTATCGATGGGCTCGTTGGGGGGAGCGCTCAAGCGCAAGGAAAAGCTGTCCGCGAGACTCGGCGACATCCTTTCGATGCTTTATCTGTGCTCGGCAACGCTCAAGCGGTACGAGATGGAAGGCCGCCAGATTTCGGACGCCCCGCTGATGCACTGGGCGATCTGGGACGCGATGTTCAAGGCGCAGAATGCCATCGAGGGCGTGATTTCCAATTTTCCAAACCGTTTGATCGCCGCCGTGCTGCGGCAACTCGTCTTCCCGTTTGGCCGCCCCTATGTTGTTCCTTCCGACCAGCTCGGACACACGGTGGCCAAGCTGTTGATCGAGCCTTCGGCAACGCGCGACCGGCTGACGGCGGGAATGTTCGTCTCGTCCAGCGAAGAAAATCCGGTAGGGGCGATCGAGCTCGCACTCGCGGCAACGCTCGCCGCGGAACCGATCGAAGCCAAGATCAGGGACGCGGTCAAAGCCAGTCGCCTGAGCTTGAAAGCGCGCGAAGACAGGATCGCGGCCGCGCAAGCGGCCGGGATCATCAGCACCGAGGAAGCGTCGGCATTGCGGCGCGCGCAGCGTCTTGTCGACAAGGTCGTCCGCGTGGACGATTTCCCGCCGGACCTCGGCGCTTCGGAAATGCAGGTGTCCGCCGCCGTGGTCGCGCACAAAGCCGCAGCGTAGCTTCACTTTTCGATCGGCGCGAACGACGCCGAGAACGCGGTCGGGGTGCTTTCACGCTGCAGCATCTTTGCCTTGATGGGTTGCTATGTTGGAAATGTGGGGCTGCGATGAATCAGCCAATCTATGTTGTCGACGGTACGCGTACGCCGTTTTTGAAGGCGCGAAGCAAACCGGGACCGTTTGCGGCGTCGGATCTCGCGGTGCAGGCCGGCCGTGCGCTGCTCGCGAGGATGCCGTTTTCGCCCCCGGAGCTCGACGAGGTGATTCTCGGCTGCGCGAGCCCATCGCCCGACGAGGTCAACATCGGGCGCGTCGTCGCTCTGCGCATGGGCTGCGGACTGAAAGTGCCGGGCTGGACGGTGATGCGCAATTGCGCTTCCGGAATGCAGGCCCTGGATTCGGCGATCACCAACATTCGTGCCGGGCGTTCCAAGCTTGTGCTCGCGGGCGGCGTCGATGCGCTGTCCCGCGCGCCGCTCCTCTATTCCGACAAGATGGTGCTGTGGTTTGCCAACTTCAGCACGGCCAGGACCTTCGGCGCCAAGGCAGGCGCCTTCTTCAAGCTCCGTCCGGCCGAGATGCTGACGCCGGTGATCGGGATCATGAAGGGGCTCACCGATCCGATGGTCGGCTTGCTCATGGGACAGACCGCCGAAAACCTCGCCTATCGATTCGGCATCACGCGGCGCGAAATGGACGAGTTCTCGGCGCAAAGTCACCGGCGGGTGCTGGCAGCGCAAAAAGCCAGGCACTTCGACGGAGAAATCGTGGCGCTGTTCGACCGCGATGGCAAGGTCTACGCGGCTGACGATGGCGTGCGTGAAGATTCGACGCCCGAAAATCTCTCCAAGCTGAAGCCGTTTTTCGATCGCAAGTACGGCAACGTGACCGCCGGCAACAGCTCGCAGATCACCGACGGCGCCGCCTGGCTGGTCCTCGCGTCCGGGGAGGCGGTCGCGAAACACAAGCTGCCGGTGCTGGGCACCATCGTCGACAGCGAATGGGCCGGACTCGACCCCGCCCAGATGGGACTCGGGCCGGTGTACGCCTCGACGCCGATCCTCGCGCGTCATCATCTTGGGCTCGGCGACATCGACGCGTGGGAAATCAACGAAGCGTTTGCGGCGCAGGTCATCGCCTGTCTTCGCGCGTGGGCGAGCGACGATTTCTGCCGCGACGAGCTCGGGCTCGACACGGCATTGGGGCAGCTCGACACCGACAAGCTGAATATCGATGGCGGTGCCATCGCGCTTGGCCATCCGGTCGGCGCATCCGGCGCGCGGATCGTTCTGCACCTGCTCAATACGCTCAAGCGCAATGGGGGCAGACGGGGGATAGCGTCGATCTGCATCGGCGGCGGTCAGGGCGGTGCCATGTTGGTTGAACGTGCCTGACTCGGGCGCAGCGACGATGAGTGGATTGCTGCATTGGAAACTCGAGCGCGATGCCGAGGGCTTGGGATGGCTGACGCTGGACAAGCACGGTGCGACCACGAACACGCTCTCGGCCCCGGTACTGGATGAACTGCGCACCGTACTGACCGATCTCGCCGCGAAGCCGCCCAAGGGCTTGGTGATCCGCTCCGGCAAGGAGAACGGATTCATTGCCGGTGCCGACATCGACGAATTCGGCGAATTGAAGAGCGTCGACGACGCGGTGATGCTGGTCAAGCGTGGCTGGGACACCTTCGAGCTGCTTGCCGCCGCGCCTTATCCGACGCTGGCGCTGGTTCGTGGCTTCTGTCTCGGCGGCGGAATGGAGCTGGCACTTGCCTGCCGATACCGGGTGCTGGTTGACGAGCCGGGAACGCGTCTTGGCCTTCCCGAAGTCATGCTCGGCATCGTTCCCGCCTGGGGCGGAATGAAACGTCTTCCGCGGCTGACCGGAGCGCCCGCCGCGCTCGATCTGCTGCTGACTGGCAGGACCGTCGATGCGCGCAGGGCCAGGAAGCTCGGCATCGCCGACGAGTGCGTGCCACTCCGGATCATGGACAACACTGCACGTGGCGTTTTGCGCGAGCTTCCGCCATTGCGGCGCGCCCCGTTCCCGCTTTCACTCACCCTCAATCCGCTGATCCGTCCCCTGATTGCCGCGAAGGCGAGAAAGCAGGTGTCGACGCGAGCGCGACGCGAGCATTACCCATCGCCGTACGCAATTCTCGATATCTGGGTCAAATACGACGGCGACGCGTTGGCGGCGCCGCCGGGCGATCCGGCATCCATTGCGCATCTGTTGCAGTCGCCGACCGCCACCAATCTGATCCGTGTGTTCAAGCTCCAGGAGCGGCTGAAGAGCTTCGGTCGCGACAAAGAAGATGGTGCATCGCCCCGTGACGTTCGCAGTCCCGCGGCCCACGTGCATGTCGTTGGCGCAGGTACGATGGGCGGCGACATCGCCGCGTGGTGCGCGTTGCGTGGCCTCACTGTCACGCTGCAGGACCAGAATGCCGAGCGGCTCTCGCCGACGATGGGACGCGCGGCGAAGGTGTTCTCCGAACGGCTGAAGGATCCCTTGCGCGTGCGCGACGCGCTCGACCGCCTCATCCCCGACGTAGCTGGCGACGGAGTGGCCCGCGCCGACGTCATTATCGAAGCCATCTTCGAGAACCTCGAAGCCAAGCAGCAACTATTCACGTCGCTCGAGGCCAAGGCCCGACCCACGGCACTGCTCGCGACCAATACCTCGAGTATTCCGCTGGAAGAGATCGCCGCGCCGATGCGCGATCCTGGACGTCTGATCGGGCTTCACTTCTTCAATCCGGTCGCCAGAATGATGCTGGTCGAGCTCGTCGTTGGCGCGAGCACGCGTGCGGATCTCATTCCGACCGCGGCGGCGTTCACGCGGCAGATCGACAAGCTGCCGCTGCCGGTCAAAAGCGCACCCGGTTTCCTCGTCAACCGCATCCTCGCGCCCTACCTCATGGAAGCGATGCGCTGCGTCGACGAAGGAATAACGCCCGAGACAGTCGATGAAGCCGCGCTCGCGTTCGGCATGCCGGTCGGGCCCATCGAGCTGGCCGACACCGTCGGGCTCGACATCTGCATGGCGGTAGGCAAGATGCTGGGGCGGGACACCGCGCCGCCCAAGCGCCTAAGCGAATTGATCGCGGCGGGCAATCTCGGCCGCAAGACCAAGCGCGGATTCTACGATTGGTCGGGCGGCATGGCGGCGAAGCGCGCGCCTGGTGTCGTCCCTCCCGGCTTGTCGGATCGATTGATCCGTCCGCTGGTGTCCGAGGCAGAAGGCGCGCTGGCCGAGGGAATTGTCGCCGACGCCGATCTGGTCGACGCCGGGGCAATCTTCGGCACCGGCTTCGCGCCGTTCCGCGGCGGCCCGCTGCATTACGCGGCCACCAAGGTGGCCACCGGCGCCGGCGCCGGCAATGGCGCCGAGCGCCTCTGATACGATGTCAGACAGAAGAAGAGCCAGGTGATCGCTGGGGGGAAAAATTGGAAAAGATCTGGTTGAAGTCCTATCCGGCCGGCATTCCTGCCGAAATCGACATCAATGAATATGCGTCGCTGCGCGAGGTGCTGGAGGAGAGCTGCGCGAAGTTCGGCTCCCGCCCCGCGTATTCATGCATGGGCCGCACGATCACCTTCGCCGATCTGGACAAGTTGTCGGCCGCGTTTGGCGCGTTTTTGCAGGGACGCGGCCTGGCCAAGGGAACGCGGGTCGCGCTGATGATGCCCAACGTCCTGCAATATCCGGTATGCCTGTTCGGCATCCTCCGCGCAGGGTGCACCGTCGTCAACGTCAATCCGCTTTACACGCCTCGCGAGCTCGAGCATCAGCTCACCGACAGCGGCGCCGAGATGATCGTCGTGGTCGAAAACTTCGCGCATACGCTCGCGGAAGTTATCTCCAAAACGCAGGTCAAGCACGTCATCGTCACCACGATAGGCGAAATGCTCGGCTTGAAAGGAGTGCTCGTCGACTTCGTGCTCCGCCATGTCAAGAAAATGATTCCTGCGTGGGACCTACCGGGGGCGATTCGGCTCTCCGATGTGCTTGCGGAAGGCGGCAGGCGCAGGCTCGAGCCGGTCGAGCTCGGACATGAAGACATCGCTTTCCTGCAGTACACCGGAGGCACGACCGGCGTCGCCAAGGGCGCGATGCTGCTGCATCGGAACATCATCGCCAACGTGTTGCAGGCCCGCGCATGGGTGACGCCGTTTCTTGGCAAGCAGCGTCACGTCATCATCACCCCGCTGCCGCTCTACCACATCTTCTCGCTGACGTCGAACTGCCTCATCTTCATGACGCTGGGCGCCGAGAATGTGTTGATCACCAACCCGCGCGACATTCCGGGCCTGGTAAAGGAAATGGGCAAGCATTCGTTTACCGCCTTCACCGGCGTCAACACGCTGTTCAACGCGCTGCTGAACAATGCGGACTTTCAGAAGCTGGATTTTTCAACGCTGCAAATGACGCTGGGCGGCGGCATGGCGGTGCAAAAGGCGGTCGCCGACCGGTGGGAAAAAGTGACCGGCAAGCCGCTGATCGAGGCCTACGGGCTGACCGAGACATCGCCGGGGGCAACCATCAATCCGCTCGACCTGCCCGAATACAACGGTGCGATCGGTCTGCCGATTCCATCGACCGACCTGGTCCTGCGCGACGACGACGGCAAGGAAGTCGCGCTCGGCGAGCGCGGCGAGATCTGCATCAAGGGGCCACAGGTGATGTTGGGCTACTGGAAGCGACCAGAGGAGACGGCGAAAATGATCGACCGCGACGGGTGGCTTGCCACGGGCGACATCGGCGTGATCGACGAGCGCGGCTTCGTGCGCATCGTGGACCGCAAGAAGGACATGATCCTGGTCTCGGGATTCAACGTGTATCCCAACGAGATCGAAGCCGTTGTGGCGATGCATCCGGGGGTCCTGGAGTGCGCCGCAGTCGGCGTACCGGATGAGAAATCGGGTGAGGCAGTCAAGCTGTTCGTGGTCAAGAAAGACCCGACGCTGACAGCCGACGCGTTGCTTGCCCATTGCCGCGAACAATTGACCGGATACAAGTGTCCTCGCGATGTGGAGTTCAGGACGGAATTGCCCAAGTCGAACGTGGGCAAGATCCTGCGCCGCGAGCTCCGCGACGAGGCGAGAAGGAAAGCGGCGTGATGCGAGCGACGCCCGAGAATACGCTGGCGCATCATCGCGAGGACCAATACTCCTGACTCGGAAAAAACAATGACTGGCGGCGAAAGCGTCACGCTGCCGGACAGGCAACCTGCGCTGCGCGTGGTGCCGATGCCGGCGGACGCGAACCAGCATGGCGATATCTTCGGCGGCTGGGTGATGTCGCAGGTCGACATCGCGGGGAGCATTTCGGCGTCGCGCCGCGCACGCGGGCGCGTCGCGACGGTCGCAGTCAATTCGTTCGTGTTCCGAGAACCGGTGTTGATCGGCGACGTGGTCAGCTTTTACGCCGACATCGCTCGCGAAGGCAGGACATCGATCACGGTCGCGGTCGAGGTCTACGCACAGCGCAACCCGACGGATGTCGTTTGCGTCAAAGTAACCGAGGCAAGCCTGACCTATGTCGCGGTCGGCGCTGACCGGCGGCCGAGAGAGCTTCCTGCGGAGTGACCCGCCTTGCGAGCCAGTGTATAGTTACCGGGCACGCCCGCCAACGCGTTTTTCCGGCGACGGCTTACGAAGCAACACAAAATAATCAAACCACCGATGGAGGATTAACGTGAAGAGAGCCTGTCGATTCCGCCGCACGGGACTTGCCGCAGCCGCGGGTAGCGCCGTATTGTCTTTGGCGGCTGGCCAGGCCGGTCTTGCCTATGGCTCCGCGTTTGCGCTTCAAGAGCAAAGCGGCAGCGGCCTAGGCAACGCCTTCGCCGGCGGCGCGGCGGTTGCCGAGGACGCCGCCACAATCTTCACCAATCCGGCGGGCATGAGCCGCCTGACGGGCATGCAGGCGGTGGCCGCCGGAAGCCTCATCTGCCTCGAGTCCAAATTCAGGAACAATGGGTCGCTGCCCGCGGCATTTCAGACGCTCGGTGGAGACGGTGGCGACGCCGGCGGTTGTTCCGGCGTTCCGGCGGCGTATTTCGCGTTACCGATCAACAAGCAGTGGTCTGCCGGCATCGGCGTCAACGCGCCGTTCGGATTGAAGACGGAATACGATTCGGACTGGATCGGCCGCTTTCAGGGGGTGAAGTCGAAGATCGAAACCATCAATGTCAATCCCGCGGTGTCTTTCAAGGTGAGCGACATGGTGAGCATCGGCGGCGGGGCGAATTACCAGCACATCAAGGCGGAGCTGACCTCTCGGGTAAACTACGCGGGCGCGATCGGGCAGGCTGCCCAAGTTGCCGCCGCGGCGGGGCAGATTCCTGCCGCCGCGATACCACCGATCCTCGCGGCATATGCCCGCGCCCAGTCCGACGCCAAGGTTACCGGCAACGACGGCAGCTGGGGCTGGAACATCGGCGTGCTGGTCAACGTCGACCCGCAGACGCGATTGGGCGCGTCGTATCGATCCAAGATCAAATACGACGTGAGCGGCTCAGCCGAAGTCACGAATCCTCCCGTTCCGACGCTGCCGGCGTCGCTGGCTCCAGTTGCGGGGGCGCTCGCCAATGCCGTCAATGGCGTGCTCAAGAATGGCGACGTCAAGATCTCCATCGAGCTGCCCGACACCGCTAATGTGTCAATTTTCCGGCAGATCGACAGCAAGTGGGATGTGATGGCCGACTTGCAATACACCGATTGGAGCACGGTGCAGAATCTCACCATCGTACGCAGCACGGGTGCGCTACTGTCGACGACGCCTGAGAATTTCAAGGACACCTGGCGCGCTTCCGTCGGAGCGAACTATCACTACAGCGATCAATGGATGTTCCGCGGCGGCCTTGCGTTCGATCAGTCGCCAATCCGCGATGCACAACGCACGCCGCGCTTGCCCGATAACGACCGCACCTGGATTTCCTTCGGCGCTCAGTACAAGTTTTCGCCGCAGCTCCTGCTTGACGCGGGGTACACCTACATCTTCGTCAAGGATCCGAGCATTAACCAGAACGCGGGGAGCACCGCAACTTCCGGCCTGATCAGCGGCACGTACAAGAGCAACGTCAACATCGTCGGAGTTCAGGCGACGTACACATTCAATTAAGAGCAATCGCTAAGGCACGACATCCGCGCCGCAGGTTCGCCCTGCGGCGCGGCGCTTGGGCGACCTGAATGACAGGCGCTGGCCACGGCGCTCGTGAACTATCACCCAACCGGATCGAACCAACTGGCTTGAGCATGTCCGACTCACCTTTCCTCGTGCGCAAAGTCGCGGTGCTCGGTGCCGGGGTCATGGGCGCGCAGATCGCCGCGCACCTCGCCAACGCCGGCGTGCCGGTGGCCTTGTTCGACCTCTCCGCGAAGGACGGCGACTCGAACGCGATCGTGCGCACTGCCATCGACAAGCTCAAAAAGCTCGAGCCGCCGCCGCTGGCCAGCAAGGACCGGTGGGTCTGCATCGATGCCGCCAATTACGATCAGAATCTGGCAGAGCTGGCGGAATGCGATCTGGTGATCGAGGCGATCTCCGAGCGCATGGACTGGAAAAAGGCGCTTTACGAGAAGGTCGCTCCGCATGTCGGGCCGCGGGCGATCTTCGCCAGCAACACCTCCGGATTGTCGATCAATGCCCTGGGAGAGGCGTGTCCGCCGACGCTGCGGCCGCGATTCTGCGGCATCCACTTTTTCAACCCGCCGCGATACATGCACCTGGTCGAGCTGATCGCGCAGCGGGCGACCGATCGAGGATTGCTCGACCAGCTCGAGACTTTCCTCGTCACCGTGCTGGGAAAAGGAGTGATACGCGCGAAGGACACGCCGAACTTTGTGGCAAACCGCGTGGGTGTGTTCTCGATGCTGGCGACGATGGCGCATACCGAAGCGTTCGGCCTAGGCTTCGACGTCGTTGACGCGCTGACCGGGCCGGCGATCGGCCGCGCGAAAAGCGCGACCTATCGGACGGCCGACGTCGTCGGCCTTGACACCATGGCGCACGTCATCGCGACCATGGACCAGACCTTGCCCGACGACCCATGGCACAAGTACTACCAGGCGCCCGTGTGGCTCAAGGCGCTGATCGACAAGGGCGCACTGGGACAGAAGGCCAAGGCCGGCGTCTTTCAGAAGCTCGGCAAGGAAATACAGGTGCTGGATCCGGGGACGCTGTCATACCGTCCCTCCTCAGGCGGGGTGGACTCAGCCGTCGCCGAGATCCTCGCGCTGAAGAATCCCGCGGAAAAGTTCGCCCGGTTGCGAGCGAGCAGTCACCCACAGGCGCAATTTCTATGGGCGATTTTCCGCGACCTGTTTCATTACTGCGCCTATCACCTCGCCGCCATCGCCGATAACGCGCGCGACGTCGATTTTGCGATCCGTTGGGGCTTCGGCTGGCAGATGGGCCCTTTCGAAATCTGGCAGGCCGCCGGCTGGAAGGAAGTGGCGCGCTGGATTGCCGAAGACATCAGTGCGGGCAAGACGCTTGCGAGCGTGCCGTTGCCGCAATGGGTGAGCGAAGGTCCCGCGGCGAGCGGCGTCCATGCGCGCGAAGGCGCCTTTTCCGCTGCCGAGAACGTATTCAAGCCGCGCTCCGCGCTCCCCGTCTATCGCCGCCAGTATTACCCCGATCCGATCCTGGGCGAGAAGTGGCCCGCCGGAACGACGATCATGGAAACAGACGCCGTGCGCATGTGGCACACCGGCGACGACATCGCCATCGCGTCGTTCAAAAGCAAGCTCAACACCATCGGCGAAGATGTGCTCGACGGAATTCTGGCCGCGGTTGCCGAGGCCGAGAAAAACTGGCGCGGACTTGTCATCTGGCAGACGCGCGAGCCGTTTTCGGTGGGTGCGAATCTGGCGTCGGTCTTGCCCGCGGTGCAGGCAGGCAAGTGGGATCAGGTCGAAGCGGTGGTCGCCAAGTTTCAGCTTACGGCGCAGCGGCTCAAGTACAGCTTGATTCCGACCGTCGCCGCGGTGCGGGGCATGGCGCTTGGCGGCGCGTGCGAATTCATCATGCACTGCGATCGAACTGTCGCCGCGCTGGAATCGTATATCGGACTGGTCGAGGCGGGAGTAGGGCTGTTGCCGGCCGGCGCAGGAAGCAAGGAGCTCGCCGTGCGCGCCGCGCAGGAAGTCGCGCGCGGAGCAAACGGCGGTCAGCTCGATCAGTTCCCGTTCCTGCGAACCTATTTCCAGCAAGTGGCAACCGCCACGGTATCGAAGAGCGCGCTCGACGCCAGAGACATCGGCTATCTGCGGCCGTCGGACGTGGTCATCTTCAATCCTCACGAGTTGCTCTGGGTCGCGAAAGCGCAGGTGCAGGCGCTTTCCGAAAGCGCTTACCGGCCGCCGCTGCCCGCACGAAACATACCGGTGGCCGGCAAGACCGGCATCGCGACGCTGGAGATGATGCTGGTCAACATGCGCGACGGCGGATTCGTCTCGGGATACGATTTCGAGATCGGACTGGCGATCGCCCGCGTGCTCTGCGGCGGCGAGCTCGAGTCGGGAAGCCTGGTTGACGAGAACTGGTTTCTTACCCTGGAACGACGGGAATTCATGGGCCTGCTCAGGAATGCGAAGACGCAGGAGCGCGTTGCCCACACTTTGAAGACGGGGAAACCCTTGCGCAATTGAACGTTTCGTCCCCGCTTATTTTGGTAACTGCGCGGGGACCCGGCGGCGTTCGTCAAAAGACACCGGGTTCCCGCTTGGCCGTTCCTCGAAACTTCGCCCTGCGGGCTCGTTGTCGCGAGAACGACGGTATTACTGAGCAGTCAATAATTTAGATAACATTCTGTGAACTGCTTGTCG
>JRHI01000764.1_pt1 | contig 32554 bp, 28 predicted proteins | sample 215371 | NCBI WGS metagenome assembly JRHI01 (sample SAMN02929681, study PRJNA255918) | sediment metagenome | biome: cave system; feature: Ice Cave; material: Sediment; isolation source: sediment from deep within a dark volcanic ice cave with no known source of... ...
AGCGTAGTCCGTATCGGTTGTCCAGTTATTTGCTGGACACTACACTAGGGTGCTACGAAGAAGATCTGGATGCGTTGAGGAAGCAAGTTCAAGCCGCGGGTGCAATGCTTGCGAATCCTCATCCCAAGGCGGATACCGAAGGAATCTGGTTCCACGATTTTGACGGCAATCTGCTCCAAGTAAAAGTCGCCAAGAAAACGCAGCCTGACGCCAAGGACAGGCTACCCGACGTAAGCGTCGCGGCAGGGCAGCGCGGGGCGGTTAATCGCTCACAAGCGCGGACGGTGCATCCCACCAGACTCTCTCATATCCTGCTGTTCACCCCGGATGTAAGCCGAGCGGTCAACTTCTACCACGACGCGGTGGGACTCAATCTATCCGACCGCTCCGGCGAAATCATCGCCTTCACGCACGCCATACATGGGTGCGATCACCATCTGATCGCGTTCGCGAAGTCAGGAAGTAAGGGTATTCACCATACTTCGTGGGATGTACCTAGCTTTGACGATGTGGGTCTCGGATCGGCACAAATGCGAAAGGCCGGTCATACGCAACAGTGGGGGGTCGCGCGCCACGTACTTGGCTCCAACTACTTCTGTTACACGCGTGACCCGTGGGGGAGCTGGTGGGAGCACAGCTGCCACATCGACTATGTACCTGCCGGCATTGCTTGGGACGCTGGTGATCATCCTCCTGAAGACTCGCTCTACCTTTGGGGTCCCGACGTACCACCGAACTTCGTGGAAAACATCGAGCACTCCGAGTAGGAGTTCGTGGACGATGTTACCCCTCCTATGTCTGCCGTGGTCGGTTAAGGACTCTTGTCAATGACCTTCAATGGCGTTCCAGCGCGTACAAGCCAGAGCATGGTTGCACCTTGGGATACCGGGCTCGGTCTGGTCGGCATTGACCGTTTCATGATGTTGCCGCTCTTCCGGTGATGGGTAAGGACCTCAATCTTGACTATCAGGATCTCGGCAATGAAGGCGTCTGCCGCTTTGACCCTTTGCGGAATCCGTTCCCACCCTTCTTTGCAAACTTAGGAATCATGCTTAGGCGTTCATGCCGCGCATGGTCGGTTGCGGTTGTCGCGCTCGTGATCCAGTCGCTCTCGGCCCATGCAGACCCGCTGCGCGTAACGCTCTTGGGCACTGGCAGTCCGGTTCCCAGCAACGTCCGCTTCAGCCAGTCCATTCTGGTCGAAGCCGGCAGCGACAAGTTGCTTTTCGATCTCGGACGGGGCGTGACGATTCGGCTCGCGCAGTTGGGCATTCCGTTGCGAGACGTCACGGCCAGCTTCATCACGCACATGCATTCCGACCATCTCGTCGGCTTGCCTGACCTGTGGTTGACTGGCTGGCTTCCGACAGGCTTCGCATCGCGCACGCAGCCTATGACGATCTACGGTCCGAAGGGCACGGTCGACCTTTGTAGAAATCTCACCGCCGCGTTCTCGGAGGACATTCGCATTCGACTCGCGGACGAACGCCTGCCGCCGAGCGGCATCGCCTTTGATGCGCACGATATCGAGGCCGGCGTCGTGTACGAGCGCAATGGAGTGAAGGTGATAGCCTTCGAAACCAATCATGGCGAGTTGATTCGTCCTAACTTCGGCTACGAGATCGACTACGACGGCAAACGGGTGGTGATTTCTAGCGACACGAAGTACGACGAACGGGTCGCCAAGCAAGCAAAGGTTGCCGACTTGCTATTGCACGAAGTGGCGGACATCGACCCGGAATTGCTAAAGACTTATCCGCGATTCAAAGAAATCGCCGCACATCACACTGCTCCGGAAGAGGCAGGTCGCATATTCACGATGGCTCGCCCAAAGCTGGCTGCATATACGCACATCATTGTTCTGAAGGCGAATCAGCCGCTGGACGTACCACCCACAGAGGTGCTGTCGCGCACTCGTACCACCTATGACGGGCCGCTGGTGCTGGGCGAAGACCTGATGCGATTTGTCATTGACGGCAACGTCGAAGTGTTCAACGCCCGAGGCGAAAGAGTCAGCATTGATCGCCGTTAGCACCAATCATGGTTAGGGACCCTCATCAATGAACCCCAATGTTGTTCGCGCGACTGCAAGCCAAAGCCCCTTAGCGCCTTGGGACACGAGTTACGAGTGGAAAGCCGTGGCGCTACTTTGTCTCGGGTTTGGTCTGGTTGGCATCGACCGTTTCATGATCCTGCCGCTGTTTCCAGTAATTGGGAAGGACCTCCACCTTGACTATCAGGACCTTGGCAATATCACCGGAATCCTTGCCGTCGCGTGGGGGATTTCGGCGCTGTTCATGGGCAACCTTTCCGATCGCTTCGGCCATCGGAAGGTGCTTATTCCAGCGATCATCATCTTTTCCTTACTAGCCGGGTTCAGCGGCCTCGCTACCGGGGCTGTCAGCCTGATGGCGATTCGCGCCCTCATGGGCTTCGCCGAGGGCGCATACACGCCGGCAAGCATCGTCGCGACCCTGGACGCGTCGAAGCCGACACGCCAGGGACTGAACATTGGCATCCAGCAGACAGCGTTGCCACTGTTCGGGCTGGGTATCGCCCCGATCTTGGTCACCCAGTTGCTCAAGGTCGTCGAATGGCACTGGATATTCGCGATGGTTTCGATACCAGGTCTGATCATCGCGTACCTGTTGTACCGTATATTGCGCAATACGAGCGCTTCTGTCGCGGCTCTGCATACGTCGACGCACGACGCGTCCGAGCACAAGTGGACCGATGTGTTCCGCTATCGGAACATACCGCTGAACATGCTGGGCATGCTGTGTTGGCTGACATGTCTCGTGGTGCTGAGTGCGCTGTTTCCAAGCTACCTTATCGACTACCTGCATCTTAGTTTGGAGCAGATGGGGTTCATTTTGTCTGCGATCGGCTTTGGCGGCACGTTGGGCACGTTGATCATGCCCGCGTTGTCGGATCGCTTAGGTCGCAAACCGATCATGGTCGTATCCGTATTGGGTGCGGGAGCGGGACTCGCGATGCTTATGCAAACCGGCGCTGATCCCTACCGGCTGTTCGCGTACCTGCTGGTCATCCTGTTTTTCGTGTTCAGCCTGATCTGCCTGACAGTCGGGCCGATCAGCGCAGAGTCCGTACCGGCGAAGCTGATGTCGACAGCGTCGGGAATCGTGATCGGTACGGGCGAAATCTTCGGGGGTGGTGTTGCGCCTGCCGTCGCGGGCTACGTCGCCAAGAACTTTGGGATTCAATACATCATGCATCTTGCGGCAATCGGCCTCGCAATAGGTCTCATCGTGGCGTTATCGCTTAAGGAAACTGCTCCGCTGAAGGAGAAGGCTCGCGCGGCAAAGGCTCTACAGTAGGTGTCGCTACCTAAACGCAGCAACCATCGGCTGCGAGCAGATACATAGCTGTCACTAGCAGGACGGACATCGTTCCAAAGCAAGAGGAGGAGCATCAGTGAGTCCCATCGTAATGCGAGTCATTCTGTTCGGCCTAGCGAAGGTTCTTCAACTTTCGGCGAGAAGGCATTCGAATGTCGCGAAGAAGATGGCTCGATACAGCTGCACCGTCCAGATCATGTTGAAGGACGGCAGCATCGGACGCTACTACATCTTCGATAAGGGCCGAGTACGCTCGGCCAGCGGAATTCATCCCAAGCCGGATGTATCGATGGTCTTTCGCGACTTACCGACCGCGGCTATTTTTTTGAAGCCACCGCAGAAGCACTCCGAAATCGTCCATGCCGCCAAGCAATTCCGCGTCGCCATTTTGGGCCGTGACGAAATGGTCGTCTGGTTCATGCAATTGCTGAACATGACGCAAACGGCGGGCATCCCCTACGGCACACCAATGCGCGATGGCTCAGTCCGATACACGACAAACACCAATGGCGGTCCGCTTTTCGTTTTCGTCAAGGACGGGAAAATCATTCGTATGACGCCAATCGACCTCGACGACACGGACGCGCCGAGCTGGAGCATCCGCGCGCGCGGCAAGACGTTCACGCCGTGGCGTCGCGCCGTCATCAATCCGCACGCGCAATGTCTGAAATCGCTCGTCTATTCGGAAACGCGAAACCTCTATCCGATGAAACGCGTCGATTTCGATCCGAACGGGGAACGCAATCCGCAAAATAGGGGCATCTCCGGCTACGAGCGTATCAGCTGGAAGGAAGCGCTCGACATCGTCGGCAACGAGATCATGCGCCAGCGCCAGGCACACGGTCCAGGATCGATCGCCCTCTTTAGCGGCTCACACCATCAGTGGGGCAACGTCGGCTACTACCTGTCTGCGATGCTGCGCTTCGGCAACCTCGTCGGGTTCACGCGCGTTCATCCCAATCCTGATAGCTGGGAAGGCTGGTATTGGGGCGCGTCGCATCATTTTGGCAATAGTCTCCGGGTCGGCATTCCGGGTTTCTATGGGACAGTGGAGGACTGCCTCAAGGAAGCCGAGATGATCGTCTTCTGGTCGAGCGATCCCGAGTCGACCAACGGTTACGCCTCTGGGCTCGAGGGAACCCAGCGGCGCTTTTGGGCCAAAGATCTGGGCATCGAGTTCGTTCACATCGACCCCCATCTCAATCCGACGGCACAGCTCTATGGCGGACGGTGGATACCCATCCGACCGACCACCGACCCCGCGCTTGCCATCGCGATCATGAACGTGTGGGTGACCGAGAATCTCTACGACAAGGACTATGTCGACACGCGAACGACTGGCTTCGAGACGTGGCGCGACTACCTGATAGGCAAAGATGATGGCATCGCCAAGACGCCCGAATGGCAGGAGCCGGAAACGGGTGTGCCGGCGCGCGTCGTCCGAGCGCTCGCGCGGCAGTGGGCAAGAAAGAAGACCTACCTCGCCGCCGGAGGGCTCGGTGCGGGGCTTGGCGGCGCGTGTCGTTCGGCTACCGGCTCGCAATGGGCGCGCTGCATGATCCTCATGATGGCAATGCGCGGTTGGGGCAAACCGGGAATTAACTTCGGCAACCTCCAGATAGGGACGCCCCTCGATCATTACTTCTACTTTCCCGGCTATGCGGAGGGCGGTATCTCCGGCGAACTCAACTTCACCGCAGCCGCGGTGAACAACTACACGCGCATGCCTCACGTCCTCACGATGAATCCGGTCAAGCAGATGATTCCGCGGCAGCGCCTCGCGGATGCTATTGTCGACGGACATGCGAAGGGCTACCTCTGGGACGGGAGCTCGATGGAGGCCCAATTCGCGCCATTCGAATATCCGATGCCTGGCTACTCGAAGATCCACATGCTGTATCGGTACGGCACGTCGACCTTCAGCACTGTGGCCAATTCTAGTCGCTTCATCGAGGCCTATCGCCATCCGTCCCTCGAGTTCGTGGTTAACCAGTCGATATGGTTCGAAGGCGACGCCAAATTTGCCGACATCATCCTGCCCGCGTGCACGTCGTTTGAGCGATGGGACATCAGTGATTTTGGCAATTCTGGTGGTTATATCCACCACAACACCGACCAGCTCAATCATCGTATGGTGCTCATGCAACACAAGTGCATTGAACCGCTCGGCGAATCGAAATCGGACTACCAGATTTTCCTCGAAGTGTTGCATCGGCTTGGAACCGGAGCCATGTTTTCCGAGGGTTGCAGCGAGCTTGATTGGTGCAAGCGCGTATTCGACGGGTCGGATCTTCCCAACTACATTAGCTGGAAGGAATTCTTGAAGAAGGGCTACTTCGTGGTGCCGCCCGAGCGCGAGGAACTGCGCGATCCCGTCTATTTCCGGTGGTATGCGGAAGGTCGGTCCAAGGACGTCCCCGAGCCGCACCCATTGCCCTCGCAGTATCCGGGAGAATTCGGCAAGGGGCTGCAAACACAGTCCGGCAAGATTGAATTTGTTCCGGCGTCGATTCTGCGCGGCGATCCGAACAACCCTGAACGGCCTGCAGTCAACCGCTATATCCCCTCTTGGGAAGGGCGACAGACCGCAGACCTTATCGGCAAGTATCCGCTCCAGATGATCTCGACGCACTCGCGGTATAGCTTCCACACCTACGGCGACGGCAAGGATTCGACAATCAACGATATTCAGGATCATCGTGTCTTGATCGATGGCTATTACTACTGGATTGTTCGCGTCAATCCTGCCGATGCGCGGAGCCGCGGTATTGCACACCACGATCTGATTCGAATCTTCAACGATCGCGGCAGTGTGGTCTGTGCCGCCGACGTGTCGCCGCTGGTCGCACCCTCCGTCGTCAAATCCTCCGAATCGAGTGCCGAGATCGATTTGGTCGAAGATCCGCGCACCGGCCGGTTTGACCGCGGTGGGAGTATCAATATGCTGACCCCCGGCCGACCGCAGGTTAAGGGGACCGAGGGCATGGGCTCCAACTCATGTCTAGTTCAGATCGAGCGCTGGACGCCAGTCGGCAGTCCACGGCCAGCGGCCGAAGTCGCGCGGCACGCCCGGGCATTGGACGAGGTGGCGCGATGAGAAAATGGAACATGATCGTCGACGTCGTGAAGTGCGAGAACTGTCACAACTGCACGCTGGCAACCAAGGACGAGCACGTCGGCAACGATTTTCCGGGCTACGCGGCGCCGCAGCCGCTGCATGGCCATGAATGGATCAAGATCGAGCGTCGCGTGCGAGGCGAAGGCTCTATGGTCGACACCGCCTATCTGCCGACAATGTGCAACCACTGCGACAACGCGCCGTGTCTCAAGGCAGGCGGCAGCGATGGAGCGGTGAGAAAGAGGGACGATGGAATCATCATCATCGATCCCCAGAAAGCCAAGGGCAGGCGCGATTTGGTCGACAGTTGCCCTTACGGCGCGATCTGGTGGAACGAGGAGCTGAAGCTGCCCCAGATCTGGATATTTGACGCGCATTTGCTCGATCAGGGCTGGAAGGTGCCGCGCTGTGAGCAGTCGTGCCCCACGGGAGTGTATCGCGCCCTTAAGGTGGAGGATGCCGAGATGCAAGAGTTGGTTCGCAGCGAGAAGCTCGAGGTGCTCCGACCCGAGCTCGGAACAAAACCGCGCATCTACTACCGCAATTTGCACCGATTCACGAAGAACTTCCTCGCCGGGAGCGTCGCCACGGAAATCAACGGCGTGGAGGAATGCGTGCCGGATGCACGTGTTGTGCTTTTCGAGCGCGACCGGCGGATTGCGGAAACAGTCACCGACGCGTTTGGTGATTTTAAGTTCGACGGTCTCGACGGTCAAGGTGGTAAGTATCGCATCGAGATTACTCACCCGATACTTGGCGACGCGACGACCGATGCCGAATTACGCGAAAGCCGGTATATCGACCCGATCAGATTGCGGGCAGGGGCCACTTCCTCGAGTGCGAATCGCTAAGTTGAGTCGATTCAATCGACAGAAAGGCGTGTCATGAAACTCGCAACCTTTACCCGCAACGGTCGCACCGCCGTTGGCAAGGTGTTGGGCGATCAAATCGTCGACATTTCAACCGTGTGCTCGGACCTGCCAAAGGATCTGCGCGGGATCCTGGCGGCGGGCGACGCAGCGCTCACGCAAATTCGAAGCGTCGGTAAGCGTGCGGACGCAACCTATGCGCTTAAGGACGTGAAGCTGGAGGCCCCCATTCCGAATGCTTCGAAGTTTCTCGCCATTGGCATGAACTATAAGGATCACGCCGAGGAAGCGATCAAGAAGGGCATCAAGATTCCGGACAGCCAGGTCTGGTTTAACAAGCAGGTCTCCTGCATTACCGGGCCATACGATCCAACCCACATGCCTCGTGTCTCAACCCAGCTCGACTACGAAGTCGAGCTGGGCGTCGTCATTGGCAAGCGCTGTCGCCACGTCTCTGCCAGCAACGCGAAGGATGTGATCGCGGGCTACACCGTCATGAACGACGTAAGCGTGCGTGATTGGCAATTCAAGGCGTTTACCTGGACGCTCGGCAAGTCGTTCGACACCCACGGACCGTGCGGCCCCTGGATGGTGACTGCAGATGAGATCGAGGACCCCCACGTACTCGAAATGCGCCTTTTCGTAAACGGGAAGACGCATCAGAAAGCTTCGACCGGATTGATGATCTACAACATCTTTCAGCAGATCGAGTACCTAACAACGGTAATGACGCTTGAACCCGGCGATTTGCTCGCGACCGGCACGCCAGCCGGAGTAGGTGTCGCCATGGAGCCCCAGTTCTGGCTCAAGGTTGGGGACGTAGTGCGCGTCGAGATCGACAACATCGGACATATAGAAAACCGTGTCATCGCGGAGCCGGCATAGCGGACATGCATGCGCTCCAAACTTCGACACCGCTCCAAGTAGGATGGTCATGACAACGAGCACGATTATGAGTGACAGCATTTTGCGAGGGCGGGGACTGGGTGTGAGCCGACGCGAATTCAACAGCATGCTCGCGGGTTTTCTCGCCAGCCAGGCACTTCCAGCCTCCGCGCAGGCGAAAGCCTCCGAGAGCGCTGTTCGCCGTATTGACGTTCACCATCACATCCTTCCGCCGGAATATGTTGCGACAATGGGCGAGCAGGCAATCGGTGCGCCGGCGCCGAATCGAGAGACGCCCAAGTGGAAGGTCTCGGATTCATTGGAAGCAATGGACCGTCAAGGCATCACCACCGCTGTAGTTTCCGTATCGGCGCCCGGTGTTCTGCTCAAGGACCCTGCCCAGACCAAGCGACTGGCACGCTCGTGCAACGACTTTGCCGCGAAGATGGTGGCTGACAATCCGACGCGCTTTGGCACGTTTTTTTGTCTGCCACTGCCGGACGTCGCTGCGGCGATGGAGGAGATCAAATACGCTTTCGACGAATTAAAGGCCGACGGTGTCGGCATGATGACCAACTATGCCGATCGTTATCTTGGGGATCCTGCCTTCGTTCCGGTATTCGATGAGTTGAATCGCCGCAATGCGGTGGTATACGTCCACCCAACGTCCTGCAATTGCAACGCGGGCGTCCTTCCGGAGCTGCCGCACTCGCTGATCGAGTTTCCCCACGATTCGACGCGAGCAGTCAACAGCCTGATGTTCTCGGGAACCTTCAGCCGCTGCCCGAACATCCGTTTCATTTTCTCGCATGCGGGGGGAACGGTGCCGTTCCTTGCCACCCGCATCGCGATCATCGGGTCACTGGACAAGGACTTGGCCAAGCGCGTGCCTGAAGGCGTGATGCCGACGCTCAAGAAACTGTATTACGACACTGCTTCATCGGCCAACCCGATCACCTTCGCAGCGCTACTGAAGCTAGTTACTCCGAAGAACGTCGTGCTGGGCACGGATTTCCCGTTCATACCGGAACCGGGAATGAAAGCAACTCTCGCAGGGATCAAGCAGCCTGGGGTGGATGACGCCGATATTCGCGCCATCGAAGGAGAGAACGCCGCGGCGCTCTTCACCCGAATCGGGGCCAACGGAGCCCGCATCAGCAGGTGATTCAGCAATGGGCGAATCCGACGGGTGCGATTGGCTTGCCTTCGGTTCTTTCGTGATCTGAATCAAGGAGGCAAATATGGAAAAGATCGTAGACAAGGCAATTGAAGTCAATGTGCCACTTGGCACCGCGTATGGTCAGTGGACCCAATTCGAGGAATTTCCCAAGTTCATGGGTGCGACACACGGATAGCAGTAAATCTTCCAGGGAGGTTGCATGGTGCTACGCGATGGGGTACGACACGAGGATTCAATCACAGCGTCCGTACAGGGTCGATCATCTCCGATCCGAACCAGAATGCTGGCGGGTCGCTGCGCGCTCGTTACCGGGTCTACCAGCGGCATAGGACTTGGCATCGCCCGAGCATTCGCACGCGCGGGAGCAAATGTGATGCTGAATGGGTTTGGTGACGCCTCGGAGATCGAGCGTGCCCGTCAGGAACTGGCCGACGAGCACGGCGTGCAGGTGGGATACTCAGACGCGGATATGACGAAGCGGGAGCAGATCGCAGCCATGATGCGCGCTGCCGAGGCCCAATTCGGCGCCATCGACGTTCTGGTGAACAATGCCGGTATCCAGTTTGTGGCGCCGGTGGAGGAGTTTCCCGAGGCTCGGTGGGAGGCGATCCTTGCGATCAATCTATCGTCCAACTTCTACACGATTCGTGCGGCGCTGCCGGGTATGAAGGCCCGCAACTGGGGACGCATCATCAATATTGCCTCGGCCCATGGGCTAGTCGCCTCTCCCTTCAAGTCGGCGTATGTGAGCGCGAAGCACGGTGTCCTCGGACTCACGAAGACAGTGGCCCTGGAGGTCGCCGAAACGGCGATCACCTGCAATGCGATCTGCCCGGGATACGTAAAGACGCCCCTTGTCGAAGGCCAAATCGAAGAACAGGCGAGGGCTAACAACCTCCCGCCGGATCGAGTGATCAAGGAAGTCATTCTTGCGTCACAGCCGAACAAGCGGTTCGTGGAGGTGGAAGAGCTGGGCGAGCTTTCAGTGTTCCTGTGCACCCCCGCTGGGGCCTCGATTACCGGAGCGGCACTACCGGTCGATGGTGGATGGACGGCGCGTTAACGCGCGCCCCCGCGCGCTGCGGCCCCGCTGTCCGTGGAATAACGGTAGTCGCCGATTCCGCTTGAATGTTCTGCGCGCTCGCTGCAGCGAGTGCCCATGACCAGATCGCAAATCCCATGATCGTCACACATGCCAGAGGCGGAGTGCAAACGCGCGAACAAGGAAAGGTCGTACTCGCCCGCGAAGCCGTTCGATTGATCCGGGATGGTGACACCGTGGCGACCGGCGGTTTCGTGGGCATCGGATTTGCGGAGGAAGTTGCGATCGCGCTCGAGGAACTGTACCTCACCCACGAAGACGAGCTGCCGAACTTGGGCAAGCCCCGGAATCTCACACTCGTGTACGCAGCGGGGCAGGGCGATGGCAAGAATCGGGGACTAAATCACTTCGCGCAACCGGGCCTGGTGAAGAGAGTGATCGGTGGGCACTGGGGGCTCGTGCCCAAGCTGCAGCAGTTGGCGATCGGTAACCAGATCGAGGCATATAACCTACCGCAGGGCGTGATCACGCATCTGTTCCGAGACATCGCTGCGGGCAAGCCGGGGCATCTCTCCCGTGTTGGACTCGACACCTTTGTGGATCCCCGTTTCGATGGCGGCAAACTCAACGCGCGCACGACGGAGGACTTGGTCACTCTGATGCACATTGGTGGCATCGAGTATCTGTTCTACAAGACATTTCCTATCAATGTCGGCATCGTGCGCGGCACCACCGCTGACCCCGACGGCAATATTACGATGGAGCGCGAGGCGCTCACGCTCGAGATGCTGTCCATTGCCATGGCCGCCCACAACTCGGGTGGGCTCGTAATCGCGCAGGTGGAGAGGATCGCGGAGCGCGGCGCGCTCAACCCGCGGCAAGTCAAGATTCCCGGAGTTCTGGTCGACTGCGTCGTGGTCGCTGCGCCGGAAAATCACCATCAGACATTTGCGATGAACTACAGCGCCGCATTCGCGGGGGAAATGCGAGTTCCCGCGAGCTCCGTCGCAGCCATCCCGTTAAGTTCACGCAAAGTGATTGCCCGTCGCGCGGCGATGGAATTGAGCCCAAACGGTATCGTGAACTTGGGGATTGGCATGCCTGAGGGGGTCGCCAACGTCGCCAACGAGGAAAAGATTCTCGATCTCATCACGTTGACCGCCGAGCCTGGGATTTTTGGTGGCATACCCGCCGGCGGCCTTAACTTCGGCGCAGCGACGAATCCCCAAGCCGTCATCGACCAGCCTTATCAGTTCGACTTCTATGACGGGGGCGGACTTGACGTGGCGATCCTCGGACTCGCCCAGGCGGATAGCGAAGGCAATCTGAACGTGTCGAAGTTCGGCCCGCGCCTCGCCGGGGCCGGTGGTTTCATCAACATCAGCCAGAACGCCAAAAAGGTGATCTTCGTCGGCACGTTCACCGCCGGGGATCTCGACGTTGCCGTCGCTCACGGGAAAATCCGGATCGAGCGCGACGGCGTCACCAGGAAATTCGTCAAGGCGGTAGAGCATCGCACATTCTCTGGTCCCTATGCCGCGGAGGCGGGAAGGGAGGTGCTTTACATCACGGAACGTTGCGTGTTCAGACTTACGACGGCTGGCTTGGAGCTTATCGAGACTGCCCCTGGGGTTGATCTGCAACGAGACATCTTGGACAAGATGGAATTCGAGCCCGTTATGCGCAACGTGCGGCCAATGGACGATCGGATCTTCCACGATCAGCCGATGGGATTGCGGGAGGACCTGCTCCGGCTTCCACTGGACGCGCGATTCAAGTACGACGAGGAGAAGAACATCCTATACCTAAACTTTGAGAAGCTCGAGGTCAAAGATCTGGGCATGGTGGAAGCGATACGGGAGAGTGTCCGAGCGATCTGCGAACCGCTGGAGCATAAGGTGTACGCGATCGTGAATTACGACGATTTCTTTCTGGACCGCGATGTCGAGGATGCGTATCTAGAAATGGTGCGCGAGCTTGTCGACCGCTACTACCTGGGCGTGACCCGTTACACCACTAGCTCCTTCATGCGAGCAAAACTCGGGGATGGACTCATCCGCCGTAATGTCGCGCCACATATCTTTGAAACCGAGAAGGAGGCGCTGGCAAGCTTGAAAGAGGCCGAAACTCAATCCTGTCCGGTTAACGACATAGATAATTGACGGAAACCGTTGCCTGGCGTGGGTTTCCAAGAGCTTTCGGGTGGTGTCGACTTGAACGCAAAGCGACTTGTCTTCGATGTTTCCGAGATCTCAGTGATCTCGAGGGAAAGCCATGTACGAAGGGATGGCACTGTTTGCGCAATTGATGGACTTCCTGCCATGGACGTCGTTTCATCGGATCGTTCAACGCTACGGCGGCAACCCACCGCGTCAGGACGCTTTCCTGTGCGGAGCAGTTTCACGTGATGGCGTTCGCGCAATTGACCTATCGAGAGAGCCTGCGCGATATCGAAGCCTGTCTGTTGGCGCAGGCGGCAAAGATGTACCACATGGGGTTTCGCGAACCGATCAGGCGCTCGACACTGGCCGATGCCAACGAGAACCGCGACTGGCGCATCTCTATGCCGACTTTGCCCAAGGATTGATTCGCCAAGCCCGAAAGCTGTATACGGCCGACGCCCTTGGTGTCGAGTTGGCCGATACGGTCTACGCTTTGGACTCGACCACCATCGACCTGTGTCTGTCGATGTTTCCGTGGGCACCATTCCGCTCGACCAAGGCCGCCATCAAGATGCATACCTTGCTCGATTTGCGCGGCGCCATACCCAGTTTCATCCACATCTCCGACGGCAAACTTCACGACGTAAACGACCATGATCGCGGAGCACGTGACGCAAACGGGTGAACCATAGAGTTTGCGTCGGTGCATCGCTTGGTACTAACAGAGAGGCAACGGATGAGTATCCTGAACGATCATGATCCGGGCGAGACTCAGGAATGGGTTGATTCGCTGAATGCTGTCGTTGCGCACGTGGGCGTCGAACGCGCGCGGTTTCTGCTCGGCAAATTGCGTGACGAGGCGCAGAGGACCGGCACGATGCCGCCGTTCCTGGCGACCACGCCCTACCGCAACACGATCCTGCCCGAGCAGGAGGAAAAGTCCTCGGGCAACCGCGAGATCGAGCATAAGATCCGCTCCGCAATTCGCTGGAACGCGGTCGCGATCATCCTGCGTGCGAACAAGGAATCGTCAGAACTCGGCGGCCACATCGCGAGCTTTCAATCCTCGGCGCTGCTCTACGACATCGGTTTCGGGCATTTCTGGCACGGTGTTTCGAACGATCATGGCGGTGACCTGATCTACGTGCAGGGTCATGTTTCGCCGGGCATTTATGGCCGCGCCTATGTCGAGGGACGACTGACCGATCAACAGCTGCAGAATTACCGTCAGGAGACCGAAGGCAAGGGGATCCCGTCGTATCCGCATCCGTGGTTGATGCCGGATTTCTGGCAATTCCCGACGGTGTCGATGGGACTCGGTCCGCTGATGGCGATCTACCAGGCGCGCTTTCTCAAATATCTCGCGGGCCGCGGTCTTGCCAAGACCGAAGGCCGCAAGGTCTGGGCGTTTCTCGGCGACGGCGAATGCGACGAACCCGAATCGCTGGGCGCGATCTCGCTGGGCGGCCGCGAAGGGCTCGACAACCTAATCTTCGTCATCAATTGCAACCTGCAGCGGCTCGACGGCCCGGTGCGCGGCAATGGCAAGATCATCCAGGAGCTCGAGGGCGTGTTCCGCGGCGCCGGCTGGAATGTCATCAAGGTCGTGTGGGGCTCCGCCTGGGACAAGTTGTTCGCCAAAGACAAGGCCAGCATCCTGCTGAAGCGCATGGAGGAGTGCGTTGATGGCCAGTACCAGGATTTCAAGAGCAAGGACGGCGCGTACGTGCGCGAGCATTTCTTCAATTCGCCGGAACTGAAAGCGCTGGTCGCGGATCTCTCCGATGAAGAAGTGTGGAAGCTCAATCGCGGCGGCCACGACCCGTTCAAGGTGTACGCCGCGTATGCGGCCGCGGTGAAGCACAAGGGTCAGCCTACGGTGATCCTCGCCAAGACCGTGAAGGGCTACGGCATGGGCGAATCGGGCGAAGGCCAGATGATCAGCCATCAGGCCAAGAAGATGACGCAGGATGCATTGAAGCAGTTCCGCGAGCGCTTCCAGATTCCGATCACCGACAAGCAGTTCGAGGAGATGGCGTATCTCCGCTTCCCTGACGGCAGCCCGGAAGCGAAGTATTTGAAGGAGCGGCGCGAGAAGCTCGGCGGCTATCTGCCGCAACGGCGGCGCACGTCGACGCCGCTGCCGGCGCCGCCCCTGGCGAACTTCGACCGGCTGCTGCAAAGCTCGGGCGAGCGCGAAATCTCGACGACGATGGCGTTCGTGCAGATGCTGGGCACGCTCGTGCGCGACAAGACGATCGGCAAGCACGTCGTACCCATCGTCCCCGATGAATCGCGCACCTTCGGCATGGAAGGCATGTTCCGCCAGCTCGGCATCTACTCGTCGGTGGGCCAGCTCTACAAGCCGCAGGACGCCGACCAGTTGATGTACTACCGCGAGGACAAGTCGGGCCAGGTGCTGCAGGAGGGCATCAACGAAGCCGGCGCGATGAGCTCGTGGATCGCGGCGGCGACGTCCTACAGCACGAACGACGTGCCGATGATCCCGTTCTACATTTACTACTCGATGTTCGGGCTGCAGCGCGTGGGCGACCTGGCGTGGGCGGCCGGCGACATGCGCTGCCGCGGCTTCCTGCTCGGCGGCACCGCGGGACGCACGACGCTGAACGGCGAGGGCCTGCAGCACGAGGACGGCCATAGCCACGTGCTGGCGTCGACGATTCCGAACTGCGTCTCCTACGACCCGACGTTCGCGTATGAAGTCGTGGTGATCGTGCGCGACGGCATTCGCCGCATGGTCCAGGAGCAGGAGGACGTTTATTACTACATCACGCTGATGAACGAGAACTACCCGCACCCGGCGATGCCCGCGGGTGCCGAGGCGGGGATCGTGAAGGGGATGTACCTGCTGCAGGACGGCGGCTCAGGTGGCAAACCCGGCAAGGGACCACGCGTCCAGCTGATGGGCAGCGGCACCATCCTGCGCGAAGTGATGGCTGCAGCGGAGTTGCTGAAAAACGACTTCAAGGTTAGCGCGGACATCTGGAGCGTGACCAGCTTCAACGAGTTGCGCCGCGACGGTATGAGCGCCGATCGCTTCAATCTGCTGCACCCGACCAAGCCGCGGCGCAAGAGCTACGTCGAAACGACGCTCCAAGGCCATGCAGGTCCGGTGATCGCGGCGACCGACTACATGCGCAACTACGCCGACCAGATCCGCAGTCACGTTGCGCGGCGTTACGTCACGCTGGGCACCGACGGTTTCGGTCGCAGCGACTACCGCGCGAAGCTGCGGCGCTTCTTCGAGGTGAACCGCTATTACGTCGCCGTGGCCGCCCTGAAGGCATTGGCCGACGACGACGAAATCAAGCCGGAGGTCGTCGAACAGGCGATTGTGAAGTACGGCCTCGACACCGAGCGGCCAGATCCGTGGACGGTATGAGGTGCTGTGACAACTTTGTCGTTCACGCGCAAGCGGGGCGACAGGAAGATGTCTTTAGCATGCATTTCGTGGGGGTTGCGCCATGACCGAAGTAAAGGTGCCGGATATCGGCGACTTCAAGGACGTGCCGATCATCGAGGTGATGGTCAAGCCGGGCGATCGGGTCAAGCCCGAGGACCCGCTCATTTCGCTGGAGTCCGACAAGGCGACGATGGAAGTCCCGGCGCCGACGGCCGGAGTCGTGAAGGAATTGAAGGTCAAGGTCGGCGACAAGGTCAGCGAAGGCAGCGTCATCCTTCTCCTGGAATCGGGCGCGGCGCAATCTGCCGCCGCGCCTGCCGCTGCGCCGAAAACCGCGGTGTCGGCGCCACCTTCACCGACTACTACAACCGGCGGTGTGGCCGAAGTCCGGGTGCCCGACATCGGCGATTTCAAGGACGTGCCGGTGATCGAAATCCTGGTCAAGGCGGGTGACACGGTCAAGGCGGAAGACGCGCTGGTCACGCTCGAATCCGACAAAGCCACGATGGATGTGCCTGCGCCACTCGGCGGCATCGTGCAAGACATCAAGGTCAAGGTTGGCGACAAGGTGTCGGAAGGCGCGGTGGTGTTGACGCTTGCCACCAGTGGTGGCGCCGTTTCGGCGGCAGCGGCAGCCGCAACCGCGATTCCGTCTCCCGCACCTGCGGCAAGCGCTCAGGCGCCGGTGAAGGCAGCAGCGTCCCCGGCAGCGGACGCTACGATCGACGAGGCCGCGTTCGGACTGGCGTACGCCGGACCGGGCGTGCGTAAGCATTCGCGCGAGCTGGGCGTCAACCTGGGTCAGGTCAAGGGCACCGGCAACAAGGGCCGCATCCTGAAGGAAGACGTCGATGCGGCCGCGAAGGGCGCACCCGCGGCAGCCAAGGCGACACCCGGGGCGGCGGGCGGTTCGGGCGTCGGGATCGATCTGCTGCCGTGGCCGAAGATCGATTTCGCGAAGTTCGGTCCAGTCGAAGCCAAGCCGCTCGCGCGGATCAAGAAGATTTCCGGTGCCAACCTCCACCGCAACTGGGTGCTGATCCCGCACGTCACCAATCACGACGATGCCGACATCACCGACCTCGAAGCCTTCCGCGTGCAGTTGAACAAGGAGAACGAGAAGAGTGGCGTCAAGGTCAGCATGCTCGCGTTCATGATCAAGGCGGCGGTGGCGACGTTGAAAAAGTTTCCCGAGTTCAACGCTTCGCTCGACGGCGACAATCTGGTCCTGAAGAAGTACTACCACATCGGCTTCGCCGCCGACACGCCGCAAGGGTTGGTGGTGCCCGTGATCCGCGACGCGGACAAGAAAGGTGTGGCCGACATCGCCAAGGAAATGGGCGATCTGGCCAAGCTCGCGCGCGACGGCAAGTTGAAACCCGACCAGATGCAGGGTGGCTGTTTCACGATCTCCAGCCTGGGCGGTATCGGCGGCATCTATTTCACGCCGATCATCAACGCGCCCGAAGTGGCGATCATGGGCGTGTGCCGTTCGTTCTGGAAGCAGGTCTCCCCCGACGGCAAGACCTCGTCGTGGCGGTTCGTGCTGCCGCTGTCGTTGTCATGGGATCACCGCGTCATCGACGGTGCGACGGCGGCGCGGTTCAACAATCACTTCGCCGGTCTGCTCGCGGACATGCGCCGGATCTTGATCTGAAGGGGACCGAACATGGCCACGCTCGTCGAAGTCAAAGTCCCCGACATTGGTGACTTCAAGGACGTCCCGGTGATCGAAGTGCTGGTGAAGCCCGGCGACACCGTCAAGACCGAAACGTCGCTCGTCACACTAGAGTCCGACAAGGCGACGCTCGACGTTCCGTCGCCGGTCGACGGCGTCGTGAAGGCCATCGCGGTCAAGCTCGGTGACAAGGTCTCCGAAGGAACGCTCCTGCTTACCGTCGATGCCGATTCTGCGCCCGCGGGTGTCGCGCCCCCCGAAAGGATCAAGGAAAGCGGCCACGCCACCGCATCGGGCGCGCCCTCGGCGGATTACGGTGCTGCGGGTATCTACGAGACGATCGAAGTCCACGTGCCCGACATCGGCGATTTCAAGGACGTGCCGGTGATCGAAGTGCACGTCAAGACGGGCGACACGGTCAAGGTGGAAGACGCGCTGGTCACGCTCGAATCCGACAAGGCGACGATGGACGTGCCGTCGCCCGCCGGCGGCACCATCGCCGACCTCAAGGTGAAGGTCGGGGACAAGGTGGCAGAAGGCACGCTGATCCTTACGCTGTCGACCGGTGTTGCCGGCGCTGCACCTGCGGCCCCCAAGGCAACAGCGCCCTCGGCCACGCCGATCGCGGCGCCCGCAGCGTCGTCCTATGCCGGCGGCGCCGACTTCGAATGCGAAATGCTGGTGCTCGGCGCCGGTCCCGGCGGCTACTCCGCGGCATTCCGTTCGGCCGATCTCGGCATGAAGACCGTCCTGGTCGAGCGCTATGCGACGCTCGGCGGCGTGTGCCTCAACGTCGGCTGCATTCCGTCGAAGGCGCTCCTGCACACGGCCTCCGTGATGGATGAAGTGAAGGAGATGGGAGCGCATGGCATCACGTTCGGCGCGCCGCAGGTCGACATCGACAAGCTGCGCGGCTTCAAGGAGGGCGTGATCAAGAAGCTCACCGGCGGACTCGCGGGCATGGCGAAGGCACGCAAGGTCGAGGTCGTGCGCGGTATTGGGAGGTTTCTCGATCCCTATCACCTGCAGGTTGAAGTCACGAGCGGCGACGGCCGGGCCACGACCGGCGAAAAGAAGACGATCAAGTTCCAGAAGGCGATCATCGCCGCCGGCTCGCAGGCGGTGAAGCTGCCGTTCATTCCGGACGACCCGCGCGTCGTCGACTCCACCGGTGCGCTGCTGCTCACGTCGATTCCGAAGCGGATGCTGGTCATCGGCGGCGGCATCATCGGCCTGGAAATGGCTACCGTCTATTCGACGCTCGGCACGCGCATCGACGTCGTCGAAATGCTCGACGTCATGATGGCCGGCGCCGACCGCGATCTCGTCAAGGTGTGGGAGAAGAAGAACGCGGCACGCTTCGACAACGTCATGCTGAAGACCAAGACCGTTTCCGCGGAAGCGACCAAGGCCGGCATCAAGGTGGGCTTCGAGGGTGCCAAGGCACCCGCGGAGCCGCAGGTCTACGACTTCGTGCTCGTCGCGGTCGGCCGCAGCGCCAACGGCAAGGCGATTGACGCGGCCAAGGCCGGCGTCACGGTCACCGACCGCGGCTTCGTTCCCGTGGACAAGCAGATGCGCACCAACGTCGGCCACATCTTCGCCATCGGTGACATCGTCGGCCAGCCGATGCTCGCGCACAAGGCCGTGCATGAGGCGCACGTCGCCGCCGAGGTCGCCGCAGGGCACAAGTCGCACTTCGATGCGCGGCAGATTCCTTCGGTTGCCTACACGGATCCCGAAGTGGCGTGGGCGGGGCTCACCGAGGAGCAGTGCAAGGCGCAGGGGATCAAGTACGGCAAGGCGGTATTTCCGTGGGCCGCGTCGGGCCGCGCCATCGCCAACGGCCGCGACGAGGGCTTTACCAAGCTGCTGTTCGACGAGACCAACCACCGCTGCATCGGCGGCGGCATCGTCGGCACACACGCCGGCGACCTGATCGGCGAAGTGTGCTTGGCGGCCGAGATGGGCTGCGATCCGGTCGACATCGGCAAGACGATTCACCCGCATCCCACGCTCGGCGAGTCGATCGGCATGGCGGCGGAAGTCTTCGATGGTGTGTGTACGGACCTGCCACCGGCGAAGAAAAAATGAGCTCTCTGATCGGAGAATCCGGGCAGTCTGGTCACCAGCGTTGTGTTGTTCCGTCGACGCAACGAAGTGTAGGGAAACCATCAAAGTGCATAGGTACTTCAAAGAATCGTCCACGCGTACCATGTCAATGGCGAAAGCCGTTTTTATCCATCGAGGAGGCGTTATGAATTTTCAGCTCAAGAAATTATCCGGTCTGGTCGCGATTGTCCTGTTTACCCTGACGGCGACGCCCGCCACGGCGCGCACGTTCCGATCGGCCGACGTGCACGCCAAAGACTATCCGACCAACATGGCGGTCAAATACATGGGTGACGAGCTTTCCAAGGCGACCGGCGGCAAGGACACCGTCAAGATCTTCGGCGACAGCTCGCTGGGCTCTGAAAAGGACACCGTCGAGCAGGTCAAGATCGGCGCGCTCGCTATCAGATGGCCTACCTCGAAATTCCGGACGCCATCGAAGCCGCGCTGCTGACCGCAACGACGACGCCTTGGCTGATGCTGCTTTACATCAACATCATCCAAATCATTTTGGGCATCCTTCCTGGACATGGCGGCGCACATTCTGATTACAACGCCGCTGTTCCTGCCGTTGGCAATCGCAATGGGCGTCGGCCCGGTGCAGTTCGGCATGATGCTGCTGCTGAACTGCGCGCTGGGGCTCGTGCATCCACCGGTCGGTACCGTTCAGTTCGTAGGGTGCGCCATCGGCAACATTTCCATTGGGGAGGCCACCAAGACCGCTTGGCCGTACTACCTCGCCATCTTCGTGGCCATCACTCTGGTGACGTACGTGCCGGCGTTTTCGACGTGGCTGCCATCTATCATCACCGGGCACCCCGTGTTATAGGCGGCGGCGGAAATCGATGACGCCCGAACGCGGTGAAGCGAAGACCGGCCGCCTGCCGGCGCGGCGTGTGATCGAGATCACGGCCGCGCCGGCGTTGGCGAAGCCGGACTGGATTCGCGTGCGGTTGTCCGACAGTCCCCGGTTTCGCGAGGTGAAGCGCGTGCTGCGCGAGCAGCGGTTGCACACCGTGTGCGAGGAAGCGTCCTGCCCGAACATTAGCGAGTGCTTCGGCAACGGCACGGCCACGTTCATGATCCTGGGCGATCTGTGCACGCGGCGCTGCCCGTTCTGCGACGTGGCGCATGGGCGGCCCGAGCCGCCGGATGCGGACGAGCCCGCGCATCTCGCCCAAACAATTGCTGCTCTTGGATTAGCGTACGTCGTCATCACCAGCGTTGACCGCGACGATCTGCGTGACGGCGGTGCCGCGCATTTCGCCGCCTGCATTTGCGCCGTGCGCGAGCGCTCTCCTGGTACCAGGATCGAGGTGCTCGTGCCTGACTTCCGCGGCCGTCTCCCGGTCGCACTGGAAATCCTTGCCGCGACACCCTCCGACGTAATGAACCACAACCTCGAAACCGTGCCGCGGCTGTACCGCGAGGCGCGGCCTGGCGCCGACTATGCGCACTCGCTCGATCTGCTGGCGGCGTTCAAGAGGAAGCGGCCCGAGGTGCTGACCAAGTCTGGCCTGATGCTGGGGTTGGGCGAGACGGACGACGAGGTGCTCGAAGTGATGCGCGATTTGCGCCGGCACGCCGTGGACATGCTCACAGTCGGTCAATACCTGCAACCCCGCGCGGGCAACCTGCTGGTGCGCCGGTATGTGACACCGGACGCTTTCGCTTTGCTCGAACAGCGGGCATGTGCCATGGGATTCGCGAACGTCGCATGCGGTCCGCTGGTCCGCTCCAGTTATCACGCGGACCGGCAGGCCCTCGCGGCCGGCACCGCGTGAAATTCGGCACGAACCCACAGGGAGCTGCTGATCGTACCGGGGACGCTCTCGTCCGAAGCGCAGACGACCCTGTTGCAGCGACTGCGGATATCACCGGTGGACCGCCACGCTTCGGTACGCTGCACCGAGTCGTGGTCGTTGGCGGCGGGGCCGGTGGTCTCGAACTCGCCACGCGTCTGGGCGACCGGCTCGGTAAGCGCAACAAGGCGCACGTCACGCTCATCGAGCGCGCGCGGACGCATTTCTGGAAACCCCATCTGCACGCGATCGCGGCCGGCAGCATGGACATCGCCGTGTATGAGACGAACTATCTGGCGCAGTCCCACTGGCACTATTTCCGTTACCGCATCGGCGAGATGGTGGGCCTGGACCGAGCGCAGCGCATGGTCGACGTCGCGCCGTTCATCGACGAGGACGGCGATCCGGTGACACCGCAGCGCCGGTTCGCCTACCACACGCTCGTCATCGCGGTGGGCAGCCTGACCAACGATTTCGGCACGCCGGGCGCAAAGGAACACGCCATATCGCTGGAGACACCGGCGCAGGCCGAGCGCTTCCATCGCCGGCTGGTCAATGCCTGCATTCGCGCGCACGCACAAGCCGAGCCGCTGCGCCCGGAGCAACTGCAGGTCGCCATCATCGGTGCCGGCGCGACCGGCGTCGAGCTCGCGGCAGAACTTCACAATTCGACGCGCACGCTGGTGTCCTACGGTCTCGATCGCATCGATCCGGAGAAGGACATCCGGCTTATCCTCATCGAGGCTGCCGACCGCATCCTGCCAGCCTTGCCGCCGCGCCTGTCCGAAGCGGCGACCAAGCTGCTGGAATGGGGCTGGGGGTGCATGTGCGAACCTCGGCGCGCGTCGCCGAGGTACTGGGCAACGGCGTGCGGCTCACCGACGGCGGGATCATTCCGGCCGAACTCGTCGTCTGGGCGGCGGGGGTCAAGGCGCCCGACCTCCTCAAGGACCTCGGCGGGCTGGAAACCAATCGCAGCAACCAGCTGGTCGTGCTGCCGACGCTGCAAGCGACACGCGACGAGAACATCTACGCCCTCTGCGATTGTGCGGCGTGCCCGTGGGTGGACAAGGAGGGCATCCTGGTTCCTCCACGCGCGCAAGCGGCGCATCAGCAGGCTTCGCACATGGTGAAACAGATCGATAACCGCCTCGCGGGCAAGCCTCTGGTCCCATGGCGTTATCGCGACTTCGGATCGCTCGTTTCGCTGGGGGAGCATTCCACCGTCGGCAACCTGATGGGCGGCCTCGTCGGTCGCAACATGTGGATCGAAGGATGGTTCGCACGGATGATGTATCTCTCGCTGTACAAGATGCATGAACTCGCGCTGCACGGCTTCTGGAAGGTGACGCTCGATACCGCGGCGCGCGTGATCACCCGGCGCACGGAGTCGCACGTCAAGCTGCATTGATTGACAACGGGGCGACCATCGAACGTGACGCAGTGTCATGACACAACATCAAGGAGTGGGAATGGGCAGCCAAGCGAATGATCCAGCACTGGTGCTCGCCAACCTGTTTGAGGCTGGCCAGGCCATGATGCGCCAGTTCGTTGCGGCGGCGGCACCGGATGCGACGGGGATGTCCGATCCCATGGCCGGGTTCATGGCGGCATCGCAGCAAATGGTCGGATTGCAGCAGGAGTACTGGAAGCAGGTGACGGGATTCTGGTCGGGCATGTCGGGCCTGGCCGCGTCGTCCGACGTGCCGACCGGTGCCAAAGACGATGACCGTCGCTTCGCCGGTGACGCGTGGCGCAATGATCCACGTTTCGACATGGTGAAGCGCACCTACCTTGCCTACTCGAGTTTTTTGCAGGGCGCCGTCGAGTCCGCGCCGCTCCCCGACAAGATGAAGGCCAAGCTGCGTTACGGCATGCGCCAGTTCGTCGACGCGATGAGCCCGTCGAACTTTCTGGCAACCAATCCGGAGGCTATGCAACTCGCAGTCGAAACCGGCGGACAGAGCCTTACCGAGGGGATGCGTCTGTTTTTCGAGGACCTGGCCAAAGGCCGCATCTCGACGACCGACGAGGCCGCCTACGCGGTAGGCCGCAACATCGCCACGACGCCGGGTGGGGTGATCTACGAGAACGACCTGATCCAGCTGATCCAGTACGCACCTTCGACCGATCGCGTCCATCAGCGCCCGCTGCTCATCATCCCACCGTGTATCAACAAGTTCTACATCCTCGATCTGCAGCCCGAGAACTCGTTGGTCGGTTACACGGTGGAGCAGGGCCATACGGTGTTCCTGGTGTCCTGGCGCAACGCGACGGACGAGATCGGCCACCTGACCTGGGACGATTACCTTGAGCAAGGCGTCATGCAAGCCATCGATATCGCATGCGCCGTCACCGGCATCGACCAGGTGAACACGCTGGGTTTTTGTGTCGGCGGCACGCTGCTCGCCTCGGCGCTCGCCGTCATGCAGGCGAGAGGCGAGGACAAGGTGTCGAGCATGACGCTATTGACCACGATGCTGGATTTCTCCGACACCGGCGAAATCGGCGCACTGGTGAGCGAAGAAAGCGTCGCGTCCCGCGAAGCCGCCATCGGCAAGAGTGGTTTGATGCACGGCAAGGAGTTGGCGTTCACGTTTTCGTCGCTGCGCGCCAACGACCTGATGTGGCAATACGTCGTCAACAGCTATCTGAAGGGCAAGGCGCCGCCCGCGTTCGACATGCTTTACTGGAACGCAGACGGTACGAATTTGCCGGGACCGATGTTCTGCTGGTACGTCCGCAATACCTATCTGGAAAACAATCTGCGCGTACCGGGCAAGACCGTGCAATGCGGCGAGGCGGTAGACCTGTCGTTGCTCGACATGCCCGTATTCCTGTATGCGTCGCGCGAGGATCACATCGTTCCCTGGCGAACCGCCTATGCATCCATCGAGATCCTCGCAGGAGACGTGACCTTCGTGCTCGGCGCGAGCGGACACATCGCCGGGGTGATCAACCCCGCGGCGAAGAACAAGCGCAACTACTGGGCCGATGGCGAAGCCGGGCCCGACCCCGAACGTTGGTTCGAAACCGCACGTAGTATGCCGGGAAGCTGGTGGCCCAAGTGGAGCGCGTGGCTCGCGCGACAGGCGGGGAAGAAGGTCCCCGCACGAGCGGCGCTGGGAAACCGGAAGTACCGCAATATCGAGCCGGCGCCGGGACGGTATGTCATGACCAAGGCCGATTGAAGCGCCAATTGCGCGTGACCGTGCGGATTCGTTGCAGATTCAACAACAGTCATAGGAGTGAATGGATATGGACGACGTTGTCATCGTAGCAGCAGTGCGCACCGCGATTGGGAAGTTCGGCGGATCCTTGGCCAAGACGCCTGCGCCAGAACTTGGCGCAACGGTCATTCGTGAGCTGCTGGCGCGAACAGGAGTCAAGCCGGACCAGATCTCGGAAGTCATTCTTGGCCAGGTTCTAGTCGCGGGCAGTGGGCAAAACCCCGCCCGACAAGCGTCGATCAAGGCGGGCTTGCCGAAGGAGATACCGTCGATGACGATCAACAAGGTTTGCGGCTCCGGCCTTAAGGCGGTGATGCTCGCGGCACAAGCGATCCAGTGCGGCGACGCCGATATCGTCATCGCAGGGGGACAGGAAAACATGAGCGCAGCACCGCACGTATTGCTGGGCTCGCGCGATGGTTTCCGCATGGGCGACGCGAAGCTGGTCGACAGCATGATCGTCGACGGCTTGTGGGACGTCTACAATCAATACCACATGGGTGTGACCGCCGAGAACGTAGCCAAGCAGTACGGCATCGGCCGCGATGAGCAGGACCAGTTTTCTGCGGCGAGCCAGCAGAAGGCTGAAGCCGCACAGAAAGCCGGCAAGTTCAAGGACGAGATCGTTTCAGTAATGCTGCCGCAGCGCAAGGGCGATCCTGTCGCCTTTGCCAGCGATGAATTCATCAAGAGCGGCACGACCGCCGAATCGCTGTCGTCGCTGCGGCCAGCCTTCAACAAGGAGGGGACCGTGACCGCCGGCAACGCATCCGGCCTCAACGATGGCGCCGCGGCGGTGATGGTCATGAGCGCAAAGCGCGCGGCCGAGCTGGGATTGAAACCGCTGGCGAAGATCAAGGCCTTTGCTTCGTCGGGCGTTGATCCGTCGGTCATGGGCATGGGGCCGGTGCCGGCGTCGAAGCGGGCGTTGGAAAAAGCCGGTTGGAAACCTTCCGAGCTGGATCTGATGGAAATCAATGAAGCCTTTGCCGCGCAAGCCTGCGCTGTAAACAAGGAAATGGGCTGGGACACGAGCTGCATCAATGTCAATGGTGGTGCAATTGCGCTGGGACATCCCATTGGCGCCTCCGGCTGCAGGGTGCTCGTCACGCTGCTCCACGAAATGGGCCGGCGCAACGCGAAAAAGGGCCTCGCTTCGCTGTGCATCGGCGGCGGCATGGGCGTTGCGCTCGCCGTCGAGCGCTAGGAATTCCTCGATCGACAACGTCTGCAAATCAACGAGGAGGAACGAACATGGCAACCACGACGCGTGTCGCACTCGTCACCGGCGGCATGGGCGGCTTGGGTGAGGCGATCTGCATCAAGCTCGCCGCGCTCGGCTACAAGGTCGTAACGACACATTCGCCCGGCAACACCAAGACCGCCGAGTGGCTGGCGTCGATGAAGGCGCAGGGACTGACGTTCCACGCCTACCCGTGCGACGTCGCCGACTGGGAGTCCGCCGCCACCTGTGTGAAAAAAGTAATGGCAGAAGTCGGCCCGATCGACGTGCTGGTGAACAATGCCGGCATCACCCGCGACATGACCTTCAAGAAGATGGACAAGGCGAACTGGGACGCGGTGATCAAGACCAATCTCGATTCCTGCTTTAACATGACCAAGCAGGTCTGCGACGGCATGGTCGACCGCGGCTGGGGACGCATCATCAACATCTCGTCGGTCAATGGGCAGAAAGGCGCGTTCGGCCAGGTCAACTATTCCGCAGCCAAGGCGGGCATGCACGGCTTCACCAAGGCCCTCGCGCTCGAAGTCGCCAAGAAGGGCGTCACCGTCAATACGATTTCGCCGGGCTACATCGGCACCAAGATGGTGATGGCGATTCCGCAGGAAGTGCTCGACACCAAGATCATCCCGCAGATTCCGATGGGGCGCCTCGGCAAGCCTGACGAAGTGGCCGGGCTGGTTGCCTACCTGTCTTCGGAGGAGGCGGCGTTCGTCACCGGCGCCAACATCGGCATCAACGGCGGACAACATATGCAATAGTCGGATACGAATTTTTCGATCTTTCAAAATCATCAAGGAGCAGCCATGATGGATCGCGTGGTCAATGCGGATGAAATGCTTAAAAAATTGGCGAGCGAAGCAGCCGCTCAAGGAGATGCGGTTCGGGAGACGGTACGCGCTCTGACACTCAAGGCGCTACAGAATCGTGAGTTGAGTCTTACGCAGATCAAGTCTGTGCTCAAGACTGTGACTGAAGGCGTCAGTTTGGGTGTGGCCAAGGAAAACTTCGATGCGGAGAAGGTGTTTGCGGATGCGCTGGCGAGCATGGATGATGCGTTGCTGAAAGCGGTGCAGGCAAGTCAGCTCGCCTTGGAGCGACTGACCAGCCAAGGACGTGACTTCGAGGAATCGTATGTAAAAAAAGCCATCGACGATCTCGAGCGGCTTGAAGACGAATGGCTTAAGACGGTCAAAGAGGCGTCGAGCAACGCCAATGAGCGAGTCAAAGAGCAATGGAGCAACGTGCTCAAGCACACCGGTCGCGGTGACACGGGAGACCGGCGCTCAGGTAAAGGCCGCCGTCGATCAGTTTCAGAAACAAATGCGCGCCACTGGGCGGGAGTCGCGAGCCCTCTCCCTCAAGGCAACAGAGTTGCTTAGTGAGAACTTTGCGACACTCGCCAGCGGCGTGTTACGTAATTGGTCTGTCCGAGGCCTATCAACAAAAGGACGGGGTCAAGCCAGCCGCCAGTTCGTCCGCGCGCGCGGCTCCGCGCAGATCCCGAAAAGCACCATAGAGCGGTGCCGAGCTGGCTAGCCTTGGGGGACTCGCAGATGTCGAAAAGCTCGGCAAAGACGAAGGCACCAAGCTTGGCCTCGACGCGTCCAGTGTCGCTAATCGAACCACGAAGGCCAGCTTTCGACTTTGAATCAGGGCCGCCCCGGATTTGACAGTATCGAAGCGGAAGGCGTCGCAGTCACCAACAGGAGCGACCTGATGTCGCCAGCCGAGAGCATGCCAGTTATTGCACATGCGATTCAGCTTGCAATTGCACCCGTATTTCTGCTGACCGGCATTGCCGCGTTGCTCGGCGTCATGGCCAATCGTTTGGCCCGCATTATCGACCGCGCACGCTTCTACGAACAGACCTGGGAAGGGTTGGATGAGCGGGCACGTGCGGCTGCGCGTGGAGAACTCCGGGCTCTCGAGCACCGGCGCCACTTGGCGCGTTGGGCAATCAATTTCTGCACGTCCGCGGCGTTGTTAGTGTGCGTCGTCATCGCCGCGCTCTTTGTCGAAGCGTTTTTCCACACTGATCTGAAATGGCTCGCAGGCGTGCTGTTCATCGGGGTGATGATCGCACCGATCGGTGGGCTCGGCTGTTTCCTGCGCGAGGTCTATGTCGCGACTCACACGGTACGCATCATGGCGACCAAGTTCCGGCAATGACGCACGGCATCGAGCTTGCGGTTTCTAAGTTATCGATTCATAGAAACGTACGCCAATCAGCTTGAAAAAGGAGGCGCAGCGTGGCCCGGCTCGAGTGCATGTATTGACCAGCTGTTTCGCAACGCGCGCATGCACAACGCCTGGCTCAACAATCTCGTTACTCGTGACTCCAGGGCGCATACCTTATGCTTGCGGCGCGCGCACTGGGGCTTGACGGCGGGCAGCACATGTTCTGATGCAAAGCTCCTCTTGACTGAGTGAGCAAACACCGAAGTCCAGGGCGACGCCAAAGTGAAAGTGGCAACGCTGGGGAGAATCCTATGCCGCATACGCAGAAAATTACCGAAGCGCTTTTTGGTGCGCGACTTGATCCCTTCAGCCAGCAGACGCGTAAGCACGTCACGCTGGTCGCATTCCTTGCCTGGGTGGGTTTGGGGGCCGATGGCTTGTCTTCATCGTGTTACGGGCCGGAGGAGGCATTCATTGCGCTGGGTACCCACACGCATCTCGCGCTGTACATGGCGATCGCGACCGCGCTGACCGTCTTCATCATTGCCGTCGCCTACAACCAGGTTATCGAGTTGTTCCCGAGCGGCGGCGGCGGGTACAAGGTTGCCACGAAACTCATAGGTCCTTACACAGGCCTGGTCTCGGGCGCCGCCCTGATTGTCGACTATATGCTGACGATCGCGATCTCGATTGCGAGTGGCGTCGACGCGGTGTTCAGCCTGCTGCCAATCGCTGCGCAGCCATTCAAGCTCGTCACGGAGATTGGCCTGGTCGTATTGCTGCTGGTGCTTAACCTACGCGGCATGCAGGAATCCATCAAAATCTTGCTTCCGATCTTTCTTGGATTCGTTATCGCGCACGCTTTGCTCATCGTCTACGGCGTGTTCTTCCATGCGGAAGCGCTGCCGGCGCTGGTCCCCGATACGATCAAGCAGACCAGCGAACTGACGCAACAGATGGGCTGGGTGTTTGTCGCTTCGCTGTTCCTGCGCGCCTATTCGCTGGGTGGTGGAACGTACACCGGGATTGAAGCGGTATCCAACAACGTGCAGTCGCTGGTCGAACCACGCGTGAAGACGGGTAAGTGGACCATGTTCTACATGGCGCTTAGCCTGAGCTTCACTGCCGGCGGGATCATCCTGCTTTATCTGCTATGGCACGTGCAGCCTGTGGAAGGCCAGACGCTGAATGCCGTTGCCTTCCGCGCAATTATCGAGAGCCTAGGCTGGCACAACCCGTCGCTGGAGAGTGGCGCGCTCTGGCTGGTTCTTGCTCTGGAAGGCGGACTGCTGTTCGTGGCCGCAAACACCGGCTTCCTCGGTGGCCCCGCGGTGCTGGCCAACATGGCAGGCGATTCCTGGGTCCCGCACCAATACCGCTACCTATCGACACGCTTGGTGGCTCAGCGCGGGATTCTCCTCATGGGGCTGTGTGCGCTGGGCATTTTGGTGCTGACCGGAGGTGCCGTTGCCGTGTTGGTGGTGCTATACAGCATCAATGTCTTCTTGACTTTCTCGTTGTCGCTGCTCGGGCTCTGCACCTACTGGTGGACGCACCGCAGCGAGGACAAGCGCTGGCCGCACCGTCTCGCCCTCTCACTCCTAGGCTTAATCGTGACCTCCGGTATCTTGTTGGTCACGCTAACGGAGAAATTCACCGAAGGCGGCTGGATGACGATTCTGATTACCAGCGTGGTGATCGGCTTTTGCCTGCTCAATCACGCACACTATCAGACAATCCAGCGCAAGATCCACGCGGCGGATGAAGCTTTGTCCTGGCTGGACTATCCGGACGTGCCCAATCCACCTCCGATCGATCCAAAGCAGCACACCGCGGTATTCGCGGTAGGCTCAAGCCGCAGCGGCGGCGTCCACGCACTGCAATGGGTGCGTCAAGAGTTCCCGGATCACTTTCGCAACTTCGTATTCATGAACGCGCGCGCGGTCGATGCCCAGAGCTACGGTGGGAGCCAGAACCTTGAGCAAATGAGACAGAAGGCGAGCACCGCACTCAACTACTTCGTCAATTTTTGCCATCACGAGGGTATGCCTGCCAAAGCCTATCTCGCCTTCGGTACCGATCCGATCGAAGAACTCATCCAGCTGGCAGAACGAGTCCACCAAGATTTCCCCAACAGCATCTTCTTTACCAGCAAGCTGATTTTCGAGCGTGATAACTGGTACATCCGCCAGTTGCACAGTGAAGCAGCGCTCACCATGCTTCGGGAACTGCACCTGCGCAACATGCCGATGGTGATTCTGCCGATGAAATTATGAGGTGGGGGGTGCATCGCTTGTTAGCGGCAGCCACGCGCCGGGCTTGACGCCAGTGCGTGGCATTACTTTGCGCTTGTTGACTGCGTTTGTGACGCAGAGTGTCCTCGAGCGGATGCCGGTGAGGCGTACGGTCACCAGCTCGAAGTATTTCATCTCGCCGTGCGTGCTGTCGGTGAGCACGACCGGCAACGGCAGATGATAAAAATCGGTGCGCAGGGCGGCGTCGTGCTCATGGAATCTTCTGGTTAGCAAGAAAAGATTTCCGATGAGAAAGAGAGACACCGAAAGGAATTGGCGCGACGACGAGGATGTTTCCCGTTGGCCATGGCCGTCTCCAGTTCGTGATGAAATCGACGAGATCGCAATCCGATTCGTTAATTTCACTGGGCGCGCATTCTCGCGTACATCACCGGGACGGTGGATCAGGAGTTTCTGCTACGCAACGAGTATCTGGTCGCTGAAAACCGAATCCTGAAGGCGCAGCTCAAGGGGCGCTTGAAACTCTCGGACGCTGAGAGAGCCGCGCTTGGCGAGATTGGTCATCGGTTGGGGCGCCAGGCGCTGGCGGAGGTGGCAAAGGCGGCCATGCCGGAGACCATTCTGGGCTGGTACCGAAAGCTCGTCGCCCGCAAGTTCGATGGCTCCGCAGCGCGTCGAAGGCCAGGTCGCCCCCGAATTGATGCGGCCATCGAGCAACTCATTGTCCGCATGGCCAAAGAGAATCCTAGCTGGGGCTATGATCGCATCGTCGGTGCCTTGGCCAATCTCGGCCACGACGTTGCGGACCAAACAGTAGGTAATGTGCTGAAGCGCCACGGCGTGCACGCGGCCCCGGATCGAAAGCACAAGACAACTTGGGCGGCATTCATTCGCTCGCACTTAGCGGTATTGGCAGGCACAGACTTTTTCACGGTCGAGGTCCTTACGCTCCGGGGGTTGGTGACCTTCTATGTGCTCTTCTTCATCCATCTGGAAAGCCGCAAGGTGGAGATCGCCGGGATCACGGCGCATCCGAACGAGCGCTGGATGCAGCAGATGGCCAGAAACGTGACCACGGAAGGATGGGGGTTCCTGCAGTGCTGCCGCTATCTGCTGCATGACCGCGACACGAAGTACACGCAATCGTTTCGAGCGATCATCGAGTCGGGTCAGGTGAAGCCTCTGGCGCTGCCCGCTCGCAGTCCGAACCTGAATGCCTACGCCGAACGCTGGGTGAAATCGGTGAAGGACGAGTGCCTGTCCAAGCTGATTCTCTTCGGCGAACGCTCCCTGAGACGAGCGGTTCATGAGTATGCCATTCACTATCACACCGAGCGCAACCATCAAGGTAAGGACAATGTCTTGCTATTTCCGCAGGCCCTCGAGACTCGTCGCGAGGAGCAAGTGCGATGTCGCGAAAGACTCGGCGGACTCTTACGATATTACGATCGTGAGGCGGCGTGATACATCGTGAGGCGGTACGACGAGTATTTTGACCAGACGGCATCACGCACTTCGTCGGGCGTACTCGCAGCGGACGCTTCGTTGTTGGCCGCAAGACTCAGGGCGAACGCATCCGGAAGAAACTCAAGGCACTGAGCGTGCGGCTGGCGGAATTGCGCACGCAAGGCGGTCAAGCCATGCTGGAGCATGTGAGACGACATCTCCAGGGCCACATCCAGTATTTTGGGGTTAGTGGCAACAGTCGCAGTCTCGGGCAGTATGTGCGTCAAGCCGGGCGGCTGCTGTTTAAATGGCTGAATCGATGTAGTCAACGCCGCAGCGTGACGTGGGCTCGCTTCAATCGCGGAGTCCTCCATTCTTTGCCACGCCCGCGGATCATTCATCACCTCTATCCCACCCTGCCGTGGATGACTCAGACTGGGAGCCGGATGGACTAACGCTCCAAGTCCGGTTCTGCGAGGGCGGCGGGACGTACCGTTTCCATGGGATTCCCGCCGCTACTCTCCAACGTGTGATCGGCACGATCCGGCGAGAGTGTTTGGATTGGATG
>JRHI01000765.1_pt1 | contig 32525 bp, 32 predicted proteins | sample 215371 | NCBI WGS metagenome assembly JRHI01 (sample SAMN02929681, study PRJNA255918) | sediment metagenome | biome: cave system; feature: Ice Cave; material: Sediment; isolation source: sediment from deep within a dark volcanic ice cave with no known source of... ...
TCAGTCACGATTCTGACCTCACAAGGAGGTATATCAGCCCCCCTCGACCACCCATTTCGACTGGGTCCGGTCCCAGTCGACGAGCTCGGACGGCTCGAAGAACAGCGCCACCTCCTCGGCGGCGCGCTCCGGCGAGTCACTGCCGTGGATCACGTTCATCCCGAGGTCGACGGCGAGATCGCCGCGGATGGTCCCGGGCGGTGCCACCGCCGGGTTGGTCGGACCCATCATCGCCCGGACCATCGAGACCGCGTTCGGTCCCTCCCATACCATCGCCACCACCGGCGAGGAGGTGATGAACTCCACCAGGCCGGGGAAGAACGGCTTCTCGCGGTGCTCCCCGTAGTGGCGGCCGGCGAGGGCCTCGTCGATGCCCATGAGCTTCAGCGCCACCGGCTTGAGGCCGCGCCGCTCCAGGCGGCCGATCACCTCTCCGACCAGGCCGCGCTGCACCCCGTCGGGCTTGACCAGCACAAGGGTTCGCTCGACCGTCATGATCCTGCCACAATTGTCATGAACTTCTCCGCGTCTCGGAAAGGGCCGATCACGGCGCCGCGGAGGCCACCCTCGAGGATGCTCCCCGCCAGCCGCCGGACGTCCTCGGCGGTCACCTCCTCGATGCGCTCCACCACGGTCTCGGGGAGGAGGATCTCGCCCCCGAGCAGCTCCTGCTGGCCGAGGTAGCTGCACATCGAGTTGGTGCCCTCGAGGTGGAGCACCAGGCGCCCGCGCGCGTACTCGCGGGCGCGACCCAGCTCCTCCTCGTCGACCAGCTCCTCCGCGAGGCGCCGCAGCTCTGCCACGGCGGCGGCCAGCGCGGCGCGGGCCTGGCGTGGCTCGCAGCCGAGGTAGATCCCCAGCGCGCCGCTGTCGCTCAGCTTCACGGTGAACGAGTGGACGTCGTAGGCGAGGCCGCGGTTCTCGCGGAGCTCGAGGAAGAGCCGGCTCGACATCCCCTCGCCCAGGATGATGTTGAGCACGTCGAGCGCGAACCGGTCGGCGTCGCGGTAGCCGGGAGCGCGGCTGCCGATGATCAGATTCGCCTGCTCGGTGCGCCGGTTGACCAGCCGCACCTCGCCACGCGCGGGCGCGGGCTCCGCCGGGAGCATCGCCGGGCGCGCACCGTTGCCCCAGCCGCCCACCACCCCGGCGACCAGCTCGAGGGCGGAATCGTGCTCGATCGCGCCGGCGACGCTCACCACCACGCTGTCGGGGTGGTAGTGCTCGGCCAGGTAGCGCAGGCAGTCGTCGCGCCCGAAACTCCGCACCGTCTCCTCGGTGCCGGCGACGTCGCGCCCCAGGGGATGGTCGGGCCACATCACCTCGTCGAAGAGGGTGCCCACGTACTCCTGGGGGTTGTCGAGGTACATGCGCAGCTCCTCGATCACCACCTGCCGCTCCTTGGCGAGCTCGGCGCCGTCGAAGCTGGAGTGGAAGGCCATGTCGCCGAGCACCTCGACGGCGAGCGGGAAACGCTCCGCGGGCACCTTCGCCCAGAGCATCGTCAGTTCGCGGTCGGTGGCGGCGTTCAGCACCCCGCCCACGCCCTCGATCGCCTCGGAGAGCGACTTCGCCGTGGGGTAGCGCCGGGCGCCCTTGAAGAGCATGTGCTCGATGAAGTGGGAGAGCCCGCCCCGCTCCGGCTCCTCGTAGCGCGAGCCGACGCCGAACATCAGCGAGAGCGACACCGAGGCGCGCTCACGCATCGGCGCGGTGATGACACGCACGCCGCTGGGCAGACGGGTGAGGCGATACGCGCTCCCGGCACCGGGCACGGGGCGGGAGTCTACTCGCTCGCGGCCTCCGGCACCGTTCGACGCGCCCGCCATCAGCGCTCGGCCTCCGACTGGCGGCGGGCGAGGACGAGGGCGTCGCCGAGGCCGGTGCCCCCGAGGCGGCCGCGCACCGCCATCTCGTTGACCAGGTTGGCGACCCGCCAGAGCACCGTCACCTGCACCACCCGGGTACCGTCGGCGGCGAGCGCGTTCTCGGTGACCGCGTGCGACTCCTCGCCGAGGTCGCCCGCCGACACCGCGCCGGCGCCCGGGCGGGCGTCGAGCTCGGCCGCCAGCCGCCGCATCCCCTCGTGAGCGCCGCTGCCGGCGCCGAAGGCGGCGACGGTCGCGACCACGTCGAGCGGTCCGTTCGCGGTCGCGAGCTCGGGCACCTGGAGCACGTAGTGGGCACTGGCGACGCCGCTGAGACCGGCGGCGCGCAGGGCGCTCTGGACCGTGGCCTGGCCGGACAGCGCGGCGACGTCCACCCCCTGTGGCGCCGGCGCGGCGATGAACCCCGCCGCAGGCAGGCGGTCGAGGGGCAGCACGTAGCTCGCCGGCGCGCCGTGCAGCAGCACCGGGGTCGGGGCCGCGGCACCGCCGCCGCATCCCGCCAGCGCGCAGGCCGCCGCACCCATGAGGGCGCCGGCGCCGGGCCGCGCTACCGCGGCGGCGGCCCTCCCGGCCGGCTGGGGAACGGGCGCCCGGGGCCGCTCCGCGGCGGCCCGCCGTAGCCGCCACCGCCACCGCCACCGCCACCGCCACCGCCCCTGCGGTCGCCGAAGCCACCGCGCACCGGCGGCCGCGGGCCACGCGGAATGCCGTGGAAGGTCGACTCCGGCGGCCCTCCCTGGGCGGGTCCGGTGGGATGGATGGTCACCCGGCGGGCAGGCTCCTGGCCGGCCGACTCGGTGCGCACCCCCTCGTCGCCCTCCAGGGTGATGTGGATCACCCGGCGCTCGTACGCCTGCATGGGGTCGAGGGTGTAGCGTTGGCCGGTGCGCTTCACCCGGTGGGCGATGCGCAGGGCGAGCTCGCGGACGTGCTCCTCGCGGCGGGCCCGGTAGCGCTCGACATCGAGGATGAGGCGCCGGCCGTCGGCCTCGCCGTCGCCGGTCATCAGATTCAGCACGGTCTGCAGCGCGCGGAGGTTCTCGCCGCGCCAGCCGATGAGCATGCCGAGGTCGTCGCCGCTGATGTCGAGGATCACCGGCTCGCGACCGGCGTCGCTCTCGCGCACCGCGACGGCGCGTCGCACCGACACCCGGGCGGGGATCTCCATGCGGATCAGCAGCTCCTCGAGGAGCCCCTTGGCGCGGGCCGCGTATGGATCGGCGGTCCGCACCCGGACCTTCGCCAGCGCCGACGAGATCCGCTCTCCGGCGACCGCCTTCGTCCCCTCGCTGAGCACCTCGACCTCGGCCGCCTCGCGGCCGATCCCGAGCTCGGCGAGCGCCGTGACCACCGCCTCCTCGACGGTGTTGCCCATGGCCTCGACCATTCTCGCCGTGGACGCCGGCGCATCCGTTCGCGTCTCGCTCACGCTCTCTCCACCAACCATCCCTCCGCCCGGCGGGGCCGCCTCAGCGACCGCGTCCCCGTCGGCGCACCGATCCCTGAGAAGCCCGCCCCGCTCCGCCCGGCGTCCGGCTGGTCACCGACCGCGGTGCTCGTCCATTCGTAGCGCCCCGGGGCGCCGTCGACGGCTGCCGTGGGGTGGCCGACCCGGCGCGCGGCTTGGCCGGCGCCTTCGCCGATGCCTTGTCGGCATTCGACGCCGGCACCACCCGGCGCGCCGGCGCAGCGGCTCCGCCGGAGCCGGTGGCCCCGTCGGTGCGATAGCTGAGCGAGGTCACGCGGCCCGCCCCGGGGAACCACGGCGGCACCTTCAGCCCACCCCAGCCGATCACCAGCCACTGCTGGACGATCATCACGAGGCTCTGGGTCAGCCAGTAGATCCCGAGGCCGACGGGCAGCTGGTACCCGAACAGCAGGACCATGCCCGGCGCCAGGAAGAGCATGTTCTTGCTCAGGCTGTACATCTTCAGCTCCTGCTCGGACATGTCCGCGCGAGGAGGCTGCATCATCATCTTGGCCTGCACGAAGCTGGCCAGGCCGGCGAGGACCGGGAGGATCATCACCGACCAGTGGGTGGCGATCCCCATCCCCAGGAGGTCCTTCGGGCTCCTGCTCACGTCCCCGATCCAGAGGAAGCCGAGGTCCTTGTGCAGATCCTTGGTGGCCGAGGTGATGCCCCGGTAGAGCCCGTAGAGGATCGGCATCTGGACCAGCAGGGGCAGGCACCCTGTCAGGTTGCTGAACGGGGAGATTCCGTGCTCCTTGTAGAGCTTCATCATCTCCTCGTTCAGCTTCTGGGGCTCCTTCTTGTACTTCTTGCGGAGCTCGGCCAGCTGCGGGGCGACCAGCCGCTGCTCCGCCTGGATGCGGCGCTGGGTGCGCACCTGCCATCCGAACACGGGGAAGAGGCCCATCCGGAGGCAGAGGGTCACGACCACGATGGCGAACCCGAAGGCGCTGCCGTGGATCAGGGTGATTCCGCCGAAGAAGTGGGCGAGGTGGGTCAGCGCCCACTCGATCGGCGGGCCCAGCGCGCTGAGGATGTCGAAGGGGTTCACCGGGTGCCTCCCGCCTCGGCGTGGCGGCGACTCCGCCGGCTCACGTACTCATCGGGCACGGGATCGTATCCGCACCCGCCCCAGGGGTTGCACCTGCCGATCCGCCGCACCGCCATCCACCACCCCCGCCGCCAGCCGAACCGCTCGATGGCCGCGTAGCCGTACTCGGAGCAGGTGGGCGTGAAGCGACAGCCGCTCATCAGCGCGAAGAGCGGGCCGAGGGTCACTCGGTAGAGGCGGATGAGAAGGAGGCTCAGTCGGGTCATGGCGATGCCGGGCGGCTCCCCCCAGGATCGACCCGGCCGGGCCGGGTGCCGCCGCCCCTGCGATTGTCCCAGAGGGGGCGCTCCGGTGCGGCGCGGTGACCCCCGCCATTCCGAGCCGTGGCCCGGTCGTCACCGCGCCGCAGCCGCGCCCTGGCGCCGGCGAGGCAGGCGTCGAGGTCGGCGCCGAGCGCCTCCCAGGGGCACGAGGCCGCGGCCGCGCCAGCGGACACGACCACATCGAGCCCGGCGTGGGCCGCGACCCGGGAACGCATCAGGGCCCGAAGCCGGCGGCGCACCCGGTTGCGCACCACCGCGCCGCCCACTGCCCTGGGCACCACGAAGCCCACCCGCGCCACGCCCGCGAGGTTGGGGGCGACCTGCACCCGCAGCGGACCGGCGGACGACGAGGCCCGCCGCTCCCGCACCGCGGCGAAGGCACCGCCGCCGCGGAGGCGATGGCGCCGGCTCACCGCGAGGCTCACCGAACGGGCGCGGGCGTCAGCAGCTTGCGGCCCTTGCGGCGCCGCGCCTTGAGCACCTGTCGCCCCCCCGGCGAGGACATGCGGATGCGGAAGCCGTGGGTCTTCCGGCGATAGCGCTTCTTCGGCTGGTACGTGCGCTTGATGGGAGTGCTCTCCGTCGATCGATGCCGCCCAGGACGGGGGCGCGTACGGCGCCGCTTCCGCACCGGGGGTGGGGCCCCGGGAGTATAGCAGCGACCCGCCGTGGGGGGCCGTGCAGCGCCACGAGCGCACCCTCCGCGGCAGGCTCACGCAACGCACCGGAACACCCCAATTCGGGCCCGGACCGAAACGTTGTGACCCCCCTTGCCCGTTGTTAGACTTCGCGTTCAGTCCACCGGGTCGCCGTCTCCCGAGGTGCACAACAGTTCGATTTGCACCCGGTGGAACAACGCGTTTTATCCACGGATGTGGACAGATTGTGGGAAACACCCACAAGGGTGATGGAGCACTCACCCGCGCCCTTCTCGACACGCGCGGCGGACCGTTCGTCGCCACACACCCGGGGATCAAGGGGACGTTTCCGTGGACATCAAGTTCCGGTCTGGGGGAGAGGCGACGGTCCCCGCCGATGCGCAGCAGATCTGGCTGGCTGCGCTCGAGGAGCTGCGTTTCCAGCTCACCCGTCCCGGGTACGAGACCTGGCTGCGCAACGCGGTCCTCCTCGACTGCCCCGACGGCCGCACCTTCACCATCGGCGTCCCCACCCGCCTGGCGCGCGACTGGTTGATCGAGCGCTACTCGCCGGTGATCCGCGAGACCCTCTCGGAGCTCACCACCCGGGACTGCGAGGTGATCATCACCGTCGACCCGGCGTCGACCCCGCCGCCGGACGAGCCCTCGCCGCTCCCCGACGAGATGCCGGGCACGATCTCCGACAGCCTCGACGCCCAGACCACCGGGTCGAGCGTGGCCCGGCTCAACCCCAGCTTCACCTTCTCCGCGTTCGTGGTCGGCAACTCCAGCCGCTTCGCGCACGCCGCCTGCCGCGCCGTGGCCGCGGCGCCGGGCAAGGCCTACAACCCGCTCTTCCTCTACGGAGGAGTGGGGCTGGGCAAGACCCACCTCATGCACGCGATCGGGCACGCGGTGCGGGAGGGCCACGTGCGCCGTCCTCCGAAGGTCGCCTACGTGACCTCCGAGAAGTTCATGAACGAGATGATCGCGTCGATCCAGGAGAACCGGACCCACGACTTCCGCACCCGGTACCGCACCGTGGACGTCCTGCTCATCGACGACATCCAGTTTCTGGCAGGAAAGGACAGAACTCAGGAGGAGTTCTTCCACACCTTCAATGCGCTGCACGAGGTGCAGAAGCAGATCGTGATCAGCAGCGACCGTCCGCCCAAGGACATCCCCACCCTCGAGGAGCGACTGAAGAGCCGGTTCGAGTGGGGGCTGATCGCCGACATCCAGCCGCCCGACTTCGAGACCCGGCTCGCCATCCTGAACAGCAAGCTCGGCGCCAACAGCCGGCTGGTGCCGGACGAGGTCTGCTCGTTCATCGCGCACCGCATCCAGAAGAACATCCGAGAGCTCGAGGGTGCGCTGATCCGGGTGCTCGCCCATGCCTCCCTCGCGGGACAGCCGGTGACCCTCGAGAGCGCCACCAGGATCCTCCGCGACATCCTGCCGGACGACGCCGGCGCGCCCCCCAGCGTCGACCTCATCCAGGAGACCGTCGCCGCCTACTACAGCATCCCGCTGGAGGAGATGAAGGGACGGCGGCGCGACAAGCACATCGTCTTCCCGCGCCAGGTGGCGATGTTCCTCATCCGCGAGGAGACCGCCTCCTCGCTGCCCGCCATCGGCCAGGCCTTCGGCGGCAAGGACCACACCACCGTCCTCCACGCCTACGAGAAGATCCTCGAGCTGAGCCGGGAGGACGCCCGGCTGCAGAGCGACCTGCGCCAGATCCGCGACCGCCTGCATGCGCGCTGAGCACCGGGCGGACGAGGCTGTGGACTCAGGCGGGAGCCAGCCGTGGGAAACCCCCCGCGACCTCCTCGCTGTGGGCCGCCGCCTGGATCCCGCCCCGCCGTCCCCAGCGTCTCCCGCCCCCGCAGCCGCCGTTCGATCGGGCGGGAGGGGGTTATCCCCTCTGTGCACCGCCCCTACTGGGACGACTGAATACATAAACCTTTCCTGAGAAGGAACACCCCTGGTGACAACCGCCTCGCCCATCACCGAGAGCACCCTCATGAAGTGCACCGTCTCCCCCACCGCCGTGGCCGCCGCCCTCAGCCTGGTGTCGCGCGCGGTCTCGCCCCGGTCCACCCTGCCGATCCTCAGCAACGTCCTGCTCGAGACCACCGGGGAGGGCCTCCGGCTCACCGCCACCAACCTCGACCTCACCATCACCACGACGGTGCCCGCCGAGGTGGTGCGCGAGGGACGGGTCACCGTGCCCGCCCGGCTGGTCACGGAGTACGTCGCCTCCCTCGCCGAGGCACCCTGCACCCTGGAGCTCGACCCCGCGACCCAGGTGCTCCGGATCACGTGCGGCATCCACCGCACCAACATCCACGGCATCGACGCGGTCGAGTTCCCGCCGCTGCCGGCGCGGGACGCCGAGGCGGCGGTGATCCTCGACGCCCAGACGCTCGACGCGGCGATCGGGCAGACGGTGGTGGCGGCGAGCACCGACGAGGCGCGCCCGGTGCTCACCGGGGTGCTGCTGCAGCTCGAGGGTGACGGGGTGACCATGGCGGCCACCGACGGTCACCGGCTGGCGGTGCGCAAGCTGTCGCGGCAGGGCGAGGGCGAGGCGGCCGCGACCAGCGTCATCGTGCCGGCGCGGCATCTCGGCGAGGTGGCCCGGGCGATCACCGCGGCGCGGCCGTCGGTGGAGGTGACGCTGTCGGCATCGCGCAACCACATCTTCTTCACGATGCGCGACGTGGAGGTGTCCTCGCGGCTGATCGAGGGCGCGTATCCCAACTACGCCCAGGTCATCCCCGCCTCCCAGAGCACCACCGTGACCCTGCCTTCGGCGACCCTGCTGCGCGAGACCCGGACCGCCTCGATCCTCGCCAAGGACGCGGCCAACGTGGTGCGCCTGGCGACCGGGGAGGGAACCCTGACCCTGCACGCCCAGACCGCCGAGGTGGGCGACGACGAGGCCCCGCTGGCGGCCACGGTGGTCGGTGAGGGGGTGCAGATCGCCTTCAACGCCCGCTACGTCCTCGACGCCCTCGCTGTCATCGACAGCGAGGAGGTGGCGCTCGGGTTCAACGGACCGCTGTCACCGGGGGTGATCCGGCCGGTGGGACGCGACGACTACCTCTACATCGTGATGCCCGTCCGCGTCCCCATGTAGGACGGTGGCGGCGGGCTCAGCGGGTTCCGGGCGTCGGGCCGCCGTCGAGTGCGCGGAAGCGCAGCCGCTTGACCACCTCGCCGCCGAGGTGCTCGTTGAGCGACGCGATCAGGCGGGGGGAGTCGAGCTGGAGCTGATGGGCGAGGGCGCCGTGAGCAGTGGCGATCGTGAGCACCGCGCGGTCGAGACCGGCGGGGCGGCAGAGGGGGGCCAGGTGGGGCCCCACCACCACGGCGAGGACCTCGTCGAGCTGGGCGTCGCGGACCTTCCGGCTGATCCCCATGCGGCGCAGCGCCGGCCAGACGATGGCGTCGAGGCGCTGCTCCGCGGGAAGGCGGCCGGCACCGGGCGTGGCGTCGTTGCTCATGTCACAGGGGGGGTGTCCCCCCCCTCGCTCCGGCGGGGACGCCGTCGACCCGGCCCGCGGTCACGGTGAGGTGCCGCACCCGGTCGCTGCCGAGGGCGAGGCCGGCCGGGTCGGTGGTGGTGAGCACGGTCTGCAGCGAGGTGCCGGCGCCGAGGGCGCGGAGCAGCCGCTCGCGGCGGAGCGAGTCGAGCTCGCTGAGCACGTCGTCGAGGAGCAGCACCGGCGCGGTGCCGAGCAGCGCGGTGAGATGGCGCACCTCGGCGAGCTTGCAGGCGAGCACGAGGCTGCGCTGCTGGCCCTGGCTGGCCGCCGCCCGGGCGGGACGGCCGTCGAGGAGCACCTCCACGTCGTCGCGGTGGGGGCCGGCGACGGTGACGCCGCGGGCCAGCTCCTCGGCGCGGCGCGTCTCGAGAGACGCGGCCAGCCACGCCGTGGCGTCCTCGGCGGTGGCGGGCGGGTCGCCGTCCAGCCCCTCCGCGCGGTAGCGCAGGTCGAGCTGCTCGCGGCCGTCACTGATCTCTCCGAGGGCGGCGGCGGCGAGCGGAGCCAGCGCCTCGACGAGGCGGAGGCGCGCGACCAGCACCGTGCCCGCGGAGCGGGCCAGCTCGGCGGTGAAGCCGGGCAGCGGAGCGGCACTGGCCTGGCCGAGGCGCACCTGGCGGAGGAGGGCGTTGCGCTGCTCGAGCACTCGCCGGTAGCGGACCATCTCGGCGGCGGCGCGTGGATCGGTCTGGGCGACGACCATGTCGAGGAGCCGACGCCGTCCCTCGGGACCGCCCTTGACCAGGAGCAGGTCCTCGGGCCAGAAGAGCACCACCGGGCAGACGCCGAGCACCGCCCGGGCGGGGCGGGGCACGCCGTCGACGGTCACGGTGCGCACCATGGCGCCCTGGCCGGCCGGCCGCGGCAGCCGCAGGTCGATGACGGTGGGACCGTCGGGCCGCTGCACGAGCGCGCGCACCCGGGCGGCGTCGCTGCCCCAGCGCACCAGCTCGGCGGCGGACGCGGCGCGCGGCGAGCGGGTGAGCGCGGCGGTGGCGAGCGCCTCGAGCAGGTTGGTCTTGCCCTGGGCGTTGGGGCCCGAGACGACGTTCAGGCCGGGGCCGAGGGCCACGGTCTGGTCGGCGTAGTTGCGGAAGCAGAAGAGGCGGAGCTCGTCGACGCGGCAGGCGGGGGGTGCGCTCATCTCGCCCCGGTGGTGGCCTGGGCCGAGAGCAGCGCGATCAGCCGCGCGGTGGCGGCGGCGGCATGGGGGCGGGCGATGCCGGAGAGGGCTTCGCGCATCGCCAGCAGCCCCGTCGACCCGGGCCGCACCAGCTCGGCGACGGCGTCGACGAGGGCCGCGTCCCCGGGGACATGGCGGCCGGCGCCGACGGTGACGACGAGGTCGACGTTGCCGCGCTCCTGCCCGGGCAGGTGCGAGGTGATCAGCAGCGGCACCCCCGCGCAGAGCGCCTCGGTGATCGTCGCCGGGCCGGCCTTGCTCACCAGGAGGTCGCTGGCACGCAGCCAGTCCGCCATGTTGGGCACGAAGGCCTCGACGTGGAGCCGGGTCGGCGGCCGCGGCTCGAGGTCGAGCAGCCGCTGGCGGACCGCCGCGTTTCGCCCGCAGATCACGACCAGCTGGAGGTCGAGCCCGGCGGCGCAGATCGCCCGGGCGCGGCGGAGCAGCCCGCCCGAGCCCTCGCCGCCGCCGGCGAGCAGCACGGTGCGGCGGCCCGGGTCGAGCCCCAGGCGGCGGCGCAGGTCGCGTCGCTCGACCGCGGTCGGCGGCCGCACCGTGAAGCTCTCGTCGACGGGCATGCCGAGGTCGAAACAGCGGCCGGCGTCGATGCCCGCCGCCCGGACGCGGTTGAGCGCGGCGGCCGAGGGGGTGACGATCGCGTCGATGTCGTCGCAGATCCAGGCGGAATGCACGTCGACGAGGTCGGTGATCACCGTGATCAGCGGGATCGCCGGTCCCGGGCGGCGCCGCAGCACGCGAGCGGCGGCGTGGTTCACCAGCGGGTGGAACGACACCACCGCGCTCGGGGCGTGGGCGTCGACCAGCTCGCTGAGGCCGGGCTCGAGCAGCCGCAGCACGGTGGCGCGGAGCGCGGCCACCGCGGGGCGCGAGTTGCTGGCGTGGAAGAGCGCGCCCCAGAGCGGGGGGAGGTGACGGATCAGCGGCGAGTAGAGGCCGACCGTCCAGCCCACCGGCCGGGGCGCCGCGTGCACGAAGGGGTCGAGGAGGTGCGGTGCGGGGGCGTCGGGCAGGCGGACCAGCTCGCGGGCCACCGCCTGCGCGCTGGCGCGGTGACCGCCGCCGGTGTCGGCGAGCAGGAGGAGGACGGTGCGCGGAGGGCTCGGCGGCCGCGGCGGCGCGCTCGGGGCGGACTCCGAGGAGGCGGCGGTCACGGGGGCGTCGGGCATGTGCGATACCCTACCTCCGAGGCACATGACCTTCGAGAGCAGGCGTCCCGACGGACCGAACAGCGCCCGCCGGGCAATCGCTGTGCTGTCGGTGCACGCCTCGCCGATCGGGCGGCTGGGGAAGGGCGAGAACGGGGGCATGAACCTCACCGTGCACCAGCTCTGCGCCGGCCTCAGCGCGCGCGGCGTCCCGACCGACGTGTTCGTGCGCCGCGACGATCCCCACGCCCCGTCGGAGGAGCTGATCGCGCCCGGCAGCCGCCTGGTGCGGCTCGACGCCGGTCCCCCCGAGCCGGTGCCGAAGAGCCGCCTGGTCATCGAGCTGCCGCTCTTCACCCGCGCCCTGCTCGAGCACGTCGCCTCGGAGCGGCGCACCTACCGCCTGGTGCACTCCCACTACTGGCTGAGCGGCTGGGTGGCACGCCGGGCCGCCCAGCTGTGGGCGGTGCCGTGGGTGCACTCGTTTCACACCCTGGCACGGATGAAGGCCGCCGCGGGCATGCCCGACGAGCCCTCGCGCGGCGACGCCGAGCAGGTGATCGCCCGCGCCGCCGACCGGCTGGTGGCGATGAGCCCGGCCGAGGAGAGCGCGCTCGTCGACCTCTACGGCGTCGACCCCGAGAGCATCTGCGTGGTGCCCCCGGGGGTGGACATGGAGCGCTACCAGCCCCGCCCCACCGGCCGGACCCGTGCCCGCCTCGGGCTTCTCGACCGCCGGGTGGTGGTGTACGCGGGCCGCCTCGAGCGTCTGAAGGGCGCCGACCTGTTCATCGAGGCGGTGGCCGAGCTGCTCCGGGGCCCGGGCACCGAGGACGTCGTGGCCCTGGTCTGCGGTGACGACAGCGGCGACGGTCGCCGGCAGTCACGGCACGCCGGCGGCGAGCGCGGCCGCCTCGAGGCGCTGGTGCGCGAGCGCGGGCTCGAGGGGCGGGTGCGCTTCCTCGGAGCGGTGCCGCCGAGCCGGCTCGCCGAGCTGTACGCCCTTGCCGAGGTCTGCGTGGTGCCCTCCCACACCGAGTCCTTCGGGCTGGTGGCGCTCGAGGCGCAGGCCTCGGGAACTCCCGTGGTGGCGTCGGCGGTCGGCGGCCTCGTCGACGTGGTCGAGGACGGGGTCACCGGGTTCCTGCTCGAGGGTCGCGACCCGGCCGCGTTCGCCGGCCGGATCGGCGAGCTGCTCTCCGGCTCCGCGCTCCGCGAGCGCATGGGCGCGGCGGCGCGGGAGCGGGCCGGCCGCTACACGTGGGACCGCTCCGTGGAACGGCTGCTCGCCCTGTACGACTGCGTCGAGTACCCGGAGGCGGCCGGGACGCTCGAGACCTGCGGCTGCCTGTGACCGGGCTGCGTCCCGCCGGAGCGCCGCCGCTGCGCACCCTGTTCCTGGACCTCGGTGACACCCTGATGTACATCCATCCCGACGTGCCCACCGTGTACCTCGAGACCTGCCTGGAGCTCGGCCTCGAGGTCGAGCCGGCCGGGGTGGCGGCGGCCCTCCACGCCGGCGAGCGCCACTACCGCGAGGCGCTGCGCACCGGCCGCTCCTTCGAGTCGTCGATGGTCGACGCCCGCGCCTTCTGGCAGGAGTACAACGAGCTCATCCTCGTCGAGCTCGGCGCCGCCGGCGACACCGCCACGATGGCCCGCACCCTCTCCGAGCGGTTCTGGTCGCCGCCCTCGTGGCGGGTGTTCCCCGAGGTGCACGAGGTGCTCGGCGCGCTCCGTGCCGCCGGGGTGCAGCTCGCGGTGATCTCCAACTTCACCGACGCGCTCACCGCCGTCTGCCGCACCCACGAGCTCGACGGGTACTTCGACTGCTTGATCGCCTCGACCGTGACCGGGTCGCAGAAGCCGGACGTCAGCATCTTCCGCGAGGCGCTCCGCCGGACCGGCGCCGACCCCGACACCAGCATGCACGCTGGCGACAACTACATCGCCGACGTGCTCGGCGCCCGCGCCGCCGGGATCGACGCCGTGCTCGTCGACCGCACCCGCGGCGGCGGCCGCGCCATGTTCGACTTCGCCCTGCGCGACGGCCTCGGCGGCAGCCGCGGCGCGGTGCTCGACTGCCCCGTGGTCGCCGACCTCCGCGAACTGCTGGAGCTGATCGACCAGGCCTGGGGATGCCCCCTCCGTGCTGCGCGTGAGCGCAGCTAGCCTGCAAAGCTGACAGCGAAGGCCTCGAGGCCGGCGCTGACGAAGCTCGTCAATGGGGCCGGGTTGCTGCCGTCGGCGTTCTCGATGTAGGCCTGGGTGGTGCCGGACGGGTCGGCGAGCAGGTAGGCGATCTCGCCGCCCGATCTCGCCGCCGCGATGGTGTCGAGGTCGGATGCGGCCGGGCCGGTCGCCAGCCGGGTGACGTCGCCGCCGCGCACCCCGATGCGCACCAGCCCGGGGGTGTCGCCGGCGGGCCGGTCGACGGCGAGCAGGGTGCTGGCGTCGGCGTTGGCGACCGGGGTCAGGCCGGGGCCGAGGCGGCGGGGGATGGGGTCGCCGCCGCGCAGCCGGACCAGCCAGCCGCCCTCGACCTCGGGCCGGCCCTCGCGGTGCACGGCGAGCTCGCTGCCGTCGCGGTTGAGCGCCGGTGCGGTGGCCTCGCCGGTGATGCCGGGGACCGGGTAGCGGATGCCCAGCGCGGGGTCGGCCAGGTCGACGTGGAGGAGCCCGTCGGGGGCGCGGACGGGGAGCGCGAGGACGCTGCCGTCGCCGCTCCAGGTGGGCTGGCCGGCGAGCGGGTCGCCGGGCGGGAGCAGCCGGTCGGCGTCGGCGACGGGGTCGTACAGGTGGACCGTCTGGGCGGTCCCGTAGGCGAGCAGCCGGCCCGCCGGAGACCACGACGGGTGGCTGGCGCCGCTGTGGATGTCGGTGTCGAGACCGGTGGCGAGGTCGATGAGGTGGAGCTCGGGGGGCGCGCCGGCGACCGTCAGGTCGTGCTCGATCACCGCGATCCGGCGTCCGTCCGGCGACGCGGTGGCCTCGAGGTAGGCGGTCTGGGCTCCGCCTCGGGGCACCGCGCCGCAGCTCGCCTGTGGGCAGCGGGCGGCCTGGAGGACGGTCGCCGCGGGGGCGGGCTCGCCGTCGGCGAGGGCGCCGAGGCCGGTGAGGAGCACCTCGGACGCGGCCTCGCCGCGCCGTCCGGCGAGCACCAGGGCGTGCTCGCCGCGGCCCAGGCCCCCGGTCCGGAAATGCAGCGCGACCTCCTTCTGGATCGGCTGGAGGTGCTCGTTGCGGGCGTCTGGGCCGATGCTCACGGTGTAGCTGGTCGCCGGGTCCAGGAGCCGGCCGGGGAGCACCAGGAAGCGCCCGTGGTCGCGGCGGTTGGCCACCACCCGGGTGCCGGGCACCGCCGGGGAGAGATGGATCGCGGCGGTGGTGGCGGGGCCGTCCATGAGGTCGTTGAACGACACCACGACCGGGCTGTCGACGGGGACGTCGGTGGCGCCGTCGGAGGGGCTGCCGCTCAGCAGCTGCGGTGCCGGCGCCGTGGTGAGCTCCCAGTGGTGGTCGAGGGAGTTGGCCGCACCGCCGGTGTCGCGCACGCCCGAGTCGATGTGGAAGGTGTACTTGGTGGAGGGGAGGAAGATGGCCCCGCGATGCTCGAGCACGAAGGTCGCCGACGCGGGCAGCCAGCCAACCCGGCAGGGGGCGCCGGCGGGGGCGCCGAAGGCACGCTCGAGGTCACAGCCGGCGAGCGGCGGCTCCACGCGGAACCGGCGCGCCACCGAGGCGTGGTCGACCGGGTGGTCGAACACCACCTTGATCGGCGCGTCCGCGGTGATGCTGGTGGAGCCGCCGGCCGGGCTGAGGGCGATGATCTGCGGAGGGGCCCCGGCGCAGGCGGGCAGCAGCGCCGCCGCCAGGCCGAGGACGATCCCGCAGGCGGCAGCTCGCCGCCCGGTTCCGGTCCTGCTCAGAGAGGCTTGCGCAGCGCCGACTCGACGTCGATGCCGGGAGGCGATCCCGCGCCCGCCTTGACCTCGATGCGCGCCGGGCGCTCCGCGGCCAGCCGGTTCACCGCCAGCGGCGACTCCTGCAGATCCCGCTGGGAGTGGGTGTAGGCGCCGTGGAGCGCGCCCTTGCGGAGCAGGATCACGCCGGTCTCGGTGCCGCCAGCGACCACGACGGAGCCGTCGACCTTCTCCTCCGACAGGTACTCGAGGAGCTGTTCGAAGTTGACGAAGCGCCCCAGCAGGCCGGTGAACAGTGGCCGGGCGGTGAGCAGCTGGGCGAGCGCGACCACCGTCTCGCCGCTGAGCTCGATGACGTCGAGCAGGCCCTCGCCGCGCTCCATGCGCCGGCGGAGGTGCTGGAACGCGGTCTCGGCCTGGGTGAGGGTGCCGTCGCTGAACAGCGACTCGAGCACGTGGCCGTCGTGGAGCAGGAGCACGCCGCTGAAGCCGGGACCCTCGAGTCGCACGTACCCGGTGAGCTTGTCGGTGTCGAGGGTGCGCAGCAGCTTGGGGAAGTCGACGAAGGCGCTCTTCAGGCCCTCGTAGATGGGCTTGCCCGCGGGCAGCGGATAGAGCTCGCCGAGCGGCTTGGCGTTGGGGTTGCCGTAGACCGGCCCCGCGTCCGTCGAGGTCGTGCTGGGCGGCTGGGCGATGCCCATGGTGGGGATTGCGGTCTCGGTCACCATGGTGTCTCCCGTCGTGATCGGCGGCGGCGGTGGCGAACCCCAGGAAGTGGCGGCGGAGGCGACCGGCCTCGCCGGCTCTGCCACCGCGGTGGCCACGCCGACGGAGCGGCTGTCGTTGACGCCGCCCACCGTCTGGACCTCGAGCGGGCGGCCGCTGCCGTTGCTCGGGGCGGCCACCGGCTGCCGGCGCTCGGCCTCGGCGAGGAGCTCGGTGGTGGCGGCCTTGATGGTCTCCTCGGCGGGGAGCTTCGCCCGCGGGTCGAAGGTGAACTGCCCGTCCTTCCAGGAGAGCGCGGAGATCACCGCCTCCTCTCCCTGGCCGAGGTCACCGGCGGCGTGGAACAGGTGTCCGAAGAGAAAGTAGAGCGAGCAGCTGGCATCCCCGGACGCCACCGAGAGCGTGCCGGTGGCACGCTCCGACTGCATGGCCTCGAGCAACGAGGCGAGGCTGTTCTGCGCGAGCGAGCCCTGCGTCTGCACCCGGGTCTCCTCCTAGCATCTGGTCGAGCGGCACTCCGGGGGGCATCCGCACGGGCTCAGCCGACCGCGTGGCACCGCGGGCATAGGTCCGGCGACCTGACCTGTGTCAGTGGGCGGCCTATAGTAGCAACGATTCGCGCTCTGACACGCTCGCCGCCCCCCTCTGACGTCCCCGCGATCATGCCGTGACAGCTGCACCATCCGCCAGTTCCGTGTTGCCAGAGCGTCCGCGCGCCCTCGCCCCGGCCACCTCCCCGGCCGACTCCTGGGACCGCGCGCTGGCCGGGTGGCCGTGCGCGCACCTGCTCCAGAGTCACGGGTGGGGAGCGGTGCAGGCGGCGACGGGATGGAGCGTGCACCGCCTCCGGGTCGATGCCGGCGGGGGCCGTACCCTCCCGGTCACCGCGCTCTCCTCGCCGGTGCTCCCGGGTGCGCCGCCGCGCGTCTACGTCCCCCGCGGCCCCGCCTGCGCCGCTGACGACGCCGCCGCGTGGGCGGCGGCCCTCGCCGCTCTCGATGACCTGGGCTCTCGGCTGGGTGCGGTCGGGGTCACCGTCGAGCCCAGCGCATGGAGCGAGGACGCGCCCGAGCTGGAGCGGCGGCTGGGACCCGGATGGGTGCCGGTCGACCCGGTGCAGCCCTCCCACACCGCGGTCGTCGATCTCTCGGGGGGTGAGGCCGAGGTGCTGGCGCGGATGCGCCCGAAGGGCCGCTACAACGTCCGCCTCGCCGAACGCCGTGGCGTGGTGGTGGAGACGGTCACCGACATCCCCCTCGCCGCCGCCCGGCTGGCGCGGCTCTGCGCCGTCACCGAGCGCCGTCAGGGGATCGTCCTGCCCGGCGCCGGCCACCTCCGGCTGGTGCTCACCGCCCTCCCCGGCGCCTGGGTGCAGCTCGCGAGCGTCGACGGCGAGGTGGCGGCCGGCGCCCTGGTGGTGCCCTTCGCCGGCGAGGCGGTCTACCTCTACGGCGGCTCGTCGGCGGCGCACCGCGAGCGCCAGCCCTCGGCCCTGATGCAGTTCGCCGCGATGCGGGCCGCGCTGGCGGCGGGGTGCACCCGCTACGACCTCTGGGGCATCCCCCCGGACGCCGACGCGAGCCATCCCTGGCACGGCCTGCGCCAGTTCAAGCTCGCCCTCGGGGGCCGTGAGATGGTGGTCGCGGGGGCGTGGCGGCGGGAGCGCCGGCCGCTGGCCGCACGGGCGCTCCAGGCAGCCGGGGCCGCCCGGATGGCGGCGCGGCGGGTGCGCCGCCGGTTCCCCCGCGGCACCGGAGGGTGACGTGACCATAGAATCGCGCCGCCTGATGTGGACTCGGGGATGGAAGTGAACGGACAGCGACGGGTCCTCGTCATCGACGACGAGGCGCTCATTCGCAAGACCGTTCGGCTCGCCTGCGAGCAGGAGGGCTACGCGGTGCAGGAGGCGGAGAGCGGCACCCAGGCGCTCACCGCCCTGGAGAGCTTCCGCCCCGACATCATCCTGCTCGACCTCATGCTGCCCGACATCAGCGGCTTCGACATCTGCCGCGACATCCGCCGCACCGGCTCCAAGGTGCCGATCCTCATCCTCAGCGCCAAGACCGAGGAGATCGACGTGGTGGTGGGGCTGGAGATCGGCGCCGACGACTACATCGTCAAGCCGTTCCGGCCCCGGGAGCTGCTGGCCCGCATCGCCGCCCACCTGCGCAAGGCGCGCCAGGACGAGGAGCGCGGCGACGACGGTCGGATGGTCTTCCGCGACCTGGTCATCGACGTCAACGAGCGCCGGGTGTTCCGCGGGGGCACCGAGATCAACCTCACCCACACCGAGTTCGACCTCCTCACCCTGCTCGCCGCCCAGGCGGGCAAGGCGCTCTCCCGCGAGAAGATCCTCAACGCCGTGTGGGGCTACGACCACCCCATCGAGACCCGGGTCATCGACGTGCACATCCGGAACCTGCGGCGGAAGATCGAGGAGAACCCCTCCCAGCCGCTGTACATCCTGGCGGTGCCCGGGGTGGGCTACCGGTTCACCGCCACCAAGCCCTGACCGTGGCGATTCACCGTGCTGGGGAGCACATGGATAGACTTCGCCTCTACATGTCCACTCCGATGCTCCAGCCGCGGCGGGGGGAGATCCGCGCCGCGCCGGCCCCACATGCCGACCCCTGGGTCTCGATCACCGTGCTCCTGCTCGGGCTGACGGTGGTGGGGCTGGTCGCCGGCGGGGTGCTGGCCGTCTACGACTGGACCACTCCGAGGGCGGAGCAGCCGCTCCTCCTCACCGTGCTCGGCATCTTCCTCGTCGCCCTCGGGATCCCCGTGATCACCGCGGCGGCGCGCTGGGCACGCACGGGTCCGCGGTAGCGCGTGGCCGAGCGCGCACGGCGGGGCGAGAGGTCGAACGGGGCGGCCAGCGACCGTCCCGAGCCCTTCCCCAGCTACGAGGAGCTCGCCTCCGACCTCCTCGAGGCCCTCGACGAGGCGGGGCTGTCGATCGAGGACGTCCGCCACGAGCTCGAGCCCGGCGCCGGTGAGCGCCGCTTCGACTGCACCGTCCGGCTGCAGCCGAGCGAGCCGCCCTCCCGCTACCACGCCCATCTCAGCTTCGTCTGGGACGCGCTGATGACCTACGTCGCCGCCTACGGGCCGGGGGCCGACTGCGACCTCTACCACGACGACGGGGAGCAGGAGGACTGTCCCCACCGGCGGCTCCAGCCCCAGCCCTTCGTCGAGATCGAGGCCGAGTTCGTGCTCGGCGACGGCGGCTACGAGCTCCAGGAGCTGGGCGAGGTGGCGGGCTGGCTCGACACCGTGCAGTCCCTGCTCGGCAAGGCGTTCCCCACCGACGACCGTCCCAGCGTTCACGTCGGCCTCGCCGCCCTCGGCGGCTCGGTCCTGGTCGAGAAGCTGACCGCGGAGCACTCCTGGCTCATCGACTTCGACGAGCCGCCCGACTTCACCTCGATGGCGGCGCAGGTGATGGCGGCGCTGCGGCTCGTCCCCCAGCTCGCCGACCGGCTGCCGATGTAGGGAACTCCCCGGCGCGCTCGGCGAGGAGCCAGCCGTCAGGATGGCGCAGGCCGGGGTCGAGCTCGGCGAGCAGGGCGCAGAAGAAGGGACGGTTGCCAAGCTCGGGATGGGGGACGCGCATCCCCGGCTGGTCGGCGCGCACCTCGCCCCGCTCGCCGAGGAGAAGGACGTCGGCGTCGGCGCGGCGCGGACCCCAGTGGTAGGTGGGGCGCCGTCCCGCCGCCCGCTGGGCGCGTTCGCAGTGCGCCAGCCACTCCGCCGGCGCSAGCGGGACGTCGGAGCGCAGCCGCACCACCTGGTTGTGGAAGTCGGGCTGGCGGCTGACCCCCACGGCGCGGGTGAGCAGCTCGCGCGACGCGGCCTCGAGGTGGACCGGCCCGCTCGCCAGCGCCGCGCGCAGCGTCGCCAGCGCCGCGGTGCGGTGGCCCAGGTTCGCGCCCAGGGAGACCCAGGCCACCGCCGTGCTGCCCGCCGGCGCAGGGGTCACCCGGTGGGCCCGGGCCGGGGCAGTGCGAGGATCTCCTCGGGGGTGCCGCGCAGCATCGCGTCGGCGACCCGGAGCGCCCGGGTCACCTCGGCGACGTCGTGGACGCGCACCAGGTCGGCGCCGTTGGCGGCGGCGAGCACGCAGAGCGCCAGGGTGCCCTCGAGCCGCCGGTTGGGGGGCGCGCCGCCGAGGAGGGCGCCGATCGTCGACTTCCGCGACGGTCCGACCAGCAGCGGGCGGTCGAGGGAGCGGAGCTCGCCGAGCCGGCGGAGCAGCTCGAGGTTGTGGGCCGGGGTCTTGCCGAAGCCGAGGCCGGGATCGACGATGATCCGCTCGCGCTCGATCCCCGCGGCCTCGGCGACGGCGAGGCACTCGTGGAGCCCGGCGCACACCTCCTCGACGACGTCGCCGTACTCGGGCTCGGCCTGGTTGTGCATCACCACCACCGCCGCCCCGGCGGCGGCCACCACCCCCGCCATCTCGGGGTCGCGGCGCAGGCCCCAGATGTCGTTGACGATCACCGCCCCGGCCTCGAGCGCCGCCCGGGCGACCGCGGCCTTCCTGGTGTCGACGCTCACCGGCACCTCGAGGCGGGCGGCCAGCTCGCGCACCACCGGCACCACCCGGGCGATCTCCACCTCCTCGGTCACGTAGGTGCTGCCGGGGCGGGTGCTCTCGCCGCCGACGTCGACGATGTCCGCGCCGGCGGCGGCGAGGGCGAGGCCGCGGGCGACGGCGTCGGCGGGGTCGGCGCCGGTGCCGTCGCCGCTGAAGGAGTCGGGGGTGGCGTTGACGATCCCCATCACCAGGGTGCGGCGGTCGAAGCGGAGCACGTGGCCGCCGGCGGCGACCGGGGCCGGCCGCGAGCCGCGGCCGGCGAGGGCGGCCTGGAGGGCGGCGCCGAGCACCTCGGTGCGCCGTCCCCACTCCACCAGCCGCGAGGGCAGGTCGCCGAAGGCGCTGAGCGGGCCGAGCAGCACGGCGCGGTCGCCGAGGGCGGAGGTCAGCGCCTCGCCGCCGAGACGGCGGAGCTCGCGGACCAGCACCCGGCACTCGTCGGGGGCCAGCCCGCTCACCGCGATCGCCTCGGCGCGGCCGTGGCGGGCCAGCGCCGGCAGCCCCGCCGGACCTCCGCCGAGGGCGAGCACCGCGTCGCGCAGCGCCGACTCCGGGCCCGGGGTCAGCGGGCGGACGTTGTAGCGCCCCAGCTCAGCCGCGCTCGGGGTGGTCATCGCTCCAGGTCGGGCTTGGCTCCGCGGGGGACGAAGGGCTCGTCGGGGGGCTGCACCAGCCCGGCGGACCGCTTCGGCACCATCACCCGCCGCCGGAAGAAGCAGACCAGCTCACCGCGCTGGTTGTAGGCGCGGGTCTCCACGGTCACCACCCCGCGGTCGGAGCGCGACTGCGACTCGCGCATCGCCACCACCGTGGACTCCGCGTAGATGGTGTCGCCGTGGAAGGTGGGGTTCTCGTGCTTGAGCGTCTCCACCTCGAGGTTGGCGATCGCCTTGCCGCTGACGTCCGCGACGCTCATCCCCAGCGCCAGGCTGTAGACGAGGTTGCCGACCACCACGTTGCGCTTGAAGTGCGTCGACGTCTCGGCGTAGTGGGCGTCGATGTGGAGGGGGTGGTGGTTCATGGTGATCATGCAGAAGAGGTGGTCGTCCGCCTCGGTGATCGTCTTGCCGGGCCAGTGCCGGTAGGTGGCGCCGACCTCGAACTCCTCGTAGTACCGGCCGTATTGCATGCAGGGATCTCCTTTGTCGGGGGCGAGTGTATCTGGGGGAGGCTGCGCCTCCCCCCTCGCGCCACAAGACATCGCGCGGCGCTTCGCCTGGGCGATGGGCCCGCCCCCTCCACGGCCGGCCTCCCGGCCGACGCGCGCGTTCGCGCGCTGCTCGTCCCTGGGCCGCGTTGCTCAGAATGTGGTCAGCTCGTCAGCTCGCGCCGGGGAGCCGGACGATGAACACGGAGCCCACCCCGGGGCTGCTCTCCACCTCGATGCTGCCCCCGTGGGCCTCCACGGTGTGGCGGGCGATCGCCAGGCCCAGGCCGGTCCCCTCACCGTCGCGGCCGCGGGATCGGTCGGTCTTGTAGAAGCGCTCGAAGACCCGCCCCAGCTCCTCGGGTGCGATGCCGCAACCGGTGTCGGAGACGCGCAGCTCGACGAGCTCGCGGCCGCGGTGGCGCCGGCCCTGGGCGGAGAGCGTGATGACCCCGCCCTCGGGGGTGAACTTGATGGCGTTGTGGACCAGGTTGCGCACCACCTGGCCGAGACGGCTGGGGTCGCCGAGCACCGCGGGGGTGCCGGGCTCCACCTGGTGCCGCAGCTCCTGGCGGCGCTCGTCGGCGAGCGGCCGCAGCCGCTCGGCGGCGGCCACCAGGTCCTCCACCGGGGTGGGCACCGGGCGTAGCGGCAGCCGGCCCGACTCGATGGTGCTGAGCTCGATGAGCTCGGCCACCATCTGGGCCATGTGGGCGGTCTCCAGCCCGATCTTGCTGACGAACTCCCCGGCCACGCTGGTGTCCTCGAGGGCGCCGGCGAGCAGGGTCTCGACCAGCAGCTGGATGGCGGTGACCGGGGTGCGGAGCTCGTGGGAGACGTTGGCGACGAAGTCGCGGCGCACCCGCTCGAGGCGGCGGAGCCGGGTCTCGTCGCGGAGCAGGAGGGCGACCTCCAGGGGCTGGGCCATCACATCGCCGATCGGCAGGGCGCGGACCACCAGGTGGCGGGAGGCGGCGGGGTCGTCGAGCTCGCGCACCACCTCACCGGCGCCTCCCAGGCACGAGGTCACCATCAGCGGGATCCGGTAGTCACGGACCGTGTCCTCGAGCCGCAGCCCGCCCACCTCGTCGGGGAGGTCGAGCAGCAGCCGGGCCGCGGGGTTGGCGAAGCGCAGGCGGTGGTCGGCGCCGACCACCACCAGGCCCTCCTCGAGCCGCCGCGCGACGATCTCGAAGAGCCGGACGGGCAGCGCCGAGGGGCCCTGCGCCCCCGCGTCAGGCGACATGGTGGGGGGAGTATATGCGCCCATCCGCTCCGTCGCGGAACCCTACTTAACTACCTGTTAATATCAGGACAACCCCTGGGACGCGGCACCTCCCGCAGCATCAGGGTGAGGAGCGGGATCGGGCGCCGAACGGGGGACACTGGGATGAGCGCCAAACGCATCCTCGTCGTCGAGGACGAGGAGAACATCCGCGACACACTGCGCTACAACCTGGTCAAGGAGGGCTACCGGGTCGACGAGGCTCGCACCGGCCCGGAGGCGCTCATCGAGGCGCGCCGGGTGCGCCCCGACCTCATCCTCCTCGACCTCATGCTCCCCGAGCTCAGCGGGCTCGAGGTCTGCCGGATCCTCCGCCAGGAGATGACCACCCCGATCCTCGTGCTCACCGCCAAGGGAGCGGAGGTGGACAAGGTGGTGGGCCTCAGCATCGGTGCCGACGACTACGTCACCAAGCCGTTCTCGCTCACCGAGCTGATGGCACGGATCACCGCCATCCTCCGCCGGGTCGAGCTCAGCCGGGGCGGCGCCGTCGCCGCCGCCGAGGTCGAGGAGCTGGGCGGCTTCACCCTCGACCGCGGCGCCCGCATCGTGCGCATGACCGGCGAGGAGGTGCGGCTGGCGCCCAAGGAGTTCGACCTCCTCTCCTACCTTCTCGCCCATCCCGGCCGGGTGCAGTCACGCGAGCGGCTCATCCAGGCGGTCTGGGGCAGCAACTTCTTCGGCGACCGCAAGACCGTCGACGTCCACGTGCGCTGGCTCCGCGAGAAGTTCGAGGGCTTCGCCGCCCTCCCGTTCCGCATCACCACCGTGTTCGGCGTCGGCTACCGCCTCGACCGGCTCGAGGACGCCGCCACCCCCGCCCCCGAGCACGAGCCCGCGGCGGAGGGATGAGCGAGCCTCCGCCCGAGGTCCGAGCCGCCGGCGCCGCGGTCTGGCGGCGCGGGCCCGGCGGCGATCGCCAGTGGGCGATCATCCACCGTCCACGGTACGACGACTGGAGCCTGCCCAAGGGCAAGCTCGAGGAGGGGGAGAGCCTCGAGGAGGCGGCGGTGCGCGAGGTCCGCGAGGAGACCGGAGTGAGCGGACGCCTCGGCCCCCACGCCGGCACCACCCGCTACCTCGACAATCGCGGCCGCACCAAGACCGCCGACTACTGGGTGATGGAGGCGCTCGACGGCACCGAGGTCTTCGTGCCCAATCACGAGGTCGACGAGCTGCGCTGGCTCGACTCCGCAGAGGCGGCGGCGATGCTCAGCCACGACCACGACCGCGAGATCCTCGCCCGGGCCGCCGCCGCCCCTCCGTCGCCGTGACCATCGGGGGATCGTGACCGGCGTGTCACCGGATTCGCGGAGGCCTCCTGCGACAGTTCGGTTGCGCCCCGGATCCGCCCCCCGGCACGGTCGGGACGCCAGAGAGGAGGCCACCGCCATGATCCGTCGCGCCGCGTCGTGGATGGGCGAGACCGCGGTGGCCATGCTCCTCGCCCTGTGCGTCGTCGCCATGAGCATGCCCGTCACGACCGTCGAGGCTGCCCTCCGATAACCCTCTCGGCCCGAGCGAGACGTGGGCCGGAGTGCGTGTCACCCAGGTCACCGCGCCCCCAAGAGCGACTGTCTACGACCGCGCCCGCTCCAGCAGCCTCTTCGCGATGATGATCCGCTGGATCTCGTTGGTGCCCTCGCCGATGCAGAGGAGCGGGGCGTCGCGGTAGAGCTGCTCGATCTCGAACTCGCGGCTGAAGCCGTAGCCGCCGTGGATGCGCATTGCCTCGTTGACCGCCTCCATGCAGGTCTCGGTGGCGAAGAGCTTGGCCATCCCCGACTCGAGGTCGGTGCGCTCGCCGCGGTCCTTGGTGCGGGCGGCCTTCTGGGTGAGCAGCCGGGCGGCCTCGATCTTGGTCGCCATGTCGGCGAGCTTGAACTGGATCGCCTGGTGCTCGGCGATCGGCTTCCCGAAGGTCTGGCGCTCCTGGGCGTAGGCGAGGGCGAGCTCGAAGGCGCGCTGGGCGACGCCGACGCCGCGGGCGGCGACGTTGATGCGGCCCACCTCGATGGCGGCCATCATCTGCTGGAAGCCGCGGCCCTCGACGCCGCCGAGGAGGTTGGCCTCGGGCTGCCGGTTGGCCTCGAAGACCAGCTCGGTGGTCTCCACGCCCTTGTAGCCGAGCTTGTGGATGTGCTTGCTGGCGCTGAGGCCCGGGTACTTCTTCTCGGCGAGGATGCAGGCCATCCCCTTGTGCGCGGGTTTGGCGCCGGGATCGGTCTTCACCAGGGTGGCGACCACGGTGGAGCGCTCGCCGTTGGTGACCCACATCTTGGTGCCGTCGATCACGTACTCGCCGTTGTCGCGCACCGCCCTGGTGCGGATCGCCTGCACGTCGGAGCCGCAGTTCGGCTCGCTCATCGAGAAGGCGGCGTGGTACTCGCCGGTGGCCATCTTGGGCAGGAAGCGCTGCTTCTGCTCGTCGGTGCCGAACTGCTGGAGCAGGAAGGCGACGATGAAGTGGGTGTTGATCACCCCGGTGATCGACATCCAGCCGCGCGCGATCTCCTCGCAGACCCGCGCGTAGGTCTCCATGTTCAGGCCGGCGCCGCCCCACCTCTCGTCGATCGCGAACCCGAAGAAGCCGAGCTCCTTCATCTTGGCGACGATCGCCTCGGGGTAGGTGTCGTCGTACTCGAGGTGGTGGGCGACGGGGATGATCTCGCGCTCGACGAAGTCGCGGACCAGGGCGATGACGTCGCGCTGCTCGGTGGTGAGTCCGTCCAGGGTGGTCGCCATGTGGCTCCTTATCTCATCGGGGGGACTCCCCCGTCGAAGTTGCGGGCATCGCTTCGGAATGCCCGCAACTACCCCCTCAGGATGCCGCGGCGGCCTGCCGGGGCTCGAGACCGGCCGCACGTCCACGCAGGTGGAACTGCGTCGCCATCTTGCGCGACGCCTCGTCGATCATCTCGTCGCCGAGCATCACCGCCCCCTTGCGCTCGACCTCGGTGGCGTGCCGGTATGCCTCGAGGATGGCGGCGGCGCGCTCAAACTGCTCCTGGCTCGGAGTGAAGGCGGCGTTGCAGGCGTCGATCTGACCGGGGTGGAGCACCCACTTGCCGTCGTAGCCGAGGGTCGCCGCCCGGCGGGCCGCGCGGGTGTAGCCCTCGACGTCGCGGATCGCCAGGTAGGGGCCGTCGATCACCTGGATCCCCGCGGCCCGTGCGGAGACCGCGAGCTTGAAGAGCACGTAGTGGAAGGCGTCGCCGGGGTAGTCGGGGGAGCCGTTGGCCACCGTCAGCGAGGGCAGCTGCATCGCCGCCGAGAAGTCGGCGGGGCCGTAGGTGAGGGTCTCCAGCCGCGGGCTCGAGAAGGCGATCGCGTCCGAGTTCATCAGGCCCTGGGCGTCCTCGACCTGGGCCTCGATGCCGATCCTCCCCGGCTCGAGCTCGAACTCCTGCTCGAGCTGGGTGAGGGCGCGGTCGACGAAGGCGATGTCACCGGCGTTCTGCACCTTGGGGACCATGATGCAGTCGATCACCGAGCCCGCCCCACGGATCACCTCGAGCAGGTCGAGGAAGGCGTAGCGGCTGCCCACCTGGTTGATCCGCACCACCCGGGTCTTGGCGCCCCAGTCGTGGGTGGTCAGCGCCTCGACGATCTTCGCCCGGGCGCCGGGCTTCTCCAGCGGGGCACAGGCGTCCTCGAGGTCGAGGAACACCTCGTCGGCGGCGCTGGATGCGGCCTTCTCCATCATCCTCGGGTTGCTGCCGGGACAGGCCAGAACCGACCGGCGAAGGCGCTGGGGCATGGACGCGGACCTCCTCGCCCCCGGGGCCAGACGGCGGGGGCGCGCTGGACGGCTCCGTTCGGCCGTCCCGGACATTCTAACGAGGGACCTGAAAATGACGCGTTGCGTCAAGCTGATCGTCGCGGAGCGCGGCGGTCAGTCCTCGCTGCGCGGGCGCGGGGGTGAGGGCGGCCGGTCGTCGGGCGGCGTCGGCCCGCCGTCGTCGGGGGGCGTCTGACCGCCGAACCCCGGGAAGCCCGGGAATCCGGGAAAGCCGCCCATGCTCCCGAAGAGCCGCTGCAGGTGCTCGGGACCGCCGAGGTCCTCCTGCACCCGCTCGACCAGCTGGCCGAGCAGCTCGTGGAGCCGGGGATCGTCGACCAGCTTCTCCTGGATGCCCCCGAGCTGGCTCATCAGGTCCTTGACCGCCGCCTCCTGGGCGACCTGCATCAGCACCGGCTGCGACGCCGCGGCGGCGACCATCTGCGACTGCTCTCGGAGCACTTCGAAGCCGCGGCAGGCGAGGCACTCACCGCTGTGGTTGCAGCGGCAGAGCAGCGTCTTCAGCCGGTCGAGCTCGCGATGGAGGCCGCTGAGATCGAGCGACGGCGGCTGCGCGTCCACACCTCCAGTATGGCACCGTCTCGCCGCCGCGGCCCGCGCCTGGGCTCAGCCCAGGAAGGCGAAGTGGGTGAACTGGGCGACCAGGGCGCCGAGCAGGACCGGGAAGGTCACCAGCAGCAGCCGGTCGACCCAGGGGCGGCGGCCGGCGGCGGCGAGGAGCACGAACACCGGGAAGACGGTGAGCAGGTAGCGGGCGCTGCTCTCCTGCGGGGTGACCAGCGACTCCCGGCACAGGATGGGGAGCGCGCTCATCGCCGTGTAGGCGAGGTAGGAGGCGGGCACCCGGCCCCACATCAGCGGGATCGAGATCACCAGCGCCAGCGAGGCCACCAGGTTGAGCACCTCCTCGGCATGGCCGCCGTCGAGGACGGTGCGCAGGCTGTCGTGGAGCGCCGTCCAGGGGGCCACCGGGTGGTTTCCCCACACCTCCCTCTGGAGGGCGAGCACCCCGCCGTCGATGCCGAGCCGGCGGATGTAGAGGTCCCACCCGGCGACGGCGATCACCGGCAGGAGCACGAACAGGTTCGCCACGCGGAGCGGCGAGAGCCCCTCCGCCCGGCGCCGGCGGGCGCCGGCGACCACCTCGACGAGCAGGGGGGCGACCAGCAGCACCCCGGTCGGCCGGCAGAGGGCGGCGAGCGCCGCCAGCCCCCCGGCCCCCACCATCCGCCCCCGCCGGGCAGCGAGGATCGCGGCGGTGGCGAGCAGCAGGAAGAGCGACTCGGTGAAGGCGGCGAGCAGGAAGAAGGCCACCGGGGCGACGGCGAGGTAGAGGATGGTGCGGTCGGCGGTGCCCCGGTCGACGTCACCGGCGACGAGGTGGTGGAGCACCACCAGGGCGGCGACGAGAGCGACGGTGCTGAGCAGCAGCCCGGCGAGGGCGGGGTTGCCCCCGACCAGGGGCGAGAGCACGTGGACGGCGCCGGGGAAGAGGGGGAAGAAGGCGGCGTCGGGGTCGCCGCGACCGTAGCCGCTGCGGGCGATGTGCTCGTACCAGAGCGCGTCCCAGCGCTGCCAGGGGCCGACCCACGGCCACAGCCGTGAGCCCTGGGGGGTGAGCAGCTCGAGGTGGTCGCCGCCCACGCCGGTGATCGGGTCGACGATCACGGAGCCCCAGGCGATCAGCCCGAGGGCGACGCGGAGGCCGAGGACGATGGCCAGGGCCTGGCGCAGCGCCGGGTCGCCCAGCGCAGCCCGGACCCGGGTCAGCCCCCGGACCACGTCCGGAATGGATACAGCGCCTGGAACCAGTAGCCGAGGATGCAGACGTAGCCGGCGAGCACCGCCCGCGGCAGGCCGGGGTGCGAGACCAGTCGCGCCACCCCGAGGTAGACCGCGGGGAGGACGATCACCATGTAGTAGAGGTAGCTGATCCGGTTGCCGAAGGGGCCGAGCGGGGCCGCCGCGACCACGAAGGGGATGAACGTCCCCAGGAACCAGGCGACGGCGAAGAGTGAGAGGTCGTCGCGGTCGCGGCGCGCGGTGTGCGCGGCGAGGAAGACGGCGGGGAGGGTGAGCAGCACGATCGCGGGGTTCATCAGCCCCTGGAAGGCCACCACCGGGTGGGTGGCGGTGACCTTGCCGTCGCTGAGCACGTTGGTGTTCACCGTGTAGTAGTTGATCGGCTCCTGGTTGAGCAGCCACTGCCAGGGGTACGAGGCGATGCCCTCGGGGCCGTGGGGGTTGGTGAGCTTGGCGGCGTAGTCGAACATCGCCCGGGTGTGCACCAGGGGGTTGTGGTACGCCGACCAGAAGTGGTCGAGGCCGTAGAGCACACCGAGGTAGACGAGCATCGCCACCGCCGCGCAGGTGGCCAGCGGGGCCAGCCGCTCGACCGCCCGGCGGCGCAGCGAGAGATCCGTCCCGCGGGTGCGGAGAAGCACCCGGCCGGCCTCGAGCAGGGCGAGGGCGATCAGCGCGTAGGGGGCGACCAGCTTCACGCAGCCGCCGAGCCCGAGCACGGCGCCGGCGAGCACCGGGCGGTCGCGGAGGTAGAGGGCGGCGGCGGCGAACATGAAGACGACCACGAACACGTCGAGGGTCGCGATCCGCCCGTGCACCAGGGAGAGGTTGTCCGCCGCCATCAGCGCGGCCGCGCCCACCGCCAGCCAGGCGCTGCCGCCGGCCGCCCGCACCACCCAGAACATGGCGAGGATGGCCACGCTTCCGAAGATGAGCGGGAGGATGCGCCAGCCCAGCGCCCCGTCGCCGAAGACGCGCATCCCCAGGGCGATGAGCAGCTTGCCGAGCGGCGGGTGCTCCTGGTTGGGGTCGAGCCCGGCGGGCGAGCCGGCGTAGTGGTCGCCGCCGGGGACGTGGAACCCGAGGATCACCCGGGCGGCGTTGACGTAGTAGGCCTCGTCGAAGATGAGCGCCCTGGAGGGGTGGTCGAGCCACCAGGCCCGGGCTCCGAGCGAGAACAGCGAGACCAGCGCCAGCACCGCGACGGGCGCGCGGGGGCTGGCGAGGAGGGCCGCGCCTCGTGCCCACGAGCGCCGGGCGCGGGATGCGGGGACGGGGACGGTCGCGGTCTCCGGCGTGGTGCGCTCCTTCTGGGATCGGGCGACGGGGGATGGTAGCGAGGCCGCCGCCGGTGAGTTCGTGGCGAGTGAAAGATTGGTGGGAACTCCGCGTTACATGAGCGCCGGGTCCGCGGAGCCCCATCCCGTCGGGAAGATGTGGTGGCAGGGGGCGCCTCGGCTCTCGGTGGAAGGGTGCAGGCCGGCGGGACTGCCATTAGCAACCGGTGCGTGCCGATGAGAGGCACCACAGCGAGGTGACGTCCCAGTGGTCCGACCGACTGTTTCTCCCATCCAGGCGCGCGTGCTCGGCGTCGTTCTCGGCGTGTCCGGGTTCGCGTTCGCATCCGTCTCCGGGCTCGCCGCCGGCCATGTCTCGGCGGACACCAAGATCGCAGACAACAAGGTCTGGGTGACCGCCGACGGGTCCGACAAGGGTCCCGCCGCCGGTGACTTCGTCCGGGTCATCAGCGACTGCAAGGACGTCACCGTGTGGGGGAACGACCTCCACAACAAGAGTGGCGAATTCACGATCTACTTCGACGACCACAACGGCGACGACAAGAAGGTCGACGTCGAGACGTGGAAGTACGAGAAGGGTGGCAAGGACCAGCAGGTCATCGCCACCATCGGCGCCCGCGAGCTCATCAAGGAGCTCAAGGACAAGGGCTTCACCGCCCAGGACAACGGCTGGCACATGGACCTCAAGTTCAAGGACCCGGAGCGTCAGGTCGAGTTCATCCTCGAGAACACCTGCAAGTCCGAGGGCCACAGCACGACCCCGACCCCGACCCCGACCCCGGTGAAGCAGCAGCAGGTTCCCCCGCCCGTGGTGCTGGGCACCACCACCCAGGCCCCGAAGGCCGCCGTGGTCCCGCAGACCGGCGCGGACGCTCCCTTCCTCACCGGCATGGCGCTGATGTCGATGGGTGGCGCCGCTCTCGGCTTCGCCCGGAAGCTGGGCCGCCGCGGGGGCCGCTAGCCCCGGGGATCGACGACCGACATCGACGTGACACAGGGAGGGCCGTCCCGGCCGGATCGGGGCGGCCCTTCTTCTCTTGCCGGGGGAAGTACTCGCCGTCGGGACCCGTCTTCGCGCGCCGTGACGTCAACGGTGGGCCGGAGGGGCCCGGCGAGTTGACCGTGGGGGGTCTCGGGAGGACCGCCACCGAGTCGTCACGGTTGGGACTACCGCGGGGTGGGTAGTTTCGGATATAGTCCTTTCCGGCGATAGGATTCGTGCGCAGCTCCGGGTGGACGCTTGCGTCGCCCGCCGCCGTGCTCCGGTCGTGAGACCGTCGCGTGCGCACGAAGACCTCGCCAGAGCACTTGCGCCGGTGCGATGTACGCATGGACGGCGCTCTCGAGGTTGACCTCCCCTGATCGCTCCCGACCTCGCCATCGACAGGCTCCATCTCCTCGTGCCCGATGGCAGCGACGCCATGGTGATCCTGTCGACCCTGGCAAACGGCCACAGCGCCGCCGGCGAGGACCCGCGTGCGGTCTTCGCCGAACGCCTCGGTGAGCTCGACCACCTCACCGTCTCCTTCACCGACGCCGAGCCGCCCCAGGTGCGGCTCGCCCTTCCCGACCTCACCCTGCAATGCGCCGTGCAGGCGGCGACCGACGGGGTGCGCGAGCACCTGGCCCTCCGCGTCGACGCGGTCAAGCCCACCAGCGGGCATCCCGAGGGCGCCAAGGTGCTCACGATCACGGCGCGCCATCCGGTGGTCAGCGCCGACAACGGCACCGTCAGCGACACCTTCCGGCTGCTCGACTGGCGCGAATCGAGCCGGCGTGCCGCGGTCTCGCCGCAGCTGTATGCCACCCTCAAGCTGGTCGACCGGCTCGAGGGCGCCGAGAAGCAGCGGGCGGCCACCCAGCGCACCCGGTTCACCGCCGCCCGCGAGTCCTGGCGCTGCCGCAACTGCCGGGCCCTGTGGCGGCCCGACGACCACGAGCTCTGTCCCTCCTGCGGGCGGGTCTTCACCGAGGCCGACCGCCGCCAGCCCGAGGTCGGCAAGGTCGAGTTCACCATCCCCCCGGAGGACCCGCTCAACCTCCAGGCGGACGCCGCGGTGCTGGTCGAGCCCGAGGACGAGCCGAACTTCGTCGGCCGGGTCAGCCGCATCGACCACCACCGCCGCGTCGTCGAGGTGGTCTGCCGCACCTTCGAGCRCGCCGGCACCGAGGGCTACATCACCCCGTCGTTCAACCGCGCCCTCTATCAGGCGAAACGCAGCGTGCTCGCCGCCATCGCCACCAAGGACTACGGGGTCGGCCTGCTCGCCCAGCTGCTGGTGGCGCCGCGGACGCTGGCGCCGCCGCTGCCCGACGAGATCGACGGGGCGGGATGGCTGACCGACGGCATGATCCCCAACGCGCCCCAGAACCGCGCCGTCTCGCTGCTCTCGAACTGCTCCGCCGGCCAGTGCGTGTTCATCCAGGGGCCACCGGGAACCGGCAAGACGACGGTCATCGTCGAGGCGGTCAAGCGCAGGCTGGCCGCTGACCCGGAGCAGCGCATCCTGGTCACCTCGCACAGCAATCTGGCGGTCGACAACGCGCTGGAGCGGCTCGCCGGCACCCCGGGGATGCGGGCGGTGCGGGTGGCGCGCGCGGAGCGGGTGCACCCCACCGTCGACCAGTTCCGCTGCGACGACGAGGACGACCCCCGGCTGCTCACC
>JRHI01000766.1_pt1 | contig 32499 bp, 30 predicted proteins | sample 215371 | NCBI WGS metagenome assembly JRHI01 (sample SAMN02929681, study PRJNA255918) | sediment metagenome | biome: cave system; feature: Ice Cave; material: Sediment; isolation source: sediment from deep within a dark volcanic ice cave with no known source of... ...
ACCGTAACGAGATCAGCATAACAGTCCTCCAACAAAATTCGCCACCACCGGATCTCTTCTCGCGTCATCCGCCATCGGTGATTGCGCCGAGACTCGCGGTCGAGACCAGCTTCATGTACTTGGCTAAGAGGCCGCGCGTGTAGCGAGGCGCCGGAGCTTTCCATTGCGCGCGCCGCCGGGCGAGCTCGCCGTCGTCGACGTTAAGCTGAATGAGTCGGCGGTGCGCGTCGATGGTAATCGAGTCACCCTCATGCACCAGCGCGATCGTGCCGCCGACGTAGGCTTCCGGTGCCACGTGACCGACAACCATTCCCCAAGTGCCGCCGGAAAAGCGGCCGTCGGTGATGAGGCCGACGCTCTCGCCCAAGCCTTGACCGATCAGCGCCGACGTTGGCGCCAGCATTTCCTGCATTCCGGGACCGCCTTTCGGCCCCTCGTAGCGAATCACCATCACATCGCCGGGCTGAATGTCCTTGGCCATGATCGCCTCGAGCGCGGCGGGCTCGGAGTCGAACACGCGCGCCGGGCCCGTGATCGAGGGATTCTTGAGGCCCGTGATCTTGGCCACGCAACCCTCGGGCGCGAGATTGCCTTTGAGAATCGCAAGGTGGCCTTGGCGGTACATCGGCTTGTTCCACGGACGTATGACCTCCTGATCTGCTCGCGGGTTTTCGTCGACGCCGTCGAGCTCCTCGGCCATCGTTTTGCCGGTGATGGTCATGCAGTCGCCGTGCAGCAGATCGTGCGCGAGCAGCATCTTGAGCACTTGCGGGACGCCGCCGGCGAGGTTGAAATCGACGGCCACAAAACGGCCCGACGGCTTCAAGTCGCACAGCACCGGCACGCGCTGGCGCATGCGCTCGAAGTCGTCGATGGTCCATTCGACTTCCGCCGCGGCCGCAATCGCGAGATAGTGCAGCACGGCGTTGGTCGATCCGCCGGTCGCCATCACCACCGCGATCGCGTTTTCAATCGATTTGCGGGTGATGATGTCCCGCGGCTTGAGATCGAGGTTGATCGCGTTGACCAGCGTGCGTGCCGACGCTTCCGCCGAGTCGGCTTTCTCCGGATCGGGCGAGGCAAGCTGCGAGCTGCCGAGCAGGCTCATGCCGAGCGCCTCGAACGATGAGGACATGGTGTTGGCGGTGTATTGACCTCCACATGCGCCGACGGTCGGGCAGGCATTTTTTTCGATGCCGTCGAAATCCTCCTTGGACATCTTGCCGGCCGCGAATGCGCCAACTGCCTCGAACGGGCTCACGATGGTGAGCACCTGGCCCTTCCACATTCCCGGCTTGATCGTTCCCGCGTAGACGAAGATTCCCGGAACATTCATGCGCGCCAGAGCCATCATCGCCCCGGGCATGTTCTTGTCGCAGCCGCCGACGCAAAGCACGCCGTCCATGCATTGCCCCATCACCGCCACTTCGATCGCGTCGGCGATGACCTCGCGCGACACCAGCGAATACTTCATTCCCTCGGTGCCCATGCCGATTCCGTCGGTGACCGTCGGGAAGCCGAAAACCTGTGGCTTCGCGTCCGCGGATTTCAGCGCGGCCATCGCGCGATCGACCAGAGGCTGGATGCCGGCGTTGCATGGATTCATGGTGCTGTGACCGTTGGCGACGCCGACGATGGGCTTGTCGAAGTCTCCATCGTCGAAGCCGACGGCGCGCAGCATGGCGCGGTTCGGCGACCGGGCGAAACCCTGCGTGATGATGCGGCTGCGGCGGTTGTTCGGCACTGGTTCCACCTCTCTCGTATAATCGTTGCGTTTACAAATTCTAACAAAGCGGGCAGCGATAGCCTTTGCCGAAGTACGCCGCGCCGCGCTCCCAATGTTCGTTCATCCTCAGTTCGATCCCGTCGCCATTCAATTGGGCCCGCTTGCGGTGCGCTGGTACGGGCTCATGTACTTGCTCGCCTTCATACAGATCGTGATCCTTGGCAAATTCCGGGCGCGTCAGAACCTGCTGACGGGCTGGCATCCGCGCGATGTCGACGACATGCTTTTCTACGGCGTCTTCGGAACGATACTCGGTGGCCGGCTCGGCTATGTGTTGTTCTATAAGCCTTTCTACTATTTCGCACACCCCGCCGAAATGCTCGCGATCTGGCAGGGAGGAATGAGTTTCCACGGCGGGTTTCTTGGCGTTCTGATCGCGCTCTGGCTCTATGCCCGCAATCGAAACAAGCGCTGGCTCGAGGTTACGGATTTCGTCGCACCCCTGGTTCCGCTGGGCCTTGCGTTCGGTCGACTCGGCAACTTCATCAACGGTGAGCTCTGGGGTCGCGTGACCAGCGCCACCGCGCCATGGGCGGTCTATTTTCCGCAGGCCGCCGCCGAAGACAAAGCCTGGATCACCGCTTTTCCGCAGGAAGCGGCGGCTCGGGGTCTGGCCGCGATTTACGAGCGGGTGGGAATGCTTCCGCGGCATCCGTCGCAACTCTACGAGTCGGCGCTGGAGGGGCTTGTGCTGTTCGCACTGATCTGGCTCTATGCGCGCAATCGGCGGCCGCTCGGCGCTGTTTCCGGACTGTTTCTCATCGGCTACGGAAGCTTTCGTTTTCTGGTCGAGTACGCGCGCGAGCCGGACAGCTTTCTAGGGATGCTTGCATTGGGTATGTCCATGGGGCAGTGGCTGTCGCTGCCGATGATCGTCATTGGCGTGCTGATGATGCTCTGGGCGTACTGGCGCGCGGGTAAAGCTCAGCCGACCATCTACGGCCCTTAGTTTTTTAAAGCGACCTCAATCCACGCGGCGGTAATCGCCTTCGAGCGCATCGCGGCGCGGCATGCCGAATCCGGCGCTGGCGGTCGCCAACGGCCTGCCGACGTTGATCGGCAGCAACAGCAGCAGGAGCGCAAGAAGGTCGGACAGAACGCCCGGAAGAATCAGTAACAGCGCCGCCAGGACCTTGCGGCCGCTGTCGAAGAGTCCCCGCATCAACGGTCGATCTCCGCGAAGCGCGGCGAGCGTCCTGGCCCTGAACCCAAGCCGTTCGTGACGCAACAACAATAATCCCGCTACGGTCGACGCGAGCATCCACGCTAACGCGGGCACACCAGTCCAGCGCGCGAAGCGCAGCGTCGCCAGCACATCGATGACGGGGAAAGCCAGTACAATCAATAGCACGAGAAAACGCATGGTGACTCCTTGCCACATCGCACGACGCCGCCAGCATTGCTGGTCCTGACTACGCTGCCTGAGCGGGCGGCGGCGGAGGCGTTGGCGAGAGAGCTGCTCGCCGCGCGCCTGGCCGCGTGTATCCACGTCGGTGCGCCGGTACGGTCACTCTATCACTGGCGCGGTCAAATCGAAACGGCCGAAGAAACGCCGCTGGCGATCAAGACACGCGCCGAGCTCTATCCCAAGGTCCAGGCGGCCATTCTTGCGAGCCACCCGTACGAACTTCCAGAAATCGTCGCTGTCCCCATTTCCGATGCCTTACCCGGATACCTCGACTGGATCGCCACGGAAACGGTTGCCAATGAGGACTGAGCGGCGCTCGCTCATCCTGCATGCGCTGGGTGTGACTGTTTTTACGCTGGTGACTCCGGCGCCGGCTCAGGTTAATCCTCTGGCGCCGGAAAAGGCATTTCGCTTCAGCGCACGTGCGCTCGATCCCCACACCGTCGAGGCGCGCTTCATCATCGCCGACGGCTACTATCTGTATCGAGACAAGCTGCATTTTGCCGTCGAGCCGGCAGCGTCGGGGCTCGTTACGCCGTCGCTGCCCAAGGGCAAGATGAAAGAGGATCAGTTTTTCGGCCGCATGGAGACCTACCGCGGCAATCTCATCGTCAATCTCACGCTTCCGGGGACGACACCCGGGCAAAAGGTCGTGGTTCAGGCCGAATCGCAAGGCTGCGCGGATCTCGGAATATGCTATCCGCCGAATATCCAGCGCGTTACCGTCCCGCTGCCGGCCGCCGGCAGTGCGCCTACGCCGCAGGACGATGCTCCAAGAAAACAATGGTTCAAGTGAAGTGTGAGCATTCACTCTCTGACCCAGCTTAGCGATGCGAAACGCCAGACAACGGATATGGGTGGGAACTGCCGCGCTCCTCGCGCTGGCAGGCGGGGTGGCGCTTGCGGTCTGGGACCAATCGCCGCGCGACGCCGCCGCGCTCTTGTCGCTGTCGCTGCCGGACACCTCGGGCCGGCAGCAATCGCTCGCCCAATGGCGGGGCAAGGTCGTGGTGGTCAATTTCTGGGCGACCTGGTGCGCGCCCTGTCGCGAAGAAATGCCCGAGTTTGTAAAGATCCAGCGCGAGCTCGGGCCGAAGGGCCTGCAGTTTGTCGGTATCGCGATCGACCAGGCTGAAAAAGTCGAGCAGTTTGCCAATGAGCTCCATCTCAATTACCCTGCCTTGATAGGCGGGTATGCTGCTGTCGAGCTTTCGAAAACACTTGGCAACCCGCTCAGCGCGTTGCCATTCACGATCGTGATCAGCCGCAAGGGAACGGTGGCGCGAACCCAGCTCGGTGCTGTTGACCCGACCAAACTTCGGTCAACGATCGATAGTTTGCTCTAAATCGCAGCAACTCGGCGTATCCGGACCCCTAGGATTCCCGGCCTGAGCTGCGCGAATGCCGGCATGGCGGGCGTCAAAACAATGATAGCGGCATGACGTTATGTCCTTCGCATAACGTCGCTCAACGGTGGACAATTCCCGTTAAAAGCGGCAAAATGGGGGCTTCGCACGCGAGGTAGCGGCCGCGCGCCCGCCGCCCGGGATTTAATCACGGAAAAAGGGCGGATAGGGTACGGTGAAGGCTGGTCGCCGCGTTCACTGGCGCAGCTTCTGGCGATACTGGCATAGCCGTTCTAACGGCGTAACTCCAATCCGGAGGGATTGTATCCATGGACTTACGCAAGCTGAAAACATTGATCGAACTGGTCGAGAACTCCGGCATCGCTGAGCTCGAGGTTTCGGAAGGGGAAGAGCGAGTGCGAATCACGCGCTCCATGCCCCCTAGCCACCACACGCCAGGGCTGGCGGGGGCAGGTGCAAACGCCGCAGTTTCCATCGGCGACGTGCCTGCAGGGCAGCAAGCGGCCGTACCGCCGGCCGAAGGCCACGTCGTCAAAGCTCCGATGGTCGGAACCTTCTATCGGGCGGCAGCGCCCGGTTCTGCTTCGTTCGTCGAAGTTGGAGATGTGGTTCAGGCGGGCGACCCTTTGTGCATTATCGAGGCGATGAAGCTGATGAACGAGATCGAGGCCGATCAGGCGGGTATCGTCAAGGCAATCCTGGTCGAGAACGGGCAAGCGGTCGAGTACGGACAGCCCCTCGTCATCATCGGCTGACGCATGAGGCTGGCGAACCTTCGTCCGGCGTTGCGTGACCGGCGTGAGTTTTCGGCGGCTATGAGGCTCGGGTGCCCACCAAAGTAGCCGGCCAGCTGTTCGACAAGGTTTTGATCGCCAATCGAGGCGAGATCGCCTTGCGCGTCCAGCGCGCCTGCCGCGAGCTCGGCATCAAAACGGTGGTCGTTCATTCGGAGGCCGACGCGGAGGCGAAGTACGTGCGTCTCGCGGACGAGTCGGTGTGCATCGGACCGCCGCCGTCGGAACAGAGCTATCTCAATATCCCCGCGATCATCAGCGCTGCGGAAGTCACCGACGCGCAGGCCATACACCCGGGCTACGGTTTCCTGTCCGAAAACGCCGACTTTGCGGAGAAAGTCGAAAAAAGCGGCTTCGTATTCATCGGACCGCGGCCGGACACCATCCGTCTCATGGGCGACAAAGTCAGCGCCAAGGTGGCGATGACCAAGGCCGGCGTGCCATGCGTTCCCGGCTCCGAGGGAGCATTGCCCGACGATCCCAAGGAAATCATCAAGAGCGCCCGGGCGGTCAAGTACCCGGTGATCATCAAGGCCGCCAGCGGAGGCGGCGGGCGGGGAATGCGAGTCGTTCACACGGAAGCCGCGCTGCTCTCTGCCGTCGGCCTGACACGTGCCGAAGCCGGCGCCGCGTTCGGCAACGCCACCGTCTACATGGAGAAATATCTCGACAAGCCTCGACACATCGAGATTCAGGTCCTCGCGGACGAGCACAAGAACGCGGTCTACCTTTTCGAGCGCGACTGCTCGATGCAGCGGCGTCATCAGAAGATCATCGAGGAGGCGCCCGCGCCCGGTATCCCTCTTCGCGCGCTGACGCGGATCAGTGAGCGCTGCGCCGACGCGTGCCGCAAGATAAGCTACCGCGGTGCGGGAACGTTCGAGTTCCTTTACCAGGACGACGAGTTTTTTTTCATCGAGATGAACACGCGGGTGCAAGTCGAGCACCCCGTAACGGAGATGATCACTGGCATCGACATCGTGCAGCAGCAGATTCGTGTCGCGGCGGGACAGCGACTCGCTTTTCGCCAGCGCGACGTCGCGCGGCGCGGACACGCGATCGAGTGCCGGATCAACGCCGAGGACCCCGACACGTTCGTGCCCTCACCGGGGCGGATCACGTCCTATCACGCGCCCGGCGGGCCCGGCATTCGAGTCGATTCGCACATCTATCACAACTACTTCGTTCCGCCGAATTACGACTCGCTGATCGGCAAGGTCATCGCATACGGCGATACGCGGGAGCAGGCCATTTCCCGCATGCGCATCGCGCTCTCGGAAATGGTCATCGAGGGAATCAAAACCAACATCCCGCTGCATCAGCAGTTGTTGCACGACGAGTCGTTTCTGCGAGGAGGAACCACGATTCACTATCTCGAGCAGCGGATGGCCAAGCGCAAAGCAGATCGCCTCAAGTAGTGGCCGTTACGGTCCACTGGGCGGCAATGTCCTTTCTGGCGCTGGAGTTTGACGCGAACGCGGCCGACGCCGAGCGATGGGCGGACGCGCTCCTGGACGCCGGCGCGCTGGCGGTCGATACCGCGGACCCGCATGCGGGATCGGACCGGGAGATCGCGCGCTACGGCGAGCCCAACATAATCTCAACCCCCACCGCCATCGACCTCTGGCCGGTGTGCCGGCTCTCGGCGCTGTTCGCGAACGACGCCGATGCCGGTGATGCCCTGGTTCGGGTAAGCGCCGCGTTGGGTGCGGCGGTGCCCGCGCACGCCATAACCGCGATTGCCGACGACGACTGGGTGCGCAAGACCCAGCAGCAGTTCCAGCCGATTCGCGTCGCGCCCGGCTTGTGGGTCGTACCCAGCTGGTGCGAGCCGGTCGACGCCAACGCGATCAATTTGAGGCTCGATCCCGGCCTGGCATTCGGCACCGGAAGCCATCCCACAACGCGCCTGTGCCTGCGCTGGCTGGCGCTGCACCTTGCGGGTGGCGAGACGGTGCTCGATTACGGCTGCGGGTCCGGCATCCTGGCCATCGCCGCGGCGAAGCTGGGTGCTGCCGCCGTTGCCGGCACCGACGTCGATGCGAAGGCTATCGCCGCCAGTCGCGACAACGCGCATCGGAACAATGTCGCCGCAAGCTTCGATCTACCCGAAACGTTCAAGGCGGGTACCTACGACGTTGTAGTCGCGAACATTCTGGCCAATCCGCTGCAACTGCTGGCGCCGCTGCTTGCATCGCATGTACGAATGGGCGGACACATCGTTCTGTCGGGGGTATTGGAGTCCCAGGCAGCCGCGGTGATGGCCGCCTACGAGCGATGGTTTACTATCGAGGTCTGGAACAGCGAAGAAGGATGGGTGGCGCTTGCGGGCAGCCGAATAGACGACGATGGCTGAGGAAAAATTCACTCGCTGCCCCGGCTGCAACACGATCTTCCGGGTCACTCCGCCACAGCTTGAGCTGCGCGCCGGACAGGTCCGGTGCGGTCATTGTCATACCGTTTTTGACGGCGTTGCATCGCTTGTTTCGCTTGTGCCGCAACTGCACGCGAAGCGTACGGAACCCGATTTCGACGATCCTGCGCTAGGCCCGCCAACCGTTACGCTGCGCAGCGCGCAAGCACTCGAGCCGGCGCCGGATTTCGACGAGCGCGTCGAACCCGCCATCGTCGCGCCCATCCGCAGGGAAGGCGCCGCCGACGACGCCGAAAACGACTATGCGTCGCGTTTTTCGTGGCAGGAAAAGCGCGAGCGGCGCCGCGTGCCGAGCTGGATCTTCGGCATGTCGGTACCGGTGCTGGTGCTGCTTTTCGCGGGGCAGGGCTTGTTTCATTTTCGTGACGCGATCGCCGCGCATTGGCCGAAGACCAAACCCACGCTGATCAAATTGTGCGCGGCGGCAGGGTGCCAGGTACGCGCGCTCCAGGACGTGGCCGCGCTTTCGATCGAAGCGTCGGATCTTCAGGCGGATCCCGCGCACAAGGGCCTGCTGATCTTCTCGGCGACCATACGCAATCGCGCCCCCTATCCGCTGGCATACCCCTACATCGAGCTAACGCTTTCCGATACACAGGATCAGCCGGTGGTGCGGCGTGCATTTGCGCCGGGCGAATACATCAGTGGCGCGGCCGATCCGGAGGTCGGGATCGCCGGCAACGCCGAGCTGCCTGTCAAACTCTTTATCGATGCCAGCGCGACGACGCAGGCAGGCTACCAGGTGTATTTGTTCTATCCCTGAACCCAGGGCAGGCCGGCCTTGCGCCAGCCGCCGAGCTTGCCGCGCTGTCCGTGCGTATCCTTGTCGCCCTCGAACCCTTCCAGGACGTTGAACGCCTTCGAATAGCCTGCCGCCGCGGCCATGCGAGCCGCGCCGTCGGAACGCTGTCCGCTGCGGCAAAGAAAGAACACCGGCGCGGACGTGTCGGGCGCCTTGATCCGCAGCTGATCAAGAAATTCCGGGTTGCGCTTTCCGTCGGGATAGACGTTCCATTCCAGAAGCGAGCTGTCCGGAACATGGCCTACGTAATCCCATTCCGGGCGGGTGCGAACGTCGATTAAACGCGCATCCGGCGCGGCCCTCAACACGGCATAGGCGTCGGTCGGCGAGACGGCACCGAAATAAGGTAGGCGGTCTTTCAGAGCGCGCTCATGCGCCGCAGCAAAGATGCCTTTGACCAGGTCTTCCATCGCCGCTTTTTCCTCAATCAACGCAGCGCTTGCCGCTTCCGGGCCGGTCGCATCCGCGGGCCTGGAACCCAGGCCCGGCGCGGTATTCCCGTACATTTGGAGGCTTCAGTATAGCGCTTGTTAGATGCGGCTTCGGTGTCACCCGAGGGAACATGCTGCACCACGGCGAAGCAAGGCCGGCGGCGGCCGCTCGATTGCGGTGCAAAGCGATGCCGCAAGTCGTGCCAAAACCGCAGCCGCCCCCGTGCCAGCGACGCGGGCTTATGGCATAGTTTCTGCTTTTCACTGCTCTGCAAAAACGCCCCCTTGCGCGCTGGTTTTCGTCCGTTTTTTGACTAACTTCGACGCACCAACAGGAGAAACGAATGGCTGCATCCGCCGATGTACTAAAGACGCTCAAGGACAAAGAGGTCAAGTTCGTCGACCTTCGCTTTACAGACACACGCGGCAAGGAACAACACGTCCAGGTCCCGGCGAAACAGTTTACGCAAGACAAGTTCGACAACGGCCACGCCTTCGACGGCTCCTCGATTGCCGGTTGGAAGGGCATCGAGGATTCCGATATGGTCTTGATGCCCGATGCGGATTCGGCGCGGATCGATCCGTTCACCGACGAGACTACGCTCAACATCACCTGCGACGTGGTGCAGCCACCGGATGGCAAGGGCTACGACCGCGACCCGCGCTCGCTCGCCAAGCGCGCCGAGGCGTATCTGAAATCGACCGGACTCGGTGACACCGCGTACTTCGGCCCCGAGCCCGAGTTTTTTATTTTCGACTCGGTGACCTGGCACGTGGATATGTCGGGCTGCTCGGTCAAGATCGAATCCGAGGAAGCGCCATGGTCCACCGGCAAGGAATACGAAGGCGGCAACATGGCACATCGTGCACCGGTGAAGGGCGGCTATTTTCCGGTGCCACCGATCGATTCGCTGCAGGACATCCGCAACGCGATCTCGCTGGCGCTCGAAGAGCAGGGCGTGGAGGTGGAGGTCTTTCACCACGAGGTCGCCTCGGCCGGGCAGTGCGAGATCGGCACCAAGTTCAACAGCCTGGTCAAGCGAGCCGATTGGATGCAGATTCTGAAGTACACCGTGCATATGGTTGCGCATTCCTACGGCAAGACCGCGACCTTCATGCCGAAGCCGATTGTCGGCGACAACGGGTCTGGCATGCACGTCCACCAGTCGGTGTGGAAGGGCGGGCAGAACCTATTTGCGGGCGACGGTTACGCCGGCCTCTCCGAGTTCGCGCTGTTCTACATCGGCGGCGTGATCAAGCATACCAAGGCGCTGAACGCCATCACCAATCCGGGCACCAACTCGTACAAGCGCCTGGTGCCGGGCTTCGAGGCGCCAATCAACCTGGCGTATTCGTCGCGCAACCGTTCGGCGGCGTGCCGCATCCCCTACGTCAGCAACCCCAAGGGCCGGCGTGTCGAAGTGCGCTTTCCGGATCCGACGACGAACCCGTACCTCTGCTTTGCCGCGCTGCTGATGGCGGGACTCGACGGCGTGCAGAACAAGATCCACCCCGGCGATCCCATCGACAAGAACCTGTACGACCTGCCCCCTGAAATCGCCGCCAAGGTTCCGCATCCGTGCGCGTCGCTCGACGAAGCGCTCGACAACCTCGAGAAGGATCACGAATTTCTGACCCGCGGCGGGGTCTTCTCGGACGACATGCTCGACGCGTACATCGCGCTCAAGATGGAAGAGGTGACGCGTTTTCGCATGACGACGCATCCGGTCGAGTTCGACATGTATTACAGCCTTTAGCCGCGGCAATCGGGCAGGCGGGGGCGGATCGCCACGATCCGCCCTTTTTGCGCCCCGGGGGCGGCGCTTGTCCGGCGGCGTTTTTGATACACTGGAGCGCTATGGTCTTCTCTCAAGCCAGCCGCGCGTCCATCCAGTGCGCGCGTGCCATTTGGTGGTGCACGGCGCTCGTCCTGGCGCCCTGCGCCTTCGCCGATATCTGCAAGTATGTCGACGCCGATGGCAACATGCACTACACCAACGTCGCGCCGGAGAAGGGCTGGAAAAAACTCTCCTGCGGAGTGGGCGATGATGTGCGCGGCGAGCGGTCCGCCAAAGGCACCCCGACGCCGGCCGGGTTTCCCAAGGTCGACGGGGATACGCAACGGGCACGAGACGGTCTGAGGCGCAAGGTTCTGTCCGACGAGCTCGACACCGAGGAAAAGCTGCTCGTCGAGTCACGCGCGGCGTACGGGGACGGCGCGCCGCCGCCGCTGCCCGACGAACAGAAGGACGCCCAGAAATACGCCAACCGGCTCGCCAAATTGAGGCAGGCGGTCAGCCTTCACGAGAAGAACATCGAGGCGCTGCGCAAGGAGCTGGCCGCGCTGAAGTAACACGTCGGACCTTGGCGCTCATGACGCTGACGGTTGGGTCGGCGATGTGAGCAGGCCGTGCGCGGGTAGCGTGCGCTGCACTTTGGAGCCGCGGCGGCCTCGCCTTGCGGCGCGCCCGAGCCGTCCGGGCGCGGAACTTGCTACTATCATCGCTGCACCGCTTCGGTGGCACGCGATGTTTCAAACGCACATTTCCACCGTCGAAACACATGCCGTCGCGTATCCGGGCCTGGAATTGCTGGCCACCGCGGTCGTATTGCTGACCGACGAGCTCGGCATCTGCTATGCGAATCCAGCCGCCGAGAACCTGTTCGAGCTCTCCAGGCGCCAGCTGGTGGGTCATTCCGCCGGATCTGTTTTTGGCGAGGCGCCGGCACTTTTTCAAGCCATCGACAAAGCGCTTGCAAGCGGCGCTTCGTACACCGAGCAGGAGCTCGAGCTGGGCGTCGCAGGCAAGCTCAAGCTGCACCTTTCCTGCACGGTATCGGTGGTCGAGACGCCCGGTGCGACGCTGCTCCTGGAATTTCGCCACATCGATCAGCAGCTCAAGATCGCGCGCGAGGAACGGTTGCTGGAGCAGCAGCAGGCCAATCGGGACTTGATAAGGAGCCTCGCGCACGAGATCAAGAATCCTCTGGGCGGCATTCGCGGCGCCGCGCAGCTGCTCGAACACGAGCTGGATCGTCCGCCGCTGATCGAGTACACGCAGGTGATTATCGGCGAGGCCGACCGGCTGCAAACACTGGTCGATCGGCTGCTGACGCCGCATCGGCTGCCAAAATACCGGCGAACGAACATCCACGAGCTTTTGGTGCGGGTCGGCAGCGTTATCCAGGCCGAGTTCCCGCAGATTTTGATTCACTCCGATTTCGATATCAGCCTGCCGGAATTCGAGGCCGATCCGGAACAGCTTACTCAGGCGCTTTTCAACGTTGTCAGAAACGCCGCGCAGGCGCTCGAAGGCATCTCGGGGACGCGCGAAATCCGCCTCAGGACGCGCGTGGCTCGCGGCATTACGCTGGCCAAGCGCCGACATCGGCTGGCGCTCGCGCTTTCGGTCGAGGACAACGGACCCGGCGTTCCGGAAGCGATTCGCGACAAGATTTTCTTTCCGCTGGTGTCCGGACGGGAGGGTGGCAGCGGCCTGGGCCTGACCATCGCGCAGACTTTTATCGCGCAACACAACGGCGCAATCGAATGCGAGAGCGTCCCCGGTCACACGACTTTCACCGTCCTCCTGCCGTTGGAACTCAACCGGCCGGGTACCTAATTTGCGGGTATAAACATGCATGCGTATGACGATCGCGATTTTTCCCAAGGTGAGGCGATGAACGCGGTGTGGGTCGTCGACGACGACCGCTCCATTCGCTGGGTGCTCGAAAAAGCGCTTGCGCGCGAAGGTATAGCGCACAAGTCGTTCGCGTCGGTCTACGAGGTCACCCAGGCCTTGCAGCACGGCGAACCCCAGGTCATCGTGACCGATATCCGCATGCCCGGCGAATCGGGGCTCGCGTTGCTCGGCAAGCTGAAGGAGAGCCATCCCACGGTGCGCGTGATCATAATGACCGCGTATTCCGATCTCGACAGCGCGGTCGCGGCGTTTCAGGGCGGTGCCTTCGAATATCTTCCCAAACCATTCGACATCGATCACGCGCTGGCGCTGATTCGTCGCGCCAGCGCCGAGGTGCCGGCGCCCTCGCCCGTGACTTCCTCCACGGTGGCGACCCCGGAGATGCTCGGGCAGGCGCCGGCAATGCAGGAGGTATTCCGGGCTATCGGCCGGCTGTCGCAATCGCACGTCACCGTGCTGATCACCGGAGAATCCGGCACCGGCAAGGAGCTGGTCGCGCGTGCCCTGCATCGGCACAGCGTGCGTGCCGCGCAGCCTTTTGTGGCCATCAATACCGCGGCGATACCGAAGGACCTCCTGGAGTCGGAGCTGTTCGGCCACGAACGCGGTGCGTTCACCGGCGCCCAGAGCTCGCGCCGGGGGCGGTTCGAGCAGGCTGACGGCGGCACGCTTTTCCTCGATGAAATTGGCGACATGCCGCCCGACCTGCAGGTACGGCTTCTGCGCGTGCTCGCTGACGGTGAATACTATCGCGTCGGTGGCCACGCGCCGCTGCGCTCCAACGTTCGCATCATCGCTGCGACGCATCAGAACCTGGAGGAGCGCGTGCTCCAGGGCCTCTTCCGCGAAGATCTTCTGCATCGCCTGAACGTGGTCAGACTGCGCTTGCCGCCGCTGCGCGAGCGTGGCGAGGATATCGCGCCGCTCACCCGCCATTTTCTGCTCAAGAGCGCGCGCGACCTTGCGGTCGAGCCAAAGCAGCTCTCCGACGCCGCGCTCAAGGTGCTATCCGGGTTCGCGTTTCCGGGTAACGTCCGTCAACTTGAGAACATATGCCACTGGCTGACCGTGATGGGCCCGGGCCAACGCATCGAGGCGGCGGATCTGCCTCCGGAGCTACGCACTGGAGGCAAATCCGCGGACGAAGAAAGCAATTGGCAGCAGGCCCTCGATCGCGAGCTCGCGAGCGCGCTCGCGCGCGGTGAGCGCGCGGTCGGCGATCGGCTGGAAAAGGAATTCGAGCGCACGCTCATCCTGCGCGCGCTCGCGCATACCGCCGGCCATCGCATGGAGGCCGCGCAGTGGCTCGGCTGGGGCCGCAACACGCTTACGCGCAAGATTCAGGAGCTCAAACTCGACACCGGCAAGCATTGAGCCTGCGCGGCATTGCGCGCTTTTGTCGGCTCAGGGCGGAAGTGATCCTTCAGCGAACGCTGACGCTATTGCGGATAGGTACCTTTGGGCGGCGCCGCGACCGTTTGGCTGGTGGTGCTCGGCGCGGTCACGATCGGAACCGGCGGGCGTCCGACCGGGGTGGTTCTTGGCGGGGGCGTCTTGGGATAGCCTGCGTCGTTCAACATGGCCTGCCACTTGCCTTCATTGAAGCCGGTCGCGTATTGGTCGCCGACCTGTATCGTCGGCGCGTCGAGACCGCCGCTGAGACGCTTGAGCCGTTCGGCGCCATCGCCCGCGCTCACGTCGATCACCGTATGCGGGACGCCGCGCTTGTTGAGCACCCCCTGCGCGGTGTCACAGACCACGCCGCAGGAAAAGCTGTACAGCGTCACCGGGTACCGTTCCTGCGCCTGCGCAGTGGCATAGGACAGATCGCTGGTTTCGATGCTGTTGGCGCCGATCCGCTTGGCTTGTGCATCCCTGGCGGTAGGCGGCGGTGGCTTGTCCGAATAGACGACTCGGCCGTCGAGATCGATATACCGATACACCTGCTGCACTTGCGCTGCGGCTAGCCCGGATATCAGCAGAAGCAGGGCAAATGCGGTTAGGAAACGCGCGGCAATGGATGCGGTGATCATCTCGCCTCCTCGGCGGTATTATGACGCCAACATACCATTATGCCGTAACAAGGCATCAATTTGTGGGGGCCGGCCCCGAAAGGCGATAAACGACTCCAGCGCGGGCCGGCTTCCCCCGCGGGCAAGCACCTCGGCCTGGAACCGGTTACCGGCCGCCGGTGACAGGACACCTTGTTCCTCGAACAAGCTGTAGGCGTCCGCTGAGAGCACCTCGGCCCATTTATAGCTGTAATAGCCCGCGGCATAGCCGCCGGCGAAAATGTGGCTGAACCCGTGCGGGAGGCTCCGATCCTCCTCCGGCCGCGGAACGACCGCGACTTCGCGCCGTATCGTGCGTACAAGCTCGAGCGCGGACCCGGCCTTGGCATCGAAATCGTGATGCAAATGCATGTCGAACAGTGCGAATTCGAGCTGGCGCACGGTTTGCATTCCGCTCTCGAAATTCTTCGCCGCGAGCATCTTGTCGAAGAGCGGCCGCGGCAACGCCTCGCCCGTATCCACATGTGCGCTCATGTGCTTCAGCACGTCCCACTCCCAGCAGAAATTTTCCATGAATTGGCTCGGCAGCTCGACCGCGTCCCATTCCACGCCTTCCAGCCCCGAGACCCCCGGCACGTCTACCTGCGTCAGCAGCAGATTGAGACCGTGTCCGAACTCATGAAAAAGCGTCGTCACCTCGTCGTGCGTAAACAGGGCAGGCTTGTCGTTGACCGGCGCCGAGAAGTTGCAGGTGAGAGAGGCGACGGGATACTGCAATTTCACGCCATTGCGGCGACGAGGGATCGTGTCGTCCATCCATGCGCCGCCGCGCTTGCCCGCCCGCGCATACAAGTCGAGATAGAACTGGCCCCCCGCGGTGCCTTCGCGATCGAGGACGTCGAAAAAGCGCACACTCGGATGCCAGACCGGCGCGCTCGACTCGCGTATCGTGACCCCGAAGATCGTCTCGACGACGCGAAACATGCCCCCAAGCACGCGGTCCTCCGGAAAGTAGGATTTGACCTCCTGGTCCGAGAAGCTGTAACGCTCCTGGCGCAGCTTTTCCGAGGCATAGGGAAGGTCCCACGCCGCAAGCTCGGACAGGCCGAGCCGGTCGCGCGCGAACGAGCGCAACTCGATCATGTCGCGCCCGGCAAAAGGCTTCGCGCGTGCGCCGAGATCGCGCAGGAAAGTGAGCACCTCGGCCGGGTTCCGTGCCATTTTCGGCACCAGGGACACTTCGGCATAACTCTTGTAGCCGAGCAAAGCGGCGCTCTCCCGACGAAGCGCCACGATGCGGTCGATCAGCGCGCTGTTATCCCAATCGGCTTTACCAAACTCGCTCGCCCGCGTAGCGTACGCGCGGTACAAGGTCTCGCGCAGGCTTCGGTCGTCGGCATATTGCATGACCGGGTGGTAGCAAGGCGCACGCAAAGTCAGCTTCCAGCCCGGCTTGCTCTCCTCTTCAGCCGCCTTCTTCGCGGTCTCCTGAACATCGGCCGGAATGCCGGAGAGCTTCGCCGCGTCGCCGACGAACAGACCGTAATCGTTGGTCGCATCGAGCACATTGTCCTCGAACCGAGAAGATAGCTGCGAGAGCTCCTCTTCGATCGCCTTGAACCGCGCCTTCTTGTCGTCGGGTAATTCGGCGCCCGAAAGCCGGAAGTCGCGCACGGTGTTATCGATCAGCTTTTTGCGGGCCGCATCCAGCGATGCGAAGTCCGGCGCGTCGGCCAGCGTGCGGTAGCGGCTGAAAAGTCGCTCGTCCTGTCCGAGATCGGTGTGGAAAGAGGTCACTTTCGGCAGGTTGGCGTTGTAGACCTCGCGCAGCGCGGGAGTGTTCATCACGGCATTCAAATGCGCGACCTGTCCCCATGAACGGCCGAGGCGGTCCAGGGTATCGGCCAGCGGCTGCACGAAGTTGTCCCAGTCAGGTGCCTCGGCGAGCGTCGCGGCGCGTTCGATCGTCGCGCGCGCATCGGCGATCAAGGCGTCGACGGCGGGGCCGACGTGTTCCGGACCGATTTCCGCAAAACGCGGCAGACCGGAGAGATCGAGCAGGGGATTGGCGGTCAGCGGGTCCATGTTGGCGTTCATCGTGTCTCGCTTGGAAGATCGTTGCCGAGGAGCTCCGAGTCGAGGCTGGCAAGCTCCGCGGCGGTGCCCACGTTGGCCCAGCGGCCGACAAAGAACTCGCCGCTTGCCCAGCCGCGCGCGATCCAGTCGAGCCAGAACGGAAGCATCTTAAGCTTCCTGCCCCGGGGCAGTTCCCGAAACAGGGACGTCCGGTACAACGCAATGTTACCGAAGGTCGTGCGCTCCGCGTCGTTGCTCCCGTTCAGCGCGAGACGATCGCCGGTCAGTACGAAATCGCCGCCGGGATGGTACGCGGGATTGGGGACCATCACCATGTGCAGGTGCGGCGCGCGATCCGTCCTGGCCATGGCCCCGGCGCGGGGGAGCAGCGATGCATAGTCGTAATCAGCATGGATATCGCCACTGACGACCAGCACCAGTCCGCTTCCTAGCATCGGCAGCGCGGTGGCGATCCCGCCCGCGACTTCCAGCGGTTCGACTTCGCGCGAGTAGCGAATAGTCGCGCCAAATTGCCGGCCGTCGCCGAGCTTGGTTTCGATGATGCCGCCGAGATGAGCGACGTTGATGACGATTTGCGCGAATCCTGCGGCGACCAGGCGCTCGATCTGCCACACCACGAGCGGCTTCCCGCCCGCCATGAGCAGCGGCTTGGGGCAATCGTCGGACAGGGGACGCATACGTTCGCCGCGGCCTGCCGCGAGTATCATCGCTATCATGCGAAGCTTTAGAAGCTGTAACCGATGGCGGGCTGTCGCGCCTCGATCAGGTCGAGAAGGCGCAGCAATGGCGACAGCTCATCGTAGCGGGAGCTCGCGTCCCGCAGGTAGCGCATGACTCGCGGCATCTCCTTCAAGTAAGCGTCCTTGCCGTCGCGATGATAGAGCCGCGCGAAGATGCCCAGCACCTTGAGTTGCCGTTGCACGCCCATCCATTCGAAATCGCGCCAGAACGCGCCGAAATCCGACCCCACGGGCAGGTCCGCCGCCCTCGCGCGCTGCCAGTAACGCGCCGCCCAGTCGATCTGCAGCGCCTCGTCCCAGTCGACGTAGGCATCGCGCAGTAGCGAGACCAGGTCGTAGGTAATCGGTCCGTAGACCGCATCCTGAAAATCGAGCACGCCCGGATTTGGATCGGACACCATCAGGTTGCGCGAGTGATAATCGCGATGGACATAGACCCGCGCTTGCGCGAGGTTGTTGTCGAGAATGCGCCGGAACATGGTGCTCAATATTTCGCGCTGCGCCGGGTCGAGCGTAACGCCGACGTGCCTCGCGATGTACCAGTCCGGGAACAGATCCAGCTCGCGGCGCAGCAGCGCTTCGTCGTATGGGGGAAGCGCGCCCTGCTTGCTCGCGAGCTGCCAGCGAATCAGCGCCGCGCAGGCGTCGGCATAGAGCGCCGGCGCGTTAGCTTCGGTCAGCGCGGAAAGGTAGTGATGCGTGCCCAGGTCGCTCAGCAAGAGGAAGCCCTCGTCCAGGGCTTCGGCGAATACCGCGGGGGAGTGCACTCTCGCTTCGGCCAGCATGCGCGCCACCGCGACGAAGGGACGACAGTCCTCGTGCGAGGGCGGGGCGTCCATCGCGATCAGAGTCCGGGCTGCCGCTCCGCCATCTGTCATCGAGTGCTCGACGGCCAGCGTTATCCTGAAGTATCTGCGGAAACTCGCATCGGCCGATGCGGGCTCGATCGAGAGCATTGGCGCCGGCAGCACGCGGCCGAGCCATGCGCACAGCGCGTCGAATCGCGCATCGGACGTCATGCGGCGTGGGGCAAAGAAAGAGGGGCCGGCGAGACAGGTAGAATAAGCGCATTTTAGCATCGGCTGACGTCGTCTTCCTCATGGATCGCCGCGCTTCAATTGTCGGGTTCTCGCTGTTGCTGCTGCAGAGTGGCGTGTATGCGCAGACGCCTTCAGCGGACACTCCCGACGCGCCGCCAAGGCTCAAGCTCGCGCCGATGCTGCTGCCGCCTCCGCCCAAAGCGCTTAAGCCCGGCCTCGCACCGGAACGAGACGCGGTGTACCTTCGCGCGGACCTGCTCGAAGGAGAAAGCGAGAAATCGATACAGGCTTCGGGCAAGGTGGAGCTGCGCACGCGCCGGGAAACGGTGCTCGCCGACTGGCTGCACTACGATCTTGCGACCGAGGAATTCTGGGCCAAAGGTAACGTGCTGATGCGCCGCGGCGTCGATTGGATCACCGGCCCCGAGGCCAAGTTCAAGCGCAGCGACCAAACCGGGTTTTTCCACCAGCCCGAATTCCACATTGGCGAGAACGCATCGCGCGGCGACGCCAAGGAACTGCTTTTCGTCGGCGAGAACCGTTACGAGCTCAAGGATTTTCGCTACACGACCTGCGTCGCGGGCAACGACGATTGGTATCTCACCTCGCGCGAGGTCGACCTGGATCGCTCACGCCTGGTAGGGACGGCGCGCAACGCGAGCATCACCTTCAAGGGCGTGTCGATATTCTATTCTCCGTATCTCGATTTTCCGCTGTCGAACGAGCGCAAATCCGGATTTCTGACGCCGGTCTTCGGCTCGACAACTAGCCGCGGAATCGAAATGTCGCTGCCGTATTATTTCAATCTCGCGCCGAATTACGATGCAACGCTGACGTCGCGAGTAATGACGCGACGCGGGCTGCAACTTAATGGGCAGGCGCGATATCTTTTCCCGGACCTCTCGGGTGAGGCCGATGTCGAGGTGCTGCCCGATCGCGTCACCGGGACCAATCGCTACGGATTGTCCTGGAAGCACAACCAGAAATTCGATTTTCTGCCGGGGCTCGCCGGCTACTTAAACTTGCAGAAGGTGTCGGACGACGCCTACTTCACCGATCTCTCTGATCGTCTTGTGGTGACCTCGCAATCGACGCTCCCGCGCGAGGCGGGACTCGTCTACAATCGCGGGCCCTTCTCATTGCTGACTCGGATCCAGACGTTCCAGACGCTCCAGGATCCCGCCAATCCGATCACCCCGCCCTATTTTCGCGAGCCGCAGCTGCTGCTGACAGTGAGCCCCATCGAGTGGAAGGGCCTCGATTTTCAGGCCAGCGGCGAGTACGTGAGATTCCGCCAGCCTGCTCTCGTGACAGGCGATCGATCGGTGCTGTATCCGAGCATGACGTGGTCGCAGCGCGGCAACGCCTGGTTCGTGAGCGCGCGCACCGGGCTGCACATGACGCATTACGATTTCGACGACCCGACGCTTCCCGAGCAGCACCTGAATCGCGTGGTCCCGATCAGCAGCGTCGACAGCGGCCTCGTGTTCGAGCGAGATGCGAATCTGTTCGGCAAGGCATTCACGCAGACGCTCGAGCCGCGCGCCTACTACGTCTACATTCCGTATCGCCGCCAGGATCAGATACCGCCGTTCGACACCGCGATCGACGATTTCAATTTTTCGCAGCTCTTCACCGAAAACCGGTATCTCGGCAGCGATCGCATCGGCGACGCGAATCAGGTGACGCTGGCCGCGGTCACCCGGCTGCTCGATCCGCAGTCGGGCGAGGAGAGGATGCGTTTCGCGGCCGGGCAGCGCTATTATTATCGCACCCAGCGTGTGACGCTTACCGAGGCGCCGCGCAGCGCGAACACGTCGGACCTGCTGTTGTCGGGAGAGGGGCGTTTGTCGGACGTGTGGTCGGCTGCCGCCGCGCTCGAATACAACCTCAATCATCCGCAGACCGAGCGTCTCGACCTCGGCGTTCGCTGGCAGCCGGGCTCCGGACGCGTGCTCAACGCAAGCTACCGTTTCATCCGCCAGCAGGTCGGTCCGACCGGAGACATCAAGCAGTTGAAGCAGGTGGATTTCTCCGGGCAATGGCCGTTCCTGGACAACTGGTCGGCGATCGGACGCTGGAACTATTCGCTGGTCGACTCCAAGACCCTGGAAGGCGTCGTCGGCCTCGAGTACAATGGCGGGTGCTGGGCGTTTCGGATTGTCGGTCAGCGGCTGACGACGACGACACAGCAGGCCAGCACGTCGGTGTTCGTGCAGTTCGAGCTGAACGGACTCGCGCGCCTCGGCACCAACCCGATCGATGTGCTTAAGCGCAGCGTCCCCGGCTATCTGACTGTCACCGACCCGGCCCTGCGGCCTGCCGGCACGACGGCCAGGGATTATTTTCCGGAGTTCTAGAGGGTCACCGCAATGGCATTTCGAAAGCTATTCAAGGCGGGATTCGCGCTGGCGTCAGCCTGCGCACTGGCGCAACCGACCGCACCGACGCAGAATCGCGTCGTCAATGTGGACCGGGTGGTCGCCGTCATCAACGACGAGGCGATCACCCAATACGATCTCGACGACGCCAAACGCATTGTCTTGCAGCAGCTCAAGCAGCAGAACGTGCAGCCGCCGGCGCAGGAAATTCTCGACAAGCAGGTGCTCGAGCGCATGCTGACCGAGCGCTCGCTGCTTCAATTCGCCAAGGAAAGCGGCGTCAAAATCGACGATACGATGATCGAGCGTGCCATCCTGCGTATTGCGCAGGATAACAAGCTTTCGGCCGAGGATTTTCGCAAGGCGCTGGCGAAGGAGAACATCACCTATCCCAAGTATCGCGAGGACATTCGCAACGAGCTCACGATGCAGCGCCTGCGCGAGCGCGAGGTCGACAGCAAGATCACGGTCAGCGACGCCGAAGTCGATCAGTATCTTGCGACACTCAAGGGACAGAATACCGGTGAGGCCGAATACAAGCTGGCGCATATTCTGGTGATGGTGCCCGAGCAGGCAAACGCGGAGCAGATCGACGCCAGGAAGCGGCGCGCGGAAGACGCGTTACGCGCGCTGAAGAGCGGTGCCGATTTCGCCCAGGTCGCGGCGGGATTTTCCGACGCGAGCGATGCGCTCTCCGGCGGCAATCTTGGCTGGCGCCCCGGCGCGCGCCTGCCGACGGTGTTCGGCGACGAGGTCCGGGCGATGAGTGTCGGCCAGATTTCGTCGATCACGCGCAGCGCCGCCGGATTTCATATCGTCAAGCTGCTAGACAAGCGCAGCCACAACGAGCCGACCGTAGTCGATCAGACGCACGCTCGGCACATACTCGTGCGCGTCAACGAAATCGTTTCGGAAGCCGACGCCAAAGCCAAGATCGAACGGCTCAAAGACCGGATCGATGCGGGGGCAAAGTTCGAGGAGTTGGCGAAGCTCAATTCCGAGGACGGGACTTCTGCCAAAGGCGGTGACCTTGGCTGGCTCAATCCGGGCGACACCGTTGCGGAATTCGACGAGGCGATGAAGAAGCTGGAGCCGAATCAGGTTTCCGATCCGGTGCGATCGCCTTTCGGTTGGCACCTCATCCAGCTGCTCGAGCGGCGGCGGCAGGACATCACCGGGACTCGCGAGCGTTCCGAGGCACAAGCGGCGATCCGCCAGCGCAAGGTGGACGAGGCATTTCAGGACTGGGTGCGCCAGATCCGCGACCGGGCCTACGTCGAAGTTCGCCTCGACGATCGATAGTATTCCTTGCCGCGTCGCGCAGTAGTACGCCGCTACATCTCTCAGCGCTTCGGCGGGGACTCCTCGGGTGGGCGGACGGCGCGAAACATGCCGAGCAGCAACAGGTCGTAGACGATTTTCAGGATGCCGCCGATCAAGAGCGGCCAGCCGAAAGTCGAAACCTGCAGCAGGTAACCCGCCGCCAGAGGGCTGATCGAGGAGGCCAAGCTGCGCGGAACCGAGGTGATGCTGGCAGCCGCCGCACGTTCGGAAGGCGACACCACTGCCATCACGTACGAGCTTCGCGTCGGCACATCCATCTGCGAAAGCGCGCTGCGAACGAGAAGCAGCACGATGACCCAGGACAGGTCCGGCATCATCGGAATGAGTACCAGGAGCACACTGGACGGAAGATGCGTGAATACCATGGTGTTGATGAGTCCGAATCTGCCGGCGATGCGCACCGCGAGCAGATACGAAAATGCAGTGAACACGCCGGTCCAGAAAAAGATCGTCGCTGCCAGCCCGACCGATAACTGAAATTTCTCGAAGAGCCACAGCGCCAGCATCGATTGCACGATGAAGCCTCCGCCGAAAGCGTCGAGACTGAAAAGCGCCGCAAGGACATAGACGATGCGTTTGGATTCCTTGAGAGGAGCCGACGAGGTCTGCATATCGGCAGCGAAGTCCGTCGGCAGCTTGCGATAGATGGCCGCCGCCGCCAGGCCGATCACGCCGTAGAGGCCGAACATGAGCTGCAGCGCGGAGCGCATGTTCATGCCAGCGGCGTCGACCATCAAGCCGGGTAATCCCGCCGACAGCGCCCCCAGCGCGGCCACCAACGCGCCGACGAGACTGTAACGGGCGAAGAGCGCCGTCCGCTCGCGGGCGCCGGCGACGTGCGCGAGGGCGGCCTGCTCGAGAGGCAAGAAAACGCTTACGTCGCCGCTGGATGGATTGAGCGTGCCAACCACCGCGATCAGGAGCAGCGGCCAGAAATTCGTCACCACCGCGAAACCCAGGCCCGTCGCCGCCATCAAAAAGGTTGCGCAGAGCAGCAGGGTACGCAGCCTGAAGCGATGGGCGCAGAGACCGATGGCCAAAGTGAGGACACCGGAGCCCAGCAGTGTGCCGGCCGTGATGGCGCCCACTTGAAAGGGCCCGAGTCCGAGCTCGAGCAGGTAGAGCGGCAGCAGAAGACTGACGAAGCCGTCGCCGAAAGCACGCAGGCCTCTGACCCACAACAGTCGTCGAACATGCGGTGACATCATGGAGTGTCCAATGCAGACTCCCGTCCGGGTTCGAACCCGGGGTCAGGAGCAGAACTTGGACGCGTAGAACGTCTGGTGGAGCGGGGAGTCTGCTCGCACGTCCCCGTCGTCAAAATATAACACGGCCTCGAAAGCCGCGCTACCACCGATGCTAATGCCTTTGGTGCAGTTAGTTTGTGCGCGGATAAAGAGCAACTCGCTCCAGCCGTGCGCTCGCCGCGCCATGATCGAACGCCAGCACGATCTTCAGCTCCGCGACGATCGTACCCCTCGCGCGCAGTGCGGAAGGCCAGATCAGCGGCACCTGCACGCCGGCATCGACATGCTTAAATCTCGCCGCCGGAATCGGGGCGCCGATTGCCACCCACGGCGACTTGTCATCCATGCGTCCGAATATCTGCATTGCGACAAGTGATGCGGCATCGCGTAATCCCAGCACGAAAGAACTCATCGTGGCAGGCCGGATGACTTGATCCGGCGGCGAAAGCAGGGTCGCCGTTGTCCCGCCAAATTCCAAATCGAGATAGCCGCCGCGCGCATGCACTTTGCCCTGCTCCAGCCGCCATCCATCCTCATCGGCATGGCCCGGCGCGCCAAACGTCCAGAGTCTCGCGCCGCGAGGCAGATTCGCGTGCGTGACTAGAAAATCGCGCATTGCCGCCTCGGCAGGCGTATTGCGCCACGAGGTGTACGGCAGGTACCCGGGTTGATCCGAATACACGCCGTTCGACCCGTTCCACGCCATTACCGACACCTCCTGCGCGTCGAAGTTGAACATGTCGCGAAACGCGTGATAGGACCGCGCGAAATGCGGCTGCACCATCGGTGCCTTGAGGTCGGTGGCATTCATTTCGACGACGGCCCAGGCCGGGTCCATGCGCGCAATCGTGGCAAATAGGCTATGGCCGTCCTCCATCCAGTGCGCGTTCTCGGCGGCGGGGCCGTAGACGATCGCACCGAGATGGCCGTCGTGCGGAATGGCGCCCTCGATCGACACGCCCGCGGAGTCGTAGTCGGGGCTCGAACCCTGGATGCGAACGGAAACCGGTTTCATTCCCGCGTCAGGCGCGATGAATGCTTGCGACGAAAAGATGCGGTCGATAGACACGCCCGCTTCGTGCGTCCACTGTGCCAGCTCCGAATAGTGCAGGCCGACGATGTGCTTTCGGAACGCATCCCATTCCCGGTACCAGGGGTCGTCCCAGAACGGTGTTTCGTCCGCGGCACGCGGCGTCCTGTCCAGGCCGGCGAAACGCCGCGGCGGATCGACTGCATCCCACGATGACCAATGTTGTTTGGCGATGCGATTGACTTTCGCGAGCGTTAGCGGGTCCTTGCGGCGATAGGCCGACAAGTCGGGCGCGCCGGCTCCGGGCTTTGCGGCATAAGGTCCGCTTGCCGCGAGCCATTCCCTGAATTGCCGGAGCATGCCGGGGTTGTAGTCGTAGAGGTTGCCATTCTTGACGAACGGATTCATATAGGTATCGGCGTCGAGGCTGACGCCGGCGAAGAGATCGGGATGCTGGCGGGCGAACGCTGCGATGATGCGGGCGGCGGCTTGCAGGTTGCGCCGCTTGTATTGGCGCACCTTACTTGCATAAACGTTGTAGGTGAGCGTGCGCCCGAGCTCCGGCGAGTTGGTCGATCCCGGCAGATCCTTCAGGTAGTCGTCGGGAAAGACGTTGTTGTCTTGCGTCCACTGACAATTGTCGACATCCTGTTCCAGGTGGTCGTTGACATCCCACTCAGGCGTGTCGCAGCTCGCGGAGGCCCATATGCCACCGTTAAGAATGAATTGCACCGGCAGGCGCTTGTCGATCGCGTGCTGAATGACGCCTCGCAGATTGTCTTCGGCGACCGGGCGGTCGCGGCACTTGTGGGTGAGATCGAAATCGGGATCGAACATCCAGTCGCCGGCGGCTCCCCTGGTCGTGCGCAAATAGAGTATCGGTACCGCGATGCCGACGCCGGTGGTGCGCGAGAGATACGCTCGATACGTCGGTTCGACTTCCGCGGCGCCGCCGGCTGCGACGCCCGAGGTCATCATCAGGAAACGGAACGGGCGTGCCGCCAAGGTCGGATGCCGGTCGAGCAGTCCTCGCCAAAGGGTCATCGCCTGCGGCGGGATCAGGCTCTTGTTCGCCAACACCGTTTCATGCCCGGCGCGATTGATCGCGACGACGGTAATCGCGTGGCGAACCGGATCGAGTTGCGGAAATTCACCGCTGAACTCGAATCCGGCGGCGGCGGAGTCCAGAAAGCCGGGCTTGACCGCGGCTACGTCGGGACGCGGGACGCCGTAATTCGCGGCATGCGGGCGGCCGTCGACGCGAATCTCCACGCTCTTGATGCCGGCAGGATCGAGCGCCCATCCGGTGATGCGTAGCGTCGTATCGACGATCGCTTCGGCGTCCGGCGCGTCGACCGAGCCAATGGTCGTGACTACCCGCGCTGCAGCTTGCGTTGCAACCGGCGCCGCACTTGACGCTCCCGCAGGAACGGGCGCAGGAACGGGTGCAGGAGCGGTCGCAGGAACAGGCGCAGGACCGGAAGCGTGTCGATCCTGCCATGCGAACGTGCCTGCTATCGCCAGCGCCGCGGCAATCAGCAGCGCCGCGGCCGTATGTTGTTTCCAGAGATAGGATTGCAATGCAGCTATCAGCAGGTGAATGTCCGCGACATTGTAATGGATGCGAGTCTCGCCTTGACGGCCGGCAATGCGCAGGTGCCGGCTTGACCGGGCTATAATTGGTTCAGCAGCTTCCTATTACCGATGACGATCACCGCGGACATTGTTGGCGACCAGATCGCCTATTACCGCGCTCGCGCCGGCGAGTACGACGAGTGGTGGTTCCGAACCGGCCGCTACGACCGCGGGCCTGTGCTCAATGCGCACTGGCACGCGGAAACGGCCGCCGTCGAGTCGACGCTCGAGCAATGGCTCGGTGCGCGGCGGCCGGCGAGCATGCTTGAGCTCGCCTGCGGCACGGGACTGTTCACGCGACGCCTCGCGCTGCAAGTCGCGCAACTGACCGCGGTCGATGCGTCGCCGGAAGTCATCGCGATCAATCGTGCACGAGTCGCGGCGGACAACATCGAGTACGTCGAAGCCGACATGTTCGCGTGGCGGCCGGAGCGGCGTTACGACGCGGTGTTCTTCAGTTTCTGGCTATCGCACGTGCCGGAGCAGCGATTCGCCGCGTTCTGGGAAATGATCGCCGCGGCGCTGAATCCCGGCGGCGCGGCATACCTGATCGATTCGGCGTTTGATCCGACGTCGACGGCGAAGGATCATGTGCTGCCCGGGCGCGACGCCAGCATCGTCAACCGGAGGCTGAACGACGGCCGCGAGTTCAGGATCGTGAAAATTTTCTACGAGCCGGCAGCGCTCACCGCGAAGCTCGCAACGCTTGAATTTCGCGCCGATCTGCGCCTGACAGCGCGGTACTTCATCCACGGCGAGGCGATCCCGCCAGCGCGCGTCGGCTGAGTTTCAGCGCCGGGTAAATTACCGCCGGCGTTTCGGCCAAGAAGGTCGCGGATGCAGCGAACAGCGAGTCGCTCGCATGCGCTCGGGATGACCGCCTGGTGGAATGCGATCACGAGTCCGAGTCGTAAACGTACGGCGACTGCGGCACGCGGCTCTGATCCATGGTGCGCTCCTCGGCGAGCTCGCGCGGCCGCTTGTCCCACCAGATCGCGCGCGCCTCGCGCTGCTTCTCGACGAGGTCCGGCCGCTCCTGCAACAACTCGCGGATAAAGCGGGTGTATTCGGACTCGTAGTGGCGGCTGGGGAGCATCATGGCGCGGTTCGCGAGGACGGCTAGAGTCAGGACGAGGCCATTCTATCATCGCCCGTCTCAGCCGGCCTCCTCAGTTCGCCTCAGTTCCGGTCAGTTCGCCTTTCCTTCCGGCCGCGGCTGACGCATCGAGCCCGCCACCAGCCGATATTCGTAGAGGCGGCATTCGAGGGCGCCGTTGAAGAGCGGCGTGCGCCGGCTCGCCTTGAGCCCGATCAATTTCGGCAGGCGCGTGTCGCCGCTCAGCAGGAATGCGGTCCACCCCGCGAAGCGCTGCTTGAGCGCATCTCCCAGCAGCGGGTAGAACTCCGCCAGCGCATTGGAGCCGGCGAGTCGAACACCGTACGGGGGATTGGTGACGATCACGCCTTCGCTCGCGGGCGCGGTGCCGACCAGCGCATCGATTTGCTCGACGACGATCGCGCCGGTAACTCCCGCGGCTTCGATGTTCACGTGACACTGGTGAATGGCGGTATCGTCGACATCTCTGGCGTAGATGTGCCCGGTCGCAGCAGCCCGTGCGCGGCGCTGGGCGGCCTGCTTGATTTTCTGCCAGGCGGACCCGTCGTACCAGCCGAGCTTCTGAAAGCTGAACGTGCGTTTGAGTCCCGGAGCGATGTCCAGAGCGATCTGCGCTGCCTCGATGGCGATGGTTCCGCTGCCGCACAATGGATCGAGCAAAGGCGTGCCGGGTTGCCACTGCGCGAGACGCAACAATCCCGCGGCAAGGTTCTCGCGCAACGGCGCCTCCGCCGTCTGGCGGCGATAGCCGCGCTTGAACAGCGGCTCACCCGACGTATCGAGATAGAACGTTGCCTCCCCGGCGGTGAGATACGCGTGCACACGCACATCCGGCTGATCCTTGCTGACGCTCGGCCTGACGCCGCTGCCCGTTCGATGCCTGTCGCATACCGCGTCCTTGATCCGCAGCGTCGCGAATTCCAGGCTGGTCAGCGGCGAGCGCGTCGCCGCGACGTCGACGCGCAGGGTGCGATCGGCGCGAAACCATTTTGGCCAGTCGAGATCGAGCGCTAGCTGGTAGATATCCTGTTCGTCGCGATACTCGCCGTGACCGACCTGCCACAGGATACGGCTGGCGAGGCGGCTTTCGAGGTTGGCGCGGTAAGCGAGAACCATCGGCCCGCCAAACGCGACACCGCCATCGGCCGCGGTGACTTCGTCGGCGCCAAGATCGGCAAGTTCGACGGCGAGCACGCCTTCCAGGCCCCGCGGACACGGCGCGAAGAAACGTTCCATCATCGAGAGGTCACACTAGAACGGCTTGAAGACCACCAGCAGCACCGCGCCGAGGAGCACCGGCAGCGCGGGAATTTCGTTGATCCAGCGATAGAAGAGGTGGCTGTGTCGATTTCGGTCGTGGCGAAACTCCAGCATCAGCTTGCCAAGCCAGACATGGTGCGCCACCAGAATCGCGACCAGCGCGAGCTTGGCGTAGAGCCAGCCGCCGGAAATCCCGTACCCCAGCCAGAGCCAGAGGCCGGACGCGATGGTCAGCACCGCGCCCGGGGTCATGATGCCGAAGTAGAGCTTGCGCTCCATCAGCTTGAAGCGCTCGATGCCGATAGCGTCCTGTGCCTGCGCGTGATAGACGAACAAGCGCGGGAGATAGAACAGACCCGCGAACCACGTAACCATGAACACGATGTGCAGCGATTTGACCCAGAGCATCGTGTTCTGCTTCAGCGCAAAAGGCGCCGCCGCGTCAACACCAGCGCTACATAGTAGGCCGCGCCCGCGTACGCAAGCAGTACGGCAATATGCAAGACGATATTGTCGGGCACCTTGCCCGAAAGCAGCGGCCGCGCGATATCGATCGCATGCGAAAGCGGCAGTATCGCGGCCGCCACGCGCAGCGCAGCGGGCATTTGCTCGACCGGAAAAAACACCCCGGACAGGAGCAAGGTGGGCGTCAGCACCAGCGTGAAAAAATAGGTGAAGAAGTCGTAGCCGGGGGCGAGCGAATTCATCACCAGCCCGAACGCGCCGAACGTCAGGCCGATCACGAAACCGAGGGGCAGGACCCAGATCGCCAGCCAGGAATGGCCATAACCCAGGACCATGATTACGCCGAGGATCGCCAGCACGGAAATGACGCTCTTGGTCCCCGCCCACATCCACTCCGCGAACAGGACGTCGTCGAGCGAAAGCGGGGCGTTGATGATCGCTTCCCATGTCCGCTGCATATGCATGCGGGAAAACGCCGAGTACATCGCCTCGAACGAAGCGGTGAACATCGCGCTCTGGCACACCATGCCGGTGCCGATGAACGCGATGTACTTCATGCCGTCGATTTCCGGAATGAAGCTGCCGATGCCGTATCCCAGCGCAAGCATGTAGAGGAGCGGGTCCGCGATATTGCCGAGCACCGACGCAATCGCGAGCTTGCGCCAGACAAGGAGGTTGCGGCGCCAGACCGGCAACCAGCGCAGGGACAACTCGGGCATGCGTAGCAACGCGGAGGAAGTCATGATTCGAGCGGCGAAAAGAAGAACGCGGCGAGTATAGCGCGAGCAGCGCTCTTGACATCACGCGGAGCGCTCCCGTACCTTCGTCGCATTCCGCCCGCTGACAGGACATCAATGAATGAACGTTGCAACGCTTGGCAATCATTGCCGCGCTGGGCGGCGTGTGCGCTGGCTGCGCTTGGAGCGTTTGCAACGGGCGTGGCGATGGCACAATCGAGCCATCCCGACCGCCCCGTCCACCTGGTCGTGCCGTATCCACCCGGCGCGCTGACCGATCTGCTGGCGCGAACCATCGGCGAAAGGCTGGGCGCGAGCCTCAAGCAGCCGGTGATCGTCGACAACAAGCCGGGCGCCGGCACGCTCGTGGGGGCCGAGTTCGTCGCCAAGCAGCCTGCCGACGGCTATACGCTGCTGATGGCGACCAGCACCACGCTCGGCATCAGTCCCGCCTTGTATCAGCCGTCGCCGATCAATCCGCTGAAGGACTTCGCACCCATTTCTCAAGTGGGCTCGGTGAATTTTTTCCTGATCGCCAATCCTCAATTTCCGGCAAGAAACGTCCGCGAAATGATCGATGCGATCAAGAGCAGTCCGGGCAAGTACAACTACGCATCGGTCGGCAATGGCAGCCCGCACCATCTTTTCATGGAATCGCTCAAGAGAGAATACGGTCTCGAGATCCAGCACGTCCCGTACAAAGGAACGCCGATGGCGCTGACCGATCTTTTGAGCGGAGCGATACAGGTGATGTTCGCCGACGCAACCGTCGCGGTGCCAAACATCCGGGCAGGTAAAGTTATCGCCTTGGGAACATCCGCGGCCAAGCCCACCACGCTGCTGCCGAACGTGCCGCCGATCTCCGCCACGGTGCCCGGTTTCGACTGGCAGGCATGGCAGGGGATCGTAGAGCCGGCCGGCACTACGAGAGAGATCGTCGCGCGGCTCTCAGTGGAGCTGCAGAGAATTCAGGAAACGCCGGAGTTCAAGGAGCAATTGATCAAATTCGGCATGGAGCCATTCGCGCCGCACAGCCCAGAGCAATTTGCCGCCACGATTGCGGGCGAGCAGCCGCGGTGGGCGAAGGCAATCAAGGATTCCGGCGCGAAGGTCGATTGATGCAGATCTCCTCCACGGAACACACAGAGCGCACCGGGCGCCCGGAGCAGGACCCATGAGCCCGGTCATCGACGTCCACACCCACTGCCTCACGGAAGCCTGGTTTCAGCTTCTGCAGCAACACGGGGCATCGCGCTACACCGTCCTGCAGGTCCGCGGCGGCTTGCGCGCGATCCATCTCGACGGCGCCCCTTTCATGACGCCGGTTCCGGCGATGTTCGACTACGCTCTGCGCCTGGCTGCGATGAACGAGCACGGCGTCGATATCTGCATCGTGTCGCTGACCTGTCCGAACTGCTATTGGGGCGGCCCGGAGATAAGTCTCCAGGCGGCGAGGATCATGAACGACGACATGGCAGCGGCGCGGACCGCTCATCCCGATCGGCTGCGGTGGTTCGCTTCGTTGCCGTGGCAGCACGAGGCTCTCGCCCTCGCCGAGCTGGAGCGTGCGGTCGCCGCCGGCGCATCGGGCGTCATGGTGCTTGCCAACATCGACGGAAAATCGTTGACCGATTCCGCCTTCGCGTCGATCTGGTCGGCGATCGACGCCAAGGAGCTGCCGGTGCTGGTCCACCCGAGCGCGCCTCCGGGTGTGGCCGACATGGACATGACCCGCTTTCAGCTCACCGCGTCCATCGGATTTACCTTCGACACCTCGCTGGCGGTCGCACGCATGATCTACGACGGGTTCTTCGACCATTATCAGAAGCTCAAGGTCATCGCCGCGCACGGAGGAGGCACGCTCCCCTACCTGATCTCGCGCATGGATCAGTGCTTTGACAATATTCCAGCGTGCCGCGAAAAGATTTCGGTGCGTCCCTCGGAGTATCTGCCCAGGATTTACGCCGACGCGGTGGTCTTCTCGTCGGACGTGCTCGAGCTATGCGTCAGGACTTTTGGCGCCGACAACGTGATTTACGGGTCGGACTATCCGCACACCATCGGCGACATGCCGGGTTGCCTCGAGCGGGTCGATGCGCTCGCGGGCACCGCGCGCGACAAGGTGCGCGGACAAAACGCCCAGCGTGTGTTCGATTTGTAGGGCCGAATTCGGTCGCCGCAAATTCGTCGGCGTTCGCGAACTTCAGGTTCCCCGCTCTGGCCGCAAAGTCAGCAGGCGTCCCCTAGCGACGATCATTTGCACTCGTACGCATCAGCTGCAGGTTAGTCCTTGATAGAAGATGCAAGTTCAAGCATTCGCGCGTAAGCGTCGTCTGGCTCCTTCATCGTGCCCAAATACAAGCTGTAATCCCGCGCTGACGTTGTCCATGCAAGCTGGTATACGAGTCCGTTCGGACTTCGTAGTACCACAAACACCGCAGGCGTGCTGTTCACCTTCGTATTGCGAGTTTTCTCCGTTATCAAGATGCTTCCTTTCGCCGCCACATAATCCCACTCTCGGAGCAACACAATGTCGTTACCGTCCATGAAAACGCGGCTGACATGGTTTGCTTCCTCCGTAGAAGCCCCTTCTTCTTGCAAAGCGGCAAATTGCGTTGTACTTACTGAGCAGTCAATAATTTAGATAACATTCTGTGAACTGCTTGTC
>JRHI01000767.1_pt1 | contig 32488 bp, 35 predicted proteins | sample 215371 | NCBI WGS metagenome assembly JRHI01 (sample SAMN02929681, study PRJNA255918) | sediment metagenome | biome: cave system; feature: Ice Cave; material: Sediment; isolation source: sediment from deep within a dark volcanic ice cave with no known source of... ...
CCGCCGAGCCGCTCGCGGAGCAAGCACGCAGCGTGCGGCTCGACGCGCTGCCGGCGATGGCGGGCGACGTACAGCGGGGCATCGTGCGCGCCGTGCATGCAGCCTTACGCTCGGGTGCCGAAGAAACCCAAACGCGGCGCTTCCACTACAACACGACGCTCGCGCGGCTCGACGAACTCGTCAATGCCATCACGAAATTTATGCCGACGGCCGGCGCCGCGAGCGACCCGGCGATGCTCTACGCCGTACACGCGTTACCGCTCGTTCTCGCGCCGTTCGCACCGCACATCGCCGACGAATTGTGGTCGCGCTTCGGCTACGCAACCTCGGTGCACGCGGAGCGATGGCTGCCGACGGATCCTGCCGCACTTGCGGTCGCGACGATCGAACTCGTCGTGCAAGTGAACGGCAAGATCCGCGCTCGCCTCGCGGTCGCGCCCGATATCGGGCAAAGCGACGCGCTCGCGCTTGCATATGCGGACCCGAACGTACAACTCTACCTGGCGGGCAAGAGCGTCCGCAAAGAGATCTTCGTGCCGGGCAAACTCATCAATCTCGTAGTTGAGTGAGGCTTAGCCGGCTCCGCGATCTTAGACCTCCTGCGTTTCGTACATCATGATCGTCACGCCGCCGGTCGCAAATTTCGGAACGTCCGCGACGGTCTCCCGACCTTGTGGCGATCCGAACGCTGCCTGAATCGCGCCCATCGAATCGAACGTTAGTACGGCGACGAGATAATAGGGCGCTGGTCCGTCGGGTGTTCCGACAGCGCCTTTGTTGATCGTATACGAGCGCAGGCCCGGCAGCCGTTTTGCGAGTGGAATGTGCGTTCCGTGATAGTACTGTTCGAAATGCATCGGATCTTTCGGCACATTGTAGAGCACCAGAAGATGAGCGGCCACGAGAGACTCCCTTTCGATGAGGTCGCATTGCATACGCTACGACCGGTGGTTTTAACGATACGGCCCGATGTACCGAGATACGTTTCTGCACGATGCCTTAAGATACGTTTCTGCACGATGCCCCGATATACGTTTCTGCACGATGCCCCAAGATACGTTTCTGCGCGACGTGCCGGAAAAAAGCATTTTGACGCAATCTGCCCAGAAATGCTTCTGGAGGCCGCGCCGAAATACGTTTTTCGGCAGATTAGTGAGCCGACCAGCCGCCATCGATTGAGATTGGAGCCCCTGTGATGGAGCGCGCTGCGTCGGAGCAGAGGTACGCGCATAGCTGCCCGACTTCACGCGGTTCGATAAACGTCCTCGTGGGCATCGCCTCGAGAAAGGCGCGTTCGAGTGCTTGTTCTTCGCTGATGTTGCCGCCGTAGGACTGCACGAGTTGCGGCGCTTGATTGCGTACGAGATCGGTCATCACCGCGCCCGGACACACGGCGTTTACGGTGATACCGTGCGCCGCACCTTCGAGCGCTGCCGCGCGCGTGAACCCGACGACGCCGTGCTTCGCTGCTACGTATGCGGGCTTGTACATCGATGCGACGAGCCCGTGAATGCTCGCGATATTGACGATGCGGCCGCGTTTGCGTGCGACCATATGCGGCCACGCCGCCTTGGTCGCAAAAAACACACCGTCGAGATTGATCGACGTGACGAAATCCCAGCGCTCGTCCGGAAACTCGGCGAGCGGCGCGACGAACTGCACGCCTGCATTGTTGATCAGATGATCGATGCCTCCGAAATCTTGCGCGACCGCGTCACACATGCGGGCGAGAACTTCGGATTTGCGCACGTCGACGGCATACCCGCGGGATTTGCAGCCGGTCTCGCGCTCGATTGCGCCCGCTGCGTGACCGGCTTCATCGCCGTCGAGATCGAATATTGCGATGTGCGAACCGGCGCGCGCGAGCTCGAGAGCGGCAGCAGCGCCAATACCGCGGCTGCCGCCCGTGACGACGCTTACACGTCCGGCGAGATCGATGAATCCGTCCATCCTAAACCGGCATCCGCTGCCGAAAATACGCGACCGTGGCGCGCAGGCCCTCGATCAGCGACATCGACGGTTCCCAGCCGAGTTCGCGTTTCGCAAGCGACGCGTCGAACTGGGCGTCGCGCACGTCGCCGGCGCGCTTGGGCTGATAGTCGATCGGTGCTTCGAAGCCCGTGACGAGCGCGAGCGCACGATAGATCTCGTTGACGCTCGTTTTCTGGCCGGTTCCGATCACGTAGCACGCACCGCTGCCGCGCGAGAGCGCCGCAAGATTGACCGCAGCGACGTCGCCCACATAGACGTAATCGCGCGTCTGTTCACCATCGGAGTGCACCACGATGCCCTGCTGCGCGAGAAACCTGCCAATGAAGATCGAAATCACGCCCGCTTCGCCGTTGGGATCCTGCCGCGGTCCGTACACGTTTCCGTAGCGCAGCGCCGTGAAATCGAGAGCATGCTGCGACTTGTAGAAGCGCAGATAGTGTTCGGCAACCATCTTCGTGATGCCGTACGGCGAGGCGGGCCGTTGCGGCGTGGATTCGTCGATCGGCAAGCGGTCCGGTTCGCCGAAGGTGGCACCGCTCGAGGCGAAGATCACTTTCTTGACGCCGGCTTTGACGCAATTCTCGAGCACGTTGAGCAGGCCCATGACGTTGACTTGCGCGTCGAGTTGCGGGTCGCGCGAGCCGATCGCGACGCTGTGTTGCGCCGCATGATGGCAGACGACGTCGGGATTGAAATCACGAAAGACACGCTCGAGCGACTCATCGCGGATATCGAGATGCAGGAAAGCCGCACGATCCGGGAGGTTGTCGCGTCGTCCCCCGCCGTGCGCCCAGAGACTGTCGACAACGCACACCTCGTGACCGGCGGCGAGGTAAGCATCCGAAATGTGCGATCCGATAAAGCCGGCTCCGCCGGTAACGATGATCCGCATGAAGCTCCTTGGCGACGCGTGCCGTCGTCGCGATTAGTAGCACGTGAATCGCGCATGTGTTTCCGCTCGTGTTGGTCTTGTCGCAGACATCGCGAGCGACGTTTGCGATGTCGCCTTGCCGGTACCTATCAGCAGCATGACGCCGGCGCTGCTGGTGCGTGCCGTGCCCGGCGTCGTTCGTGCGAATGTCCCAGGGGCCCTCGCGGGCAACGTCCCGCACGCGTCACTTTCGCGCGCAGCCTACACTACGCACGCGCAGCCTCCTGCAAGTGTATGCGCATTTCGGCAATCCCGCACTGTGGTCGAATTCGCGCAAGCGGTTCATGCCGAACGGTGAAACATACACGCGAAACGTGGGGGTGGACGTCCCCACCCAAGTGGTGTCGTATACGCGAGTTTACGTCATCAGCGCAACAAGTGCTTTTGGATCTTCCCGACCGCCGTCCGCGGAAAGTGCTCGCGAAATTCGACGATCGCCGGTACTTTAAAGCGCGACAGCCGCGCGCTGCACCACGCGACGATCTCCGTTTCGTCCAGCGCGACCTCGGGCTTGCGAATAATGAACGCCTTGACAATCTCATCGAGCATTGAATCGGAGACCCCAATGACCGCGGCATCCTCGACGCTGGGGTGTTGGCGGATCACCGCCTCAACCTCGGCCGGCGCGATGTTCTCGCCCGAGCGCTTGATGAGGTCTTTGGCGCGGTCGACGAAGAAGAAATAGCCGTCGGCGTCCACGCGCACGTTGTCCCCGCTGTAGAGCCATTCGCCGCGGATCGTCTCGGCAGTGGCGCTTGGATTGTCTAGGTATTCCTTCATGATCGTGCGGCCCGGCGTTCCGCGCACGATGAGTTCTCCGATCGTAGAATGCGGGACGTCTTTGCCTTCCACATCGACGACGCGAACGTCGTAGCCGTAAATCGCCGTTCCCATCGATAAGCGTTTGCGCGGGCCGAACACGGGCTCCATGATCGGCAAGCTCATCGTCTCAGTCATCCCCCAAATTTGGATCAATGGAACGCCGTAACGCTCCTCCCACTCGTCGAGCTGCGCGCCGGTGACGTTCTGCGCATACAGCGCGAGCCTCATTTGCGATTGGCGGTGCTCCGGACGCGGCGGGKGTGCCAGAATCATGCGGATCGGTGCCGCGAAGAGGCTTCCCACCGTCGCTTCGTACGCCAGCGCTTGATCGAAGTAACGCCTCGCGCTGAAGCGGCTCATGAGCGCGATGCTCGCTCCGAAAACGAGCGCCGGTATCGTTGAATGTGTCTGCCCGCTCGCGTGAAAGAGGGGCAGCACGACGAGATACCTGTCATCGGGTCGCAAACAGATGTGTCGCCCCTGTGCCTCACCGGCGTACACGTAGTTTGCATGGGTCAACACGACGCCTTTCGGGCGCGAGGTGGTGCCGGAGGTGTAGTTGAGGGCGCATTCGTCGTCCGCGCCGGCTCGCTCCGGCAGATCGCGCGGGTCGCCGGCAGCGACCAATGCTTCCACGGAGGGCGCATCGGGATGCGTTCCGGAGCAAATCGCGTGTTGCAGCGTCGTGACCTCACGGCACAATCGATGCGCACTCTCGATTCGCTCGGGATCCGCAATTGTCGCCTTCGCCGCCGAACGTTCTACAATGTATTGCCACTCAGTCGCGGACGATGAGGGATTCGTTGGTACGATACTGACGCCGAGCTTCGCGGCGGCAAGCCATGCGACCAGGAATTCCGGGCAATTGCGCAGGTGCAAGTTGATGCGATCGCCTTTGACCAGTCCGATATCATGCAGGCTGCTCGCCAGACGGTTCGTGCACGCCTCGAGCTCGCCGAATGTGTAGCGGCGCTTTTGATTCGCGTCGTCGAAGAACAGGAACACCTTGTCGGGCGTCTGCTGCGCGCGAGATGACAGAATGCGATGCAGCGTTCGAGTGCCGGATACGTCCATGACGCCTCGGCTTTCCTAGCCGGTCTTCGGCTCCACGCGCGACAAGAACTTCGTCACGTCGATAAGGAAACGCTCGTGCGTTCCCGTTCCGATCGACTCCTTTTCATCATGCGCATCGAGTCTGAAAGTTAGCCGCTTTCCCTCGAGCTCAATGAGTTCGGCGTTGCAGCGAACGCGCATGTCAAGTGGAGTCGCTGCAAGATGCGCGATCTCAGCGCGGGTGCCAACGCTTCCCTGAAGCGGCTCGAGGTGCGGGACGATTCGCCGAATCGCCGTCATTTCAAAAATCTGCAAGTGCATGCGATCGGCGGTCATGCTTTCGTCGACGACGAGTTCCGCTTCGGGGGTCAGTCCAGGCGCAAGTGGCATGATTGCAATCTTTGTCCTTTCTAGGAGTCCTTTGGGAGGATCGCGCCTTGATCGCGCAAGCGCCGCTGTAGCGCGCCGACGTCGATGTCCGGTACGTCACGATTGGTCGCGAGCGCAAGCGCTGCGGCAGCTCCGGCGGCTTGACCAGTCGCCATGCATGGCGGGATCTCTTTGGTTGCCTGATGCACGACGTGATCGGCGGAAATGCAGCGACCGGCGACGATCAGATTCTTCGAGAATTCGGGTAAGAGCGCGCGATACGGGATGTGGTAGATCTCGCCGTAGCGCGTCCAGTTTCCCGTGCAGGCGATCGTGTCGTCGAACGCATGGTTCTTCTCATCCTTCACCAGCAGGTGGCGTCCGCGCAGGCGACGCGATTCATAGAGTCCCAGTTGCCACGCGATGTCGTTGATGTACGCGTTCTCAAAACCCGGGACGTCGCTCCGCAACCGGTCAACTTCTTTCATTACGAGACGACGACACTCGAACTCGGCCCAGCTGAGCTCCTCCGGGTCGGTCGCGTCGATGCGACGGTCGACAGCATCGGAAGCGCCCGACGGCATCAGCGTTCGCCCGCGTCCCAGTGTGTTAAAAAAGCGGCCGCCGAGCGACGGGAAAAACTTTCCTTGCGCGAAGGCAATCGCTTCGTCCGGTTGCGCTACGCCGCCCATCCGAAACCATAACCATGGCACGCACGGGTCTTTATCGAACGACTCGCCGGCGCCCGCGAACACGTCGCCATCGCCGCTACAGTCGATCACCACTTTGCAAGCGATCGCTTCACGTCCGGCTTTACTTTGAGCGACGACGTGGGTGATGCGACCGTCGGTTATGACCGGTTCGGAAACCCACGTGTGAAAACGAAGTCGCACACCGGCTTCGGCGAGCAACTCGTTCGCCGCGAAACGAAACTCTTCCGGATCGTAGGCGACGTTGTAGCGCACGCTATGCGGTCCCCGTCCCCAGACAAGGCCCCAGCGCTGATCGCGTGCGACGAGCGCTTCATCTGATTTCGCCCACTCGTCGCGCGGCGGATAGAAGACCGCTCCTCGTGTCTCCATACGGTCGACGATCTCCTGACAGACGCCGCCGACCATCTGATGCCCTGCTCCATCGTCCATGGTTAACAGCAAAATCACAAGGCCACCGGTTGCCATACCGCCGAGACTGCCGTATCGCTCGAGGAGAAGCACGCGCGCTCCGCTTCGCGCCGCAGCGGCCGCAGCCGCGATTCCAGCTGCGCCCCCGCCTACGACGACGACATCGGTTTCCGCGACGATGGGCACCGTGGTAGCCGGCAATTCGAGCCGCGTCATCGAGTCCTCGTGCCGCGCTCGCTGCTAAGGCGTTGCAGCGTTTCCCGCGCAATGCCGTGCCGGCAATCGTCGGCGAAAAGTTGGTTTGCCTCCATATCGGATGCTTCCGTTCCAACGATGAAACGTCCGAAGAATCGCTTTGTCGAGGCGACCGACGCTTGCGGCAACGCGGCGAGTTTCCGCGCGGCTTCCTGCGCCGCCGTTGCCGACTCGCCGTCGGCGACGAGCAGGTCGGCAATGCCCAAGCGGTACGCTTCGCGCCCGTCGATTGCATCCACACCGAAGGCCAGGCGACGCGCGCACACCGGCGTAACGCGAGCTGCGAGCAACTCTAGGCCCCACGGGGGTATCCATCCGAGCGAGACCTCGGGAAGTTGCCAGCATACGTTCTCGGCCGTGACCACGACGTCACACGCAGCCGCGAGCATGAAGCCGCCGCCGATCGCAAAACCCTCGACGGCGGCAACGACCGGCTTTTCGATCGACGCGATGCGTCGCGCAAGGGCGGCACTTCGGGTCTCGTGCGCACAAATCGCCGGCAGATCCATCTCGGCGAGTTCCTTGAGATCGCTGCCCGCACAAAAACCGGGAGCGCTACCCTCGAGCACGATCGCTCCGACGTTGGCATCAGCCTCCAGCGATTCGAGTTCGCGCACGAGCGCCGCAACCAGCTCGGCGCCGAGCGCGTTGCGGCGATGACTGCGTGCAAGGATAAGATGGCAGACGCCATTATCTGCGCGTCGCTCTAGTTCTTTGGAAGTCATCCGATCCTCAGACGCGCGACGTCGCGGTCGTCGCGCGCTCGCCTCCCGGCATCGCCGCTTCGTATCCCTCGGGTCCAAGCGCTGCTGAGGCGAACGAAATCAGACACATTACCGCGAGGAACAACGCCTCGGGCCAGCCGGCATGCGTCGCTTTCAAGAGTGCTGTCGCGACGAACGGAACCAGACCGCCGATGATCGCTCCTAACTCGCGACCTCCCGCGACTCCGCTGTAACGGTAGCGCGCCTCGAACTGCTCGCAAAAGTACGCGGGCTGCGGACCGGCCATTCCCGAGTAGATCACGCCGACTAAGATCGCGATCGCAAGCCAGATGAGCGGGGGCGAGCCGGTGTCGACGAGCCAGAAGAATGGGAAGGCGAAAATCGCTCCGAGCAGACAGGCCCCGCCATAAACGGCCCGGCGACCGATCCGATCGGATAAGCTGCCGAAGAAGGGAATCAATACCGCCTGGACGATCGCGCCGATGAAGATGCCCGTCAGGCTGATCGTGCTCGTGATCTTGACGTGTTGCGCGGCATATGCCAGCACGAATACGAGACCGACGTAGAAGACCGAGTTATCGGCAAAACGTGCGCCAAGGACGGTAAGCAGCCCTCGCGGAGCCGTGCGCAGCACCTCCAGCATCGGAGCCTTGGCGATTTGCTTCTGCGCTTGCAGTTCGCGAAACACCGGCGTTTCGAGCAGGCGCGAACGGATGTAGACTGCCACAATAACGAGCAGAAAGCTTAAGAGGAACGGCACGCGCCAAGCCCACGTAAGAAGCTGCGGACCGGCGAGTCGCGTTACGAGTGCATTGATGCCGAACGCTGCGATGAGTCCCAGCGCGACACCAACCTGCGACCAACTTCCATACAGTCCGCGGCGGCGCGGCGGAGCGTATTCGACCATCATCACCGCTGCCCCGGCGAACTCGGCGCCGGCGCCGAAGCCCTGCACGACGCGTACCAGCGTCAACAGCACCGGCGCCCAGATACCGATTTGCGCGTAGGTCGGCAAGAGGCCGACGATCGTCGTTGCAATGCCCATGAGCAGCACGGTCATCATGAGCACGGCCTTGCGTCCGATGCGGTCGCCAAGGTTTCCGAAGAAGATCCCTCCGAAGGGACGCACGGCGAAGCCAACCGCGTACGTCGCAAATGCAATGAGCGTTCCTGTCAACGGGTCCTGTGTCGGAAAAAAGAGCTTATTGAAAATGAGCGCGGCAGCTATGCCGTAAAGCAAAAAGTCATACCACTCGATAATCGTGCCGACGATACTCGCGAAGAATACACGTCGCATCTCGATACGACGCTCAGCCGAGCCATCAACGGTTGCAGCCATAGCTACTCTCCCCCCGACCGAAGGACGCGCACGCGGCCCAAACGAGCTGGACTCGCAGCCTAACCCGATATTTTCGTAATATATCACGCGTATTTCAGCTTAGCAAGTGCGCGTTTCCAGCAGCTCGGCTGGGGCATAGCAAGAGCCGCGGAGGAACCGTAGAAATGCTCGATGACGATGAGAGTGGGTGGCGCGAAGCAGACGACGAAAGCACCCCGCTTCGTGCGAGGGTCGACGAGCCCCAACGGTGCCGGCGCCCGTTTAGGCGAGCAGGATCTAAGTCTCGCGCGGCAGGCCTATAGTCAGATCGAAGAACTGATCGTCCGGCTGAAGCTCGCGCCGGGCACGATGCTTTCTGAGGCGAATCTGTGCAAAAAGCTCAAGATGGGACGCACGCCCGTGCGAGAGGCCCTGCAACGCCTCGCCCACGATAGGCTGATCTCGATTCTGCCCCGACGCGGCACGTTCGTGACCGAAATCGATGCTCGCAGCCAGCTCAAACTCGTCGAGCTACGCCGGGAAGTTGAGCGCTTGATCGTTCGTTGCGCCGCGCGCCGAGCGACGCCTGAGCAGCGTGCCGAGTTTCTGCAACTCGCAAGCAAACTGGAACGAGCCGCACGCGACAACGACGACGTCGGTTTCTTACGATTGGACCGGCGCCTGAAGCCGCTGCTCGGCATAGCATCGCTTAACGAATACGCTGCAGCGGCGGTCACCTCGTGGCACTCGCTCTCTCGCCGATTTTGGTATTACCGTTACAAGCGTCTGCATGACGTTCCGATCGCTGCCCGGCTCCACGCGGCCGTCGCCAGAGCGGTGGCAACAGGGGACGAGTCGAGCGCCACCGCGGCGCTCGATCGATTGATCGACTACGTCGAGAATTTTACACGTAACGCAGAAGACGATCCCTGAGGCATGGCATCTTATGCCGCTGCTGTTTCAACGCGGATCCGACGGTATGCGGCGGCAGGCACTCTTCGCAAGTCGTTGGAGTAGGTCCCCAGCAAGTGTCGCGCGGATTACGTCGAAAACTATCGTTGATGGTACAAGGCACGCTGGAACACTACCTGCGTTTACTTCGAGGACACGAGCGGGAACTGCGCGCCCGCGGCATAGCGAGCGTTGCTATTTTCGGCTCGGTCGCTCGCGGAGATTCGACCGAAGCCAGCGATCTCGACGTGCTGATCGAATTGGACCCCAACGCTCGATTTGGCTTCTCGTTTTTCAGTTTGCCGAAGTACTTCGAGGAAATTCTTGGAGTCCGCACCGATGTGGTGAGCAGAAACGCGATCAAGCCGTACATCCGTGAGCGAATCCTTAGCGATGCGGTAGTTGCGTTCTAAGGATCCGGGCCTCTACCTATCCGAGATAATCGAGAGCATTGACTTGATTCGCATTTTTACCGCCAATCTGTCGTTAGATGACTACGCCGCGGATGACAAGACCGCTTACGCCGTGATCCGAGCGCTTGAGATCATCTCGGAGGCATCGCGCCGCGTTCCAGACCACATCAAAGCGCGGCATCCCGACGTCGACTGGCAGGGGATGGCTGCATTTGGGAACGTTTTGCGACACGCTTATCGCGACGTCGAGGACCGCGTCGTCTGGGACATCGTGCAGCGTGACTTGACGCCGCTGCGCTCGATAGCATCTGCAGAGCTTGCCGCGTTAAGTGGTCGTAGATCATGATACGCCAGTTCTTGCCGCAGCAGCCGGGACGAAGGCCGCAGCAGCAGAGAAGATCGCGACGTCGGCAGAAGCGCTAATATCAGGAACGATTTGATCGGACGAATCGCCGGACTATCTCAGCCCTAATTGGCCGCCAGAAAGAACGCAATGGCTACCGTACGTTATTCGAACAAACAAGCCGCAAAGCGCGTGGGACGCGTTGACCGGGATATGCTTGACGCAACGACCGAGGCCGCCATCGAGCAGCAGCGCCTCAAAGACGAGGAAGATGGGGAATTCGATCTCAAGAACGCGCGAGTGGTCGTAGCGCCCGATTACGTTAGTAGCGTCCGCAAGAAACTGGGGATGACGCAGTCGGAGTTTGCCGACCGATTTCATTTGAGCCGGCGCACGGTGCAAGAGTGGGAGCAAGGGCGCGCGGTACCGGACCAGCCGTCGATCGTACTACTGCGCGTAATCGCTCATGCCCCTAAGGTCGTCGAGAAAGCGCTCAACAATGCAACGATCTCGCGATCCGGGCTTGGCTTCGGCCTTGCGCGTGGGCGACAAAGCAAGACGACGAGCGTGGTTGCGAAGGGAAAGAGATAACGTCGGCGGCGGTCGCGGCCTTCCTGCGAGATCCGAGTTCACCGCTCCCCACGCAGCATCAGGTGTGCGCCGCCCACACATGCCGCGTCGTGTCGTATGCCATGTGAATTAATTCGGGGAGCCATATGCTGCCGGAGCGCAACGCGATCAGGCCCAGGATGAATCCCAGCGGCACGTTTAACGCGATGACGTTTGCCAAGATACCGAGGGCGTTAGGCTCGTCGTGAAGCGACGTTCCCAGATGCATCAGCGCGAAAGCGATCGCTTGAATGAGCAGAGCCCAGTCGGTGCGCATGAACGCGCGCGCGTGGCCGAGCCACAATCCGCGGAACAAGAACTCCTCGCTGAAGCCATTGCTGAGTGCGTTGTGCAGGATCGCGACGCCCAGAGGGGACGGCGTGAGGGCGCCGCTGCTCACTCGCACCAGCCACGCGATCGCGAACGGCGCCAAGCAAACTGCCGCGGCCGGTCCCGTCCCTGGCGTAGGCCGACCCAGTCCGAGCTCGCACGGGCGCGCGCCCAGCGCGAAGACGAGCGCGCCGGGGACGACGACGAACAGCACGAAATTCGGCACGCCCGACGTGAGCGCTGGTGCTAGGCCAACGAGGTAGTCGACGACGCGAACTGCCAGGACCGGCGCGTTTAGCGCCCCGCCGAACCAAAAGACGTACGCGCAGACGAGAAGCGTCGCGGCAATGACGCAAGCGCTGCGTGCGAGGACGAGCGGGCGCGATCCCCTCGCGATAAGCGCGCCAACGACGCGGTCGTCCTTTGCTCTTACGAAACGCAACGCCACGAGGAGCACGGGGATTTGGAACGCCGCAACGCCCACGCCGAGCAGCGCCGTGCCACGATCTACGTAGATCACGCCGCTTCGGACGCGACGAACAATACGAGGAGCGCGGCGGCGGCGCCGCTCACGAATCCGCTCCGCGCTCCGGACTAAGTACGTTCGTCATGGCGACAACACCGTTGATGCTGTTGTCGCTTCCGACAATATTTGCAACGATCGCTCGATCGCGCGCTGCCGCATCCTGTGTCCGCAAAAAGCGTGAAAGAAGTACCCGCCGCGAAGCCACGAATATCTTTGATCGCTTCATTCATGTCGGCGAGGCGTTGCTGCGAAATGGCCTGGCTAGAACGCACTGACGCGATCCGCTTCGACGGTCTTGGAGAGAAGCGGTTTAAGCGTCTTGCGCTCGACGAGATCGACGGGCATGCCTACGGTGTCTTCTATATATGTTTCGATGCGAATAACATCGAAGAGACTTAGCGGAATCGTCGGGTCGAGGTCGACGAGAACGTCGACGTCACTGGTTACGGTCGCATCACCTCTGGCGACCGACCCGAAAACCCAAGCGCGCAAAACGCCGCGACGGCGCAGCTGCCCCTCGGCATCACGAAGCCGCTGTAGGACGCATGTTAGGTTCGCTGGGCTGGTTCGCATGCTCCAGGATTCGGCACCGTTCGGGCTTTTCTTCGCGAGGAGATTCAAGAAATCGACCGCGACGCGCGACCGTTTCACGCCGATGGCCGTCTCGCAAGCGACTTGTCGCATACCCTAGTGCCGTTGATCGTGTCGCATTCGTTGAGCGCTCCGCGATCTACGATGGGTTAACGAGAACGCCGTTCACGTACGTCTTCGGCCTCGAGCCAGTGCCCGGCGCGTTCTTGCGAAGATCGTGGGGCACTCGAGACGGGCAGCCTAGACGCGCACACATCCCACCTGCCCGCCGGTAACAACGATCCACGTGACGCTCCTTGGCGACGCGTGCCGTCGTCGTGACTAGTAGCACGTGAATCGCGCGCATCTGGTCCCGTTCGCATTGGCCTTCGTCGCAGGCGTCGCGAGCGACGTTTGCAACGTCGCTTTGCCGGTACTCTTCAGCGGCGTGGCGTCGGCGATGCTGGTGCGTGCCGTGCCCCGCGTCGTTCGTGCGAACATCTTGGGCGCACTCGCTGCCGGCGTCCTGTACGCGCACACGTTCGCGCATGCGCCGCCGCTTGCAAGTGACCTCCACTTTGCGCGCTTCACGGCAACCGTCGTCGACGCGCGCAGCGAGGTTGCAGAGCGCAACGAAAGTGTCGTGCGTCTCGCGGATGGAGCGTTTGCGACCCTTTCCTTGCCGGGGACGCCGCTGCCGATCGGCACGCGGCTCGTCGTGCGCGCGAAGCGAACGGTCTTCGATGACGCTCGCAATCCGGGCGAACCTTCGCCGCGCGCGCTCGAAGCGGAGCGTGGTATTCTCTGGCATCTCGCCCGCGCGCGCGTCGTCGAGCGCGCTGCGCCCGATACGCGCGATCCGAGCTTGTGGATTCCACGTGCGCGGGCGTGGGCGTCCGCACGGCTGCATGCGACGCTCGGCGAACCGGACGCAACCATCCTTGCCGGCGCGATGTGGGGCGAACGCGGCCCGCTGCCACCCGACCTGCGCGCGGAATTTCAGGATACGGGCACCGTGCACGTGCTGGTGACGGCGGGTTTACATCTCGGCGTCGTCGCGGCGCTCGCCGTCGCGCTCCTCCAGTGGCTACGCTGCGGTCGCGTCGCTGCCTCGCTCGGCGMGATCGTCGTCGTGTGGTCCTACGCGGCCTTCAGCGGCGCGCATTTGCCGTCGTTGCGCGCGGCGACGATGCTCTCGTTTGCGCTCCTGGCGCGTGCGTCGGGGCGCGAAGCCTTGTCTTGGAACGCGCTGGCCGCAGCCGCTATCGTGGTCGCGGCGCTACGGCCGGCATCGGTCCCCTCGGTTTCTTTCGCGTTATCGTTTTCGTGCGTCGCTGCAATTTTTGCCTTCGCCTCGCCCTTGGCGCACCGCCTCGAACGCACGGGATTGCCCCCTTTGGCATGCGGGGCATTGGCGGTGTCGCTTGCGGCGCAACTCGGTACGTGGCCGCTGACGGCCGCCGCGTTTTTGGTGGTGGCGCCGTATGCGCCGCTCGCGAACGTGCTCGTCGTTCCGGTGGTCGGGGTCGCGATGCTCGTCGGCTTTGTTGCGCTCGCCGCTTCCAGCATCGCGCCGCTCGCCTTTGTCGCGGCGAACGTGGAAACGTCGCTGGTCGATTGGATCGTCGGTGCGGTACGTTTCGTCGGCTCCCTTCCCGGCGCGCACGTCATCGCGACACCGCCGCCGCCGTGGACGATCGTCGCGTACGATCTCGCGTGCGTGCTCGCCGCGCTTGCGATCGCGCAGCGGCGCATCGGAATCGCGATCGCGCACCGGCCTATCGGGATCGCCTTCGCAATCGCGGCCGTCGCCGCTGCGAGCGCGCTATGTTTATGGCCTCCCCGCGCCGCATCGCGAGATCTCGTCATCACCGCGGTCGACGTCGGACAGGCCGATGCGATTCTGATCCGTACGCCGCGCGGCCACGCGTATCTGGTCGACGCTGGCGGTCGTCTCGAACGCGGCCTCGCGCAAAGCGGTACGTCGGCAGCGGAAGATATTGGGGCACGTATCGTCGTGCCGTTCCTCGTGCGAAGCGGCGTGCATCATCTCGACGGCGTGCTCCTTTCTCATCCGCATGGCGATCATGCCGGGGGGCTCGCGCCCGTGCTGCAGTCGCTTGGGGCAAATGCATTTGCCGACAGCGGACAGACGTATCCCGGTCACGCATACCAAGCGGCGCTCGATGCGGCGCGAGAAAAACACGTGCCGATGCTCGAACCTCGAGCGGGAGATGTGTGGCGCACGGACGACGGCGTAACGTTTCGCTTCTACGGACCGGCATTGCCGTATCTCCGCGACACGCGAAACGACATAAACAGTAACTCGCTCGTATTCCGGCTCGAGTACGATCGCTTTCGGATGCTCTTTACCGGCGACGCCGGCGCCGAAACCGAACAAAGGCTCATCGAAGGCGGCTTCGACCTGCGCGCGAAGGTCTTAAAAGTCGGCCATCACGGTAGTTCGTATGGGACCACTCCGGAGTTCGTGCGCGACGTTGGTGCGAGCGATGCAATCATTTCAGTCGGCCGCAACAATCTCTTTGGGCACCCGGCCCCAGCGACGCTTGCAACCCTCCGTGCGGGCGGACTCCGAATTCATCGGACCGACGTACAGGGTAGCGTCACCGTTAAAAGCAACGGCTCCGCCTTTTCCATCGAAGAGTTTCTCGCGCCACGGTAGCGTCCCGTCCGAAACTCGTCGCGTGCCGGACGTTTCGTCGACCGACACTCGCCGCCAAACGTCTTTCCGGCTTTCATATCTCAGGCGTGCGCCGGCGACAAATGAAGCGAAACGAACGCGACCGGATCGCTGCATGAGACCGTCAATCGCTACCGCCAAAGTACCTCGTCGATTAATAGCGGGGAACGGACGGGTCGATCTCGACGCTCCAAGCGTCGATACCGCCGTGGAGGCTTGCGACATCACTGAAGCCCGCGTCGCGCAGCGCGCGCGCGGCCATCGCCGAGCGGATGCCGGTCTGACAAAAACACACGATTCGCATGCTCGGATCGAGTTCGGCGAGGCGCACGTCGAGGTCTTCGAGCGGCATCGGCCTTGCGTGCGGCAATTGCGCGATTGCGAATTCCGGCGGCGTACGCACGTCGAGTAGAACCAACGGTTCTTCGCGTGAAAACGCCGCGTGCAAATCGCGAACGCTCAGCTCCGGCACGTTTTGCAGCACGGCTTCGTCGTAGATCGAACAATGATTTCGTGCAGTGGGCTTTTCGCTCGTATCTGCTGGCCGTTCTCCTCTGCATCGTTGCGCTCCTAATGACGCCTGAATTTCCGCGCCGTTTTGCCTACGTTTTCGGAGCGTTCGCGCTGCTGCTCGCCGGTTACGTCACCTTGATCACGGCCGGTCCGTCGGCTGCAACCTCGCAGGGGGCCGCCATCCAAGCGACCGCCCAAAAAATCATCGTGTACGCATCCATCATTACCGTGCTCGTCCAAGCGCGCTTTGCGCTGCAGTTGCAACAAGACTCCGCCAAATAATGCACGATGCGCTGGGCGTCCCACCGGGCGCGAGCGCGCTCACGGCCGAACGCCGGCTTAAAGTGAAACGAACGCCCGACAATCGGGTACGAGGGTAACGTGAAACTCATACGTACGCTCTCTCTGGCCCGTCGGGAACTGCCGCGCGCCTGGCCGCTCTTCCGCCACAATCGCGTTCCCCTGTGGGGCAAGCTTGCCGCCGTGCTCGCCGCGATTTTCATCATTTCGCCGCTCAATATTTTGGGCGATATCCCGCTGCTGGGATTTCTCGACGACGCGGTGCTCTTGATGTTTGTCATGCACCTCTTCGTGCAGTTCGCCGAGCGCCGCGTCGCGAAAACTGCGCCGCCGATCCGCACGGTTTCGTCGCGCGCTATCGCCCTTTAGGGAAGCCGTAATTCTACCGGCGCGCCTACTGATGCGCCCAACCGTACGTGAGCAACGGTTTGGCGTCTTTCGCACACGCGACGATGCGGTCGACGAGCGCGGGCGAGGTGACGTCTTTTTCGAGCAGCTCGCGGCGCGCGCAAAACGAGCGTAAGCGGAAATACGGCGCGAGTTCGTGCGTCGCGGCCGACTCAAAGCCGCGCGGCATGCGCGCAAGCGAGTCGTCCCAGTCCTCCGGTCCCTCGAGCAAAAGCCCGCGTTTCTCAAGCGAACGCAGGACGCGCGCGAATGCAGCGGGCCGTGCGGCCATCGCGCCGCGCCAACGCTGCAACATCGGCTTTTCCAAGCGGTAAAATGCGACGGAGAGCGACGAGCGCTTCGGCTCGACGTGTACGTAGATACCACCCGGCGTAGCACGACCGCCGTCGTAGGATAGGTAAGCTGCAAGATGCGTCCGGTACGGCGATTTATCGGGTGAGAAACGGACATCCCGATAGATGCGAAAGATCGATTTCTTGGCATCGCCGCCGATGGGAATTTTCGCGCGCACGAGTGCATCCGTCGCGTCGGCGACGAGCGCGCGCATCGGCTCCAGGAGTTCGCGCTCGAAGCGCGCTTTGCGCGGCGCGAACCACGCCCGATCGTTGTGTCGCGCGAGTTGCGCGAGGAGCGCGAGCGCGCCGGGCGTGAAGCCGGCGAAGCGACGGGAAGCGGAACTCATCGGCTGGCGATTCGCACGCTCGCAACGGCGATCTTCTCTTCGGCGTCGAAATGCGCGCCATGCCCGATGACGAACGCCGCCTCGTATATTCGACCGACGGATCTCTGCCGCTACCCACGTACGCGAAATCCAAGGCACGCCCGGCGGCGACCGCCGCGAAGGTTCCCGACGACGGTATCGTCCGGGTGGGCTGCGAACGACGGCGCGGCGGCACCGTCACGCTCGTCTACGGGCTGCTCGCAAACGAACTCGAGCCCGTCGCGACCGATCTCAAACGCCGTTGCGGCACGGGTGGCACGGCGAAAGATGGTATCGTGACGTTGCAAGGTGATAAACGCGACGCGGTTCTCGCCTTCTTTGCAGAACGCAAGCGTCGAACCAAGCGCATGGGCGGGTAACGTTTCCGCACGAGCGGGGGCGCATCGCGGATAGACGTTTCACGCATGCAGTCGTGCATGACAGCTTAACGTGTCGGCACAAGCGGGACCATAGCAGAAAAACGTTTCGCCCATGCGGGCACAATGGCAGCTAACGTTTCGCGGGTGACGCGCGTTGCTGAATCACTATGCTGACATCGCTCGCTGCGCTGGTTCTTGCGGCACTTTTGGCGCAGGTACAGCCCACGCCCTCGGCGTCTGCTGCGGCGTCACCGGCCGCGGGCACTGCACCAACGCCGCTTGCGCAACCCACTACGGACGATCTAAACATACGCCGCCTCCCGAGTTCGGCGCCACGCATGAACCCGCCGCAAGCGGAACCCGGCAGCGCGACGATTCGTAATTCCGGTTCTACAAATACCGCAGCCTACGTCATCGTCATCCATCCCGATTTCTCCGCCGACGTCACGCTCGACGGAGCGACCGCAGCGAAGGTCGTCCAGCCACCGCAGGCTCGCTGGTTATTTGCGAAACTGCGCGCCGCTATGCCCCTCACCTCGCTGCCGGGCGGACCGTGCATGAAGAGCGCCTCCTTCGGGTCTTCGACAACGATCGCGTACCAAGGCGAAATGACCCCGGATCTCTTGTGCGGCGGCGATCCCGCCGTCCGCGAACTCGCGCGCACGGTCGGAGTTATCGTTACACAGCTCGGAATATCCCCGCTGCGCCCACGGATCCGACTTTAAGATATGACCAACGGGGTCGACTACTCAGCCCCGTTGGGGCACTGGCTCGACGACTAGATCGTTACGTCAGCGCCGCGGTCCGTCTCGCGAGCCACGATGTCGGTCGCTTCGCACCTTCTTGACTGCTCTTGCGCGTACTGGGTCGCGCCGTGCGCGTGCTCCCTTACGCTAGCCTGGCAAACGGCCGATACGTTAAGAGATGCTTCAACGAGTCGAGTCGGGCGGTTCGTGGCTCGCGCTGGCCGACGCTTCGAGAGCGCTTCCCCCGCCGGGCGAAAATCCCGCGGGTTCGGTTATGCGCTTTCCACACGGCGACGTAGCGGCCGATTTCCGGCCGACGGGTCCGCGCGAGAAGCGCCATGCGACCTATGAATTGCGCGTTGCCAACGACACGGCGTCGCCGCTGGCCACATTCGCGTATGCGCTCGCGCCGCCGAGCGAGTGCCAGCGCATCAGCTGGAGCGCCATCGTCGTACCGCCGCACTCGGCCATAGCGGTCGAGATCGACATCCCGTTACCGCGGCGCGGCCGCCTGCCGCGCATCATCGCGGAACTTTATACGGAGCAAGCGCAGCTCACGCTCGACGCTCCTCCCCCGCGCAATCGACGCCGCCTGCCGCGCCGTTCGGCGCTCGCAGCGGCGGCCGTTCTGCTGCTCGCGCTCGGCGTCGGGTCGGTCGCACAAACGCAGGCCCGGGTGTTGGCCCTAGCGGCACCCGCAAGCGTACGCGGCGGCACGCCGTTCAGCGTGGCCTATGCGCTCGCCCAGACATCCCAAGGGAGCTACGTCGTCGAAACCCCGGACGGCATGCAAGTCCGGCGTGGAACGCTCGATGCGCGCTCGGGCGCGTTCACCGTCGCGTTGCCGCAAACACCCGTTTCCAGTGGCTACGACGTCCGCGTCTCGGTCCACAGCCGTTTCGGGACCGACGAGCGTACGACGCACGTGGTCGCCGTGCCCGAGCCTCCGTCGCGCCCCAAGCTCGCCGCGCGCAGCGCACCGCGCGCACCCGCAGTCCGCCTCGGCGCGCTGACGCTCCAGCGCGATGTCGTGCACGGCGGCGAGTCGATCGTTGTCGACTATCGCGCCACTTCCAATGCCGGTACGGTGCGGCTTATCGATGCGTTCGGAACGGTCCGCGCCGAAGCGCTGCTCAATCGCCGCGGCCGGTCGATCATCGTCGCGCCGCAGGTCGACGCCGACCAAGACTTCCGGATCGTGGCAAACGTCGAACACGGGGCCGCACACGACGAGGTGGCGACGGCAGTCACGATCCTGTACGGGCCGCCGGCCCTTACATCCGCCGCAGCAGTGCAACAGAAGGCCGTCGCCGCGCCGCGCTCCGCAGCGCCCATCGCAGTCGATCCGCTTCAGATCGCGGGAAAGCCCATCGTCGTGCGCATCGACCATTCCGAAACGGCTATGCGTGTCGCACTCTTGGGCCCGGGCTCCGCTGAAATCGTCGGCGTCGACGTCGCACCCTCCGATGCCTCGGTCGTCTTAACGCCCCCCGACGGTCTCGCGCCGTCGCGCTACTCGGTCGTCGCCACGTATTCCGCAGGTCTCGGCCAGGAAACGCTGATCCGGCCGATCACGCTGCGGGCTCCCTAAAGCGGCGCCCGCCTGCTTCCCCGTATCGCGCCGAGCGTCGTTCATCGGCCGCGGATTTCGACGTGGCTCGAGCGCAACGCCGAGCTCCCGCTGCGTTTTCTCGCGGCACCCGCCGGCGCCGGAAAGACGACGGCGATCGTCAGTTATCTCGCCGCGCGCGCCAACCGGACGGCCTACGTAACCCTCAAGGACGACGAGGTTCCCGATGCGTTTCGCGGGCGGCTCGCGAACGCACTCGGCATCGGCTATAAGCCCGCATCGTTCGATGCGCTCGTCGCGGCCCTAGCCACGCTTGCGCCGTGCGAAATCGCGCTCGATGAGATCGATCGGGCAACCGCGGAAACGCTCGAAGAACTCGGCGAACTCGTCGCGCAAGCGCCGATCGGCGTCGCGTTCATTTTCAGCGCCCGTTCGCGTTCGGCCATCGACGCGTCGCGATATCTCGCACGCGGTTTCGGTGCGATGCTCGAAGGGCCGGCGCTTGCGTTCGATGCGGATGACATCGCACGCATCGCCGATCTTCACGGCTTGTCCTACCAGCCCACCGATATCGCGCGCTTTCTCGAAGAGACGGAGGGTTGGCCGCTCGTCGCGAGTTGGGCCATGCGCGAAGCCGCCGGCACGACGGGAGCCGTCCCCACCCTCGCGGACGCGTTCGACCGCTGGGGTCGCGCGAACGGGCGACACTTCCGCGCATATATCGACGACGAACTGCGGGCTGCCGGGGAAACCTATCGCAGCGCGTTCCGCGCGTCGCTGCGCGGGACGGGCAGCGCAGAAGAGCGCGAACGCCTCATGCTGCTGGAATCGCGCGGACTCTTCGTGTATCATGCGGCCGACGCATATCGGCCTTATCGGGCGGCACGCCAATTCGATCTCGATGCGCTGCCGGTAAGCCGTCCTCCGGCACCCGCGAGTCTCTTAGTCGTTCGGATGTTCGGGCGCTTCGACGCCGAGATCGGCGGACGGAAGATCGCGTGGATCCGTCGCCGCGAAGCCCAGATTTTCAAATACTTATTGCTTGCGCCCCGCGGCGCTGCGACACGCGCAGAGCTGCTCGCGCTCTTCTGGCCGGGCGCCGATTGGCATTCCGCGACGCAACGTTTGCGGACGGCGTCGAGCAACATCCGTAAAGCGCTGGCCGCAATTGTCGGATACGCCAACGTCGAACGCTATTTTTTATCGCACGGCGATATCGCCGTCGCCCTCGACCACGCCGTGATCGACGTACGCCGCTTCAGCGCGCACGTCGCCGACGGCGACGTAGAGCGCGAGCGCGGCCATGCAGCCGAAGCGTTCGCGCACTATCGCGCAGCCGAAAATATCTACAGCGGGGAACTCTTTAGCGGCGAATATCCCGAACCGTGGTATGTTGGGCGAGCCGCAATCTACGGTGCCCTCTACCTCGGCGTCCTCGAACGCATATCCGAGTACCACACCGACGCCGGTCACCTGCGTCAGGCGAACGAATATACCCAGCGCGCGCGCGCCTTACAGGACGCTATCACGTAATCGCGTCCACACGCGAAATTTTTTGTCGGCGTACGATATACGCCACGTTCCCGCGAGCGCGAGCGCCTCGTCGAGCGGCGCGTCTTTCCCGACCACGATCGTATCGACCCCGTACTTCGACAGCGACGCGCGCCAATCTGGGCGAAGCCGCGCGATGGAATCGAACGCAGTCCAAACCCGCAGGGGATACGGATCGGCGCGTCCGTCGAGGAACACACGAACGTGCGGCACGCCGACGGCAAGCCCGCACCACGCAAAATCCGCGCAGAACAAGCGCCGTTCGCCCGGCAAACTCTCAACCGACGCCACGGCGCGCGATGCGAGTCCGTCGGTGTGCCGAACGTCGTTGCGCAACAAGCCGATTGCGACGACGATCGCGAGCACGGCGCTAATTGCAGGCAGGGCGAAGCGCGCGACGCGTTCGGTACGCGGTTCGCTCGGCGCACCGTCGTTTGCGAACAGACGAACGTTGCGGGTAAGCGCCGGTGCAATCAAGGGCAGAGCGACGAGTCCGAAGAGGGCAACGTTCCGCACCACGCCGAGCACGAGAAATGCGAACGCGCCGAGGACGAGCAGGTCGCGCGTGCGGCGGTTGTCGCGGTTGGCGAAGTATACGAGCGCAAAAATGAGCAGCGGCAGCGCACCGAACGCGAACGAAAAATCGCCGAGGTCCGGAGACCTCCATTCGGAGATCTGCGCCCTTATCGGGCTCGCGAAGAGTCCGAGCGCATAGCGCGGCAATCCCCAGCCGAAGGGATTGCAACAAATCGCGACGGCCGATCCGAACGCGATGATGGTACGGCGGCGAACGTTCGCCGTGAAGCCGCGCTCGTCGACTGCGGCTCCGGCAACCGCGAGCAATGCGAGGACGGGTGCGAGCATCGCGCTCGCGTGCACGTTCGACCAAAGCGCGGCAACACCGATCGCGGCAAACGCCCACGGCCCGTCGATATCGAGCAACAGCAGATACAAGGCGAGTAGCGGCCACGCGACGACTTGGACGCGCACGCCGAAGGACTGGAAGAGTCCGACGCCCGCGAACGCCGTGCAGAAAACGGCGGCACGCGCCGATGCGCCGCGCCGGCACGCATGCCACGCGGCGATTCCCAGTGCGATGACCGCAGCCAGCGCAACGCCGCCTGCGAAAAGCGACCATCCGATGCCCGATGTGGCGCGCGCCGCAACGAGCGAGAACAGCCATTCCTGCGGCACCCACGTTGTTCCGGGAGCGGTGAAGGTTTCGTTGCCGAGCGCGTGCGGAATCGCACCGCGTGCGGCGATCGCGCGGCCGAGCCAGCGCTGCCAGGTCAAGTCGCCGTCGACTTGCGGATAAGCGATTGCCGTTGCGAGAAAGCGCGCGGCGAAAACCCCGAGCACGAGCCACACGTATTTCAACGTCCGGTCCGATCGCGTCCGCGCACGAAAATCGTGATATCGCTTTCGGGCGCGAAACGGCGCCAGCCGGTTGCGATCAGGAGCGTAGCAAGGGCCGAATCGGAGCCCGTCACGACGCCATCCACCCGCAAGATATTCAGCCGTTCGCGCCACCCTTTGCGCACGCTTGCGATCGTGATCTGAGCGTCGCGAATGCGCTTGGGTGCGAGCCCGACGCGACTATCCGCCACGACGGCGAGGCCATCCGCAACGGCCGCATCGCACCACCCGACGTTCGTGCAGAACAGACGCCGAATGCTGCGCGCGTGCGCCAGACGTTCGACCGATACGTACGGAGCGACGCCACGCAATTCCAAACGCGGCTGACGAACTCCGATCGCGAACCCGAAGGTGAGCGCTATGAGGACACCCGTTAGGAATAACGATGCGGTGGCCTTTGCGCTCCGGCCGCCGTCGGACGCGGAGTGTGGGCGCTGCGCCAGCACGCGAAGGCGCATCGCGGCACCCGCGAGTATCGGCGCTGCGATGATCCCGGCGACCGGAACGAGAGCACCATTTGCGAGCGCGACGACGAACGCGAACGCTGCGAGGAGCGCGTCGCGCGCGCCGCGTCCGCGCAACCCGAGCGCGAGGGCGGCAAAGATCAACAGCATCACGCCGATGTGATAGGCATGCGGCGCAACCTCATCCGGTTTCCAAGGCGCGGCATCGTTGAGCGCGCCGCCGAGGTTCAAAGCCACGAAAGCCAGTCGCGGATATTGCAGCAGCGCGGGCGTCGCGAGCGTTGCGATTAGCGACGCCGCAGCGGTGAGCCAGGCGTAGCGGGTCGTCTGCGAACGAATGTCTTCGAGCGAACGTCCGAGTGCGCTCACGAGCGCGAACGCGAACGCCAAAAGGCCGGCCGGCTCCACGTTGCACCACAGCACCGTCAGCGCCGCAAACGTCAGCGCGCCCGCGGCAGTTGGGGTCTCGAGCAGGAGCGCGGCCGCAGCCGCAAACGCGAGCGTCGACGTCGCGCCGCCCACGTGCAAGGCATCGATACTGCAAAGCGCGGCGAGGGCCGTCGCCGCAAGCGCGAGCGCCGGCGAGCTGACGGTGCGCGCCCGTCGTTCGACGAGCGCGAAAGCAAGCAGCGCCGCGAGCGCACTCGCGCAGGCGAGTGCGCCGTAGTGCAGCGGTCCGTCATACAGCAGCGTCGTCGCGAGTGCTTCGAGCCAACCGAGCGCGCCACTTTCGGCGCCCGAGGCCGCAGTCTCGGGACCGAACCGCAGCGGCAGCGTTCCGCTCGCAAACACTTGGTGCGCGAACGCAAACGAACGGTACAATCGGGGAGCTTCCGGGGGTGACGCCGCGATTGCGCCGAGAATCGCCGAAACGACGGCGATACGCGCAAATGCGAAAGCGATTGCGCGCCGCGCGCTCCCGGACGACACGAACGCGCGAGCGGCGACCGGCGCGGCCGTCATTCCAATGCGAGCCGGTCGCCGACGAGGACGTCCCGCGCAGTTTCGTAGCCGGCGCCGAGTTCGACGACGCTGACGGCGTTGCGACAGGTTACCGCCAGGCGATTCGGACGCACGGAGCTGGCAATTTTCAGAACGCGGTCGTCCTTGTCGAGAAAGTAGAGATCGATCGTCGCGCGCATGCCGATCGTGTGAACGGCGGCGCAGCCTTCGATCCAGAGACCCGCGTCCGACGCGACGGACTTGCGCGGCAAGAGACCGACACCGCGCGACCATGCACTCGTCGCCCGCTCGACCATCGTCGCGAGCACGGCGCCGTTACTGGTATTGCGAAGCACGCCCATCGCTTATGGAAACATCGGGAAGACGAGGGCAGCGCCGATGGCGCCGGCCAAATACGGCGCAAAGGCGATCGGCTCGGTGCGCCGTTTGCGAATAGCTGCGATCGTCACCGCCACGAGGCACGCCGCTGCGAACGCCAGCACCGAGGTTTGCAAACCGAGCACCGCGGCACCGAGCGCGACGAGTTTGACGTCGCCCCAACCCATGCCGCGACCCTTGGAGAGTGCTGCCGCGAACGCGAACGGAAGGAAGACCACGAGCGCCGAGACTAGCGGCGTGATATTGCGATTCACAAGCGACACGGCCAGGACCAGCGCGAGCGGCACGAGCGTAAAATAATCGAGAACGATACCACACCGCACGTCGCTATACCAGCAGGCCACAAGCGACACGACGAGCACCACGAACAGGCCGAGGGCCGGCACCGGAACTGCGTGCAGCGCAAGCGACGAACCGATGGCCGCCGCGCCCGCGATGAGGGCGAACGTCGGCGGCTTGCCGGGACGTGGGCCATCGTCGAAGGGCGCGATATTTGCGCACAGCATGGCGCTCAACCGTACGCCCAGGAACGATGCGCACCCATACAGGAGTCCGACCAGCACCACCATCCACCACGCGGACATCACGTCCGCGTTCTACGGCTCATTGCTGCCCGGCAATATACTGCGCGACGACGCCGCCGAAGATCATAACGAAAAGCGCGGGCAACATGAAGAGCGCCATCGGTATCACCATTTTGGTCGGCATGAGATTGGCGATCTCTTCCGCCCGAATCATTCGCCGGTTGCGCACTTCCTCTGCGAGCTCGTCGAGCACCGACGCCAGATTCGAGCCCAAGCGTTCGGCCTGCACGATCGCGGTAACAGTCGTCGAAAGCTGCTCTTGACGCACGCGCGACGCCATCGATTTGAGAGCGTCGGCGCGCGAACGTCCCAAGCGAACTTCCGAGAGCACGGCCTTGAGTTCTTCGCCGAGCGGACCGATCGCAATTTCCTGCGCCGACGCAAGTGCCGCGTTGAAGGCAAGCCCTGCTTGCACCGTCGAGGCGAGCATATCCAAAAGATCCGGCAGCGCTTTTTGGATGAGGATTTTGCGTGCTTTGACGGCCGACTTTAATTTCGAGAGCGGAAGATACGCGCCGCCGACCGTGAAGAGCACGATCGCAGCGATGTAGATCAAGTCGGTCGAATGCCGCCATGCGGCAAGCGCCAACCCAAGCGTGAAGCCCATAACGGCGCCGGCGACGATACGCGCCCCGATTTTCGCCGGCGTTACCGTGTACCAGCCGGCTTCGAAAAGCTGTTGCTGAAGCTGGCCGCGCTGATTCTCGTTAAAAATTTTCTCGAACTGCTGAGCGCGGCTCTGGCCCACTTCGAATCTGAGGCCCTCGAGTTCCTCCAGACGTTTGCTCACTTCACTCTTGCTCGGCGTGAGCGAAACGAAAAGCAGACCTGCGGCGAGCGCGAACCCGCCCGCGATGGCGACGATGACGATCGGTATGCCGAAAAACATTAGACGTCAAACTTCAGGATTTTGCTGAGCGAGAATATAGCGAGACCCTCGAGGACGGCAAAGAGGCCGAGTGCCATGAAACCGGGGTTCGTGTGCAGGAGCGCGTGGCCCATCGTCGGTTGCGTCACGATGATGAACAGGCCGATGAGTACCGGAAGCGCGCCGATGATTAAGGCACCGAAGCGCCCTTGCGCGGTGAGCGCGTTCATCTTGCGAAGAACGCGACGCCGGTCACGGATGGTGCCGCCGAGTTTTTCGAGGACTTTGGCCAGATCGCCGCCCGTTTGCTGTTGGACCTTGACCACGCGCGAAAACATTTGCATCTCGCTGCTCGGCATGCTCTTGGTGAGCTCCTCGAGCCCTTCGATAATCGAGAGACCGATATTCGTGCGGCCGATGACGCGCATGAATTCGCGGCGGGCGGGATCCGGAACTTCCTCGGTCACCAAAATGATCGCTTGGCGTAAGCCGAGGCCGACGCGCAGCGCACCGGCGAGCATGCGCAAGACGAGTTCGAGTTGCTGCACGAATCGATCGACGCGACGATTACCGACGAACTTGAGGTAGAAATTGCCGGCGAACGTCGTGACGGCGAGCATGAAAGGGAGCATAAAAATCGATATCAAGGTCGTCGTGTGGATGAGGAGCACGACGCCAATCCACAGCACCGCCGACACACCGATGAGCGCGAGGAAAAACTCTTCGGGCTTGATCGACATGTCGGCACGATCTATGTGCGTTTGGAAACCCGCGCTAAAACGCTGCAGCGTTCCGCGAATATCGCCGCCGAAGGCGAAGACGAGCAGCGCGATAACGCCGAAGACCGAAGCGCCGATCGCGAGCGGAAATACGCCTACCACATCGTCCCCGCCGGTTGCAGCTTCGCGAGGCTCCGCACGTCGAATGGAATGCCGGCTTCTTCGAAGCGGGACGCATAGTGCGGTTGCACCCCGGTGTATTGGAATTCGCCGAGCACTTTGCTGTTCGCATCGACACCGCGTTGCTGGTAGCGTATGAGCTCTTGCATCGTCACGATATCGCCTTCCATTCCAACGATTTCGGTTATGCTCGTCACTTTACGAGACCCATCGCGCATGCGTTCGATCTGCACGACAGCGTCGACCGCGCTTGCGATCTGCTCGCGGATCGCGCGGACCGGCAAATCGAAGCCGGCCATGAGGACGAGCGTCTCCATGCGGGCGAGTGCGTCGCGCGGGGTATTGGCATGCAACGTCGTCATCGAGCCGTCGTGACCCGTGTTCATCGCCTGCAACATGTCCAGCGCCTCACCGCCACGACACTCGCCGACGACGATGCGATCGGGCCGCATACGCAGCGAATTCTTAACGAGGTCGCGAATGATGACGGCGCCGCGACCTTCGATATTCGGTGGGCGCGATTCCAAGCGGACGACGTGTTCCTGATTGAGCAGCAATTCGGCCGCGTCCTCGATCGTCACGATGCGTTCGTTATTAGGAATGTAGTTCGAGAGGATGTTGAGGAAGGTCGTCTTGCCCGAACCCGTACCGCCGCTAACCACCACGTTGAGCCGCGCTTCGACCWKYGCGCGCAGGAGCTCGGTCGCTTCGGGCGCGATCGATCCGAATCGTACGAGATCTTCCATGCTCAGGCGTTTGGTTCCGAAGCGGCGGATCGTGAGCGTCGACCCGTCAAGTGCGAGCGGTTCGATGATCGCATTGACGCGCGAGCCGTCAGGCAGGCGTGCGTCGACCATCGGCGAGGATTCGTCGATACGACGGCCGAGCGGCGCGATGATACGCTCGATGATCGTGCGCAGGTGGCGTTCGTCGTTGAAGCGCCGGTCGGTCAGCGTTATGCGGCCGCCGCGCTCCACGTAAATGATGTTCGGTCCGTTGACCATGATTTCGGACACCGCGGCGTCGCGCATCAAATCTTCGAGCGGTCCAAGACCGAGCAGCTCGTCGATAATCTCTTGCTGGAGTTCCGCGCGCTCTTCGACCGTATCGAGATCGGAGCGTTCGCTCAGTAACTGTCCGCACACTTCGCTGATCTGCGAGCGCAGTTCGGCAATTTTCTGACCGTCCGTATGCGCGCGGCTTGCAGCGACGACGTCGATGCGGCGCGTGACCGCTTCGTGGACTTCGGCTTTGAGGCGAGCGCGCCGTTCCGAATTAGGACGCGCCGGTTTTGCGTCGCCGCCGGTCGAGTGGCCGTTCGCGCTCGCCGCGCCGCTCGCGTGACCGTTGCCGCCTGCCGACGTAACGTGGCCGCCCGCGGGCATCACCGCGGACGACAAGCGAAGCGACGAGAGCGGCGGTTCGGCCGGGGCGCTCGCCAGACGCTTCGCGAACGTCTCGATCGCCCGCGCGAAATTGCGATCGCTCTTGCTCGGAACCTCGGAGATGACGGTTCCACCGAGAGCTTTTTCTAATTCGCGGGCCGAAATCTCGGCGCGGCCGCCGCGCAGATTCGTAACGATCCAGATGCGCGAGAGCGGGATGCCGAACTTCGCGAGGTCGCCGATCAGCGTTCGCGCGGCCGACGTCCCGAGCAGATTCGGTTCGAGCACGATGACGTAGCGCGACGCGCGCACCATAAATGGACGAACCGCGGCCGAAAAGGGAGCGGGGGCGTCGACGATCACCGTCTCGTGTTGTTGGGCGAGTTTGTCGACGAGCGAATCGACTTCATCGGCTCGCAACGCGAATGCGTTATCGAGGCTATCGGTGAGTTCGACTGCCGTGATGCCGTCGCTTGCGATGAGCGAATAGATGCCCAGCGTCCGATTCTGATCGAATTGGCGGACGGCATCCAGCAAAACCGAGAGCGTCCGCCGTCCAGAAAGGTCCGCATCGACGAGCGCGACCGGAGCCGTCGAGCGCTTGAGGGTCCGTGCCGCTTCGAGGCCTAGCGTGGTCGCTCCGGAACCGCCCTTCGCATTGATAAGGACGACGATCGAAGCGCTCATACGCCGCCGGTGATTACTTTGTCGCCGTCGATGACGATCACGCCGGGAGCTGCGGGCGCTTTGAGAGCCGCAGGTGCGGGCACGTTGACCGCCGCGGGAGCAGGCGCGGCGGGTGCGGGATAAAGGGGCGGCGGCGGGACGTTGGCCGGCTTATCGGGTGCGGTCTGCGCCGAACCAAGGTCCGCGAATACCAAGGCTTCGGCGGGCAACGAACGGACCGGTTCTTGCGGTGAACGTAAAGCGAGGCGTAACGTCGTGTTGAGGTCCGCGACGGTTATGAGATCGGCCTGTTGCGGTGTTACGCCGAGCGTCACGGTCGCAGAGGATCCTGAGTCGGGCGGCGGCGTCGCACCACTCTGCTCGAGTTGCGAGTTGATGGCGAGCACGATAGCGCCGCGAATGATCGTGAAGGTTTTCGGCGGGATGCCGACGCCTTTTGCGACCGATGCCATGACGTCGACGCGATCGCCCGGCTGCACGAGGTTGGCAACCGATTTGATGCGATCGACGGGGATGCTGACGGCGCGCATACCGGGTTTGAGGCGTACCGTGATACCGAGTTCGACGGGTTGCCCGACTTTCGTAGCGGTGATCGTGGTGCCGGCCGGAATCGTGATCAGCGAGATATCGCCTTTCGCCTGATTTGGATCGGTGAGTGCCTGCGGCTCGACTTCATTCGCCGGCCGCTGTGCCGCCGTGAGCATATCGGGCGTAATTTTCGTGCGGGCCGCAATGTCGCGAGACGCAACGATAATTGGCTTTAGCTCGACCTGCTGTTGCTGCGTCTGCGCTTGGGCATTCAGCCCGCTTAGATAGCGCAGCGTGAGAAGGCCCGTCCCGACGGCGAGAACGACGGCGACGATAAGTGTGATGCGACGAGTATTCATAGTGGCAGCCTCAAGAACGGTACGGCGGAGTGAGAAAGCGCTACGGCCGCAGCTCCCGAAGCGATCGCTACGGCGTACGGCAGGGTGATCGGCTTGCGCGGCGCGACGGCGACGGTGCCTTTAAAGGCGAAGGGACGCAGCACGAGCCCGACGCTTGCGAGCACGCTGCCGAGGCGTCCCATCGCAAGCGCGACGACGAACGCGAGCACGCCGCCGGCGAGTGCAGTATAAATCAAGAACGGTACGGCGTCGGGAAAACCCAGCGCCGCGGCGCCGGCTGCGAGCAACTTCACATCGCCTCCGCCAAGCCAGCCAAAAGAGAATGCGACAAAACCCAGCATCAGTACGCCGACCAGCGTGGCGCACGCGACCGCTAGTGAGCTCCAACCCTGCAGTGCATGCAGGACGAGCGCAGCGACGGCGAGTGCTGCCGTCAGAAGATTTGGGATGCGTCGCGTCGCGGCGTCGGTTGCGACGGCGAGGACGCACGCCCCGAGGACGAGCCAGATACCGAGCGAGAGAGTCACAATCTGCTATATCTGGTTGCCGGCGCTGTTCAGGGAGTTGTTGACCTTTGTACCGATGGCCGTGAGTCCGACGATCGCGACGATCGCGACGAACCCAAGGATTAACGCGTACTCAACGAGGCCTTGTCCGCACTCATCGTTGGCGAACTCAAGGAGGGATGCGAGCATATGGTTCGACCTCTTAACGACCGCTTGGGAAAAAAGTACTTCCGGCACGGCTGGCGAGCCGGGCCGGAAGCGTGTTGGGGTTGCGCTAGATGGAGTTCGCGGCGCCGACGAGCGTGTTGTTTGCCTTGCCGCCGAGGAACGTGAGGCCGACGATCGCGACGATGGAAACGAGCGCAATGATCAGCGCGTATTCGACGAGGCCCTGGCCGTCGTCGTTCTTGAGCATGTTCGTGAAGTTCTTAAGCATGGGATCTCCTAGGTGGTGTAAGTGAGGAGTGAGTTATCTGATGGCGCGCGGAACCTGATCGGCCGGAATCGACACGGTTGCGTTTGGTGCTTTTGCCGAAAACTGGGCCTTCGCGGACGTAATCCCAGGTACGGAGGAGGCGACGAGCGTGAGGATGCCGCCGCGGTAGTAACCCGCGGCGATCGATATGTCCGACTGGAAGCTACCGTTTGTATCGGCAATAACTTCGTGGCGGCTTAGGACGACGTCGGGCAACTCCGTAGAGAACGTCCCGATCAACGTGAGGATTATCGGCAGATTGGCCGGAGCCTTACCGTCGACGCTGATGCGTTGGTCGCCCGGCACGGATGCAATCTTTAGATTGGTGATCGCTCCCGTAACGCTCTGGGCCGCCGCGACCCGCGCGAGCGTGGAGTGCGTGGAGTGCGTGGCGACGTTCGCGCGTTGCGCGCTTGGAATTGCGGGATAGCGCGCTGCGAGTTGGCGTAACCGGGCGAGCAGCGCATCGGATATGTAGATATCGTTCTGCGCGAAACGCGGAACCGGTCCGCTCATTGCTTCGGTACGATCGTTCACGTCGAAGAGCGCCTCCCCGGGACGTATGACGATCGTCACACCTGGACGCGTGAGCGCCGCAGCGTCTTCGGGTCCAAGATAGCTGTACGCATATCCGAGATCCGCCGCAGCTTTGGCAAGTGCAGTGTCGTGTGCCGCTATGGCTGAAGTTGTCGCCGACGTCAAAAGTACGCCGACGAGAGCTGCACTGGTCGAGAAACTATTCAAGGTGTTGCCTCCGCTTTCGCACTGTAGCGTGAGTACTTCCGCAGTGCAACGTGCCGATAAAAGATTTACAACCTGAGTACGCGGTGTTGACGCGTTAACGCCGATAACCCACTTACAATCCTTTTCGAGCGATCCGACCTCGGACATTAGCCTCGGACCACACGGAGATTTACGTGATCGATCTACGCACACGTACGTATATGACGAGCGGCATGCTGTCGTTCGCGCTTCTTTGCGGAGGCGTACCCGCAGCCGCCGACACCGTTCAGATCCTATCGATCCAGACCGGACACTCAGTCGTCCTCAATAGTGCCGGCCTCAGCCGCATCGCCGTAGGTGACGGTCGCATAGCGGGTGTCGTACCGGTCGGCACCTCGCAGCTCGTGATAAACGGGAAGTCGCCCGGCCACACCACGATCTTCGTCTGGAAGGGCGCGACGCGAAACACGTACGAAGTAACGGTGACGGAACAGAGCTTCGACGATATTGCGAAGCTCTTGCGCGCCGCCATCAACGAGCCGAACGTTCAGGTCGTTGCGTTCAATTCAAATTTGATCGTGCGCGGTGCGGTCCCAGATAATGCGGCCTTCAGCCGGATCGCGGATATCCTCGAGCGATTCAAAGGCGTGAAGTTCAGCTCGGGTACGGCCGCGTCCGGCTCTATCGTCAATGCCATCACGGTCTCGAAGCCGCTCGGCAACGTCCAAGACGAAATCGGAGCGATCCCCGGTGCCCGCGGCTTGCGCGTCGACCCCGATCAGAAAGGGAATGTCGTCGTCAGCGGCATGGTTCGCGATCAGTCTGAAGTACAGCAGGTTCTCGACAGAGTCAAAGGCCTCGCCGGCCCGTATCTCGCGACCGACGGCAAAGTCATCAATCGCCTCGGAGTCGAGCAGACGAGTCAAGTCGACATCAAAGTATACGTCCTCGAAGTGGATAATACGGCGCAATCGAACCTTGGATTGCGCTTGAATACCGCGACGAACAGCACCGTCGGCGGGTCGGCGACACCGACGTTCACGATCGGCTCGACTC